>Ga0209008_1000243_pt1 | contig 23446 bp, 21 predicted proteins | sample JacPin_JW_Ref_O3_FD_187963 | JGI IMG/M metagenome (GOLD analysis project Ga0209008, IMG submission 187963) | Forest soil microbial communities from Algoma, Ontario, Canada - Jack Pine, Ontario site 1_JW_Ref_O3 (SPAdes) (version 2) | ecosystem: Environmental > Terrestrial > Soil > Boreal...
TGATGCCGCCCTCGGCAAACGCCTGCCAGAGATCGGCGGTGAGCGGCTTGTTGGCTTCGAGCAGGACTTCGCCGGTCTGGCGATTGACGACGTCGGCGACGCTGTACGCGCCTTCGAGATCGGCAAGAGCCGCGCGGACCTGGGAAATCTTGGCTTTGATGAGTTCCTTGAAGAGGGTTTCGGTGATGCGCTTGTGGGCGCCGATGATCACTTCTTCGGATTTGGGATTGCGGATTTCGTGGGTCAGCTTGCGCTCCACGATGCCCGGCGAAACGTTCCAGAGGAGTTCCTTATCGCGCAGGGAAATCCGCTCCACCTGGTAAAAGGTGCGGAGGATTTCTTCGTTGGACTTCATGCCCAGGGCGCGCAGGAAAATGGAGCCGAGGAACTTGCGCTTGCGGTCGATGCGCACGTAGAGAATGTTCTTGGTGTCGTATTCGAATTCCACCCACGATCCGCGGTAGGGAATGATTTTCCCCAGGAAATAGCTGCGGTTGTTGGCGGTCTCGAAGAAAACGCCGGGCGAGCGGTGCAGCTGGCTGACGATGACGCGCTCGGTACCGTTGATGATGAAGGTGCCGTTCTCGGTCATCAGCGGAATATCGCCGAAGAAGACTTCCTGTTCCTTGATGTCGCGGATCGACTTCGCGCCGGTGTCGGGATCCTTGTCGTAAATGGTCAGACGGATGGTGACCTTCAGCGGCGCCGAATACGTCATGCCGCGCTCCTGGCATTCGTTCACGTCGTACTTCAGCTGGAGCGTAACCGGGTCGCCGCACTTGTTGCAGAACGTCGGCGTATTCTTGTTGAACGTGCCGCACTTGGTGCACAACACATCGCCGGTCTTGTAGGGATTGGTGACCACCGATGCGCCGCAATTGCGGCAGGTGGCGCGCAGGTGGTGCAGGCCGCGCAGATGTCCGCACTTGCACTCCCAGTTGCCGATTGCGTAGTCCACGAAATCCAGCTGCGAGAGTCCGCGAAAATCCTGGATCGGGAAAACCGACGAGAACACGGACTGCAAGCCTGTGTCTTCCCGCTCGCTTGGCAACAGATCCATCTGCAGGAAGCGCTGGTAGGACTTCTTCTGAACATCAATCAGGTTCGGAATCTGGACCGTTGTCTTGATTTTGGCGAAGTCCAGGCGTTCCCGTTCCCGCATGACGCGATTACCGTTACGATGACTCATGGACCGTCCCCTTCAGGGCTACGCCGGATACGGCAGTGCGGATAGACACCCGCCCCGCCGGTCCGGGAAGGACAACATTTGAGGTTCTGGAGTTAAAAGGAGCGCGTACGTACGCGATTTCCTTTGCAGCCCGGCACAAGGCCGTTTGCAGGCTGCCACTACTTGATATCGACCTTGGCTCCGGCGTCTTCGAACTTTTTCTTGATGGTCGCCGCCTCGTCCTTGTTGATGCCCTCTTTCACCGTCTTCGGGGCACCGTCGACCAGGTCCTTGGCTTCCTTCAAGCCCAGGCTGGTGACTTCGCGGACAGCTTTGATCACGTTGATTTTGTTCGCGCCGACTTCGGTGAGGACGACGGAAAACTCCGTCTTTTCCTCCGCCGCGCCGCCTGCAGCGCCTGCGCCAGCCGCTCCGCCCGCCACCATCACGGGCGCCGCAGCAGCCGCCGAGACTCCGAAGGCCTCTTCCATTTTCTTGACCAGGTCGGAAGCCTCGAGCAGCGTCAGACCCTTGATTTCTTCCAGTATTGTTTCCACTTTGCTAGCCATTGCCGTGTCTATCCTCCTCAAGATGAAAAACCTAAAAAGACAAAGAAACTATTTTACTGAGCTGCTTCGGGCGCAGGCGCTGATTCCGGTGCCGCGCCGCCCCCTGCAAATTTGTTGGCCTTGACCGCTTCGCTTGTCACCACCGCGAGGTTGCGCGGAACTGCCGCAAGCACCGTCGCGACGCGTTGCGCAGGCGCATTCAGCATGAACATGATCTTGCTGATCAACTCTTCCTTGCTCGGAAGCAACGCGAGCTGGTTGATCTCCTGAATCGAAATAACGCGCCCTTCAACCCACCCGGCGCGAAACTGGAACGCGGGAACGTCTTTGGCGACCTTAGTCAGGATCTTGGCAAGGGCGACCGGGTCCGTTTTCGTGTAGGCAATCGAGTTGGTCCCCTTGAGGCCCTTCAGGAGCCCCTCGGCAGGCGTGCCTTCGCCAGCGCGCTCGGCAACCGTGTTCTTCACGACCTTGTAGTGACCGCCTGCGGCTTCAACCGAGCGCCGCAGCTTGGTGTCCTGCTCGACCGTGATTCCCTGAAACGTGGAAAGAATGACGGTTGAGACCGTCGCGAGCTGCTCGCGAAGCTCGTTTGCTTCCGTCTTCTTTTCGGCCTTCTTCTTCATGCCGAACTCCCCTTTTCGATTAGGCTGCTACCGCCGTCGCCGATTCCGCCTCGGTGTGATCGATTAATATCCCGGGACCCATCGTCGAAGTCAGCGTGATCTTCTTGATGTACTTGCCTTTTGCAGCCGACGGCTTGGCCTTCACAATTGCTCCCAGCAGGGCCTGCGCATTTTCTGCCAGGTTCTTTGCCGGAAAACTGATCTTCCCGATGGGCGAATGGATCAGCCCGGTTTTATCCAAGCGGAATTCGACCTTGCCGGCCTTGATTTCCTGTATGGCCTTTGCCACCTCAAACGTCACCGTGCCGGTCTTCGGATTCGGCATCAGGCCGCGCGGACCGAGCACTTTTCCGAGGCGCCCGGCAGACTTCATCATGTCGGGCGTTGCAATCACGGCGTCATAGTCCGTCCAGCCTTCGGTGATCTTCTGGACCATGTCCTCGCCGCCCACAAAATCCGCGCCGGCATCCTGCGCCTCTTTGACTTTTTCGCCGCTCGCGATCACCAGCACACGCTTGGACTTCCCCAGACCGTGCGGCAGCACGACCGTTCCGCGGACCATCTGGTCCGATTGCTTGGAATCCACGCCAAGATTCAGCACCAGCTCAACGGTTTCGTCGAACTTCACGAAGTGCGCCTTGCGCAGCAGCTCCGCGGCTTCTTCCAGCTTGTACGGACGCGCTTCGACCAGCTTTCGTGCCCGATCAATATTCTTCCCACCGACTCGTGCGCTGCGGCCCATTTTTATCTTCCCGCCTCTTCAGGGATTCCAGCACTCGAACAAATCGTGCTGCCCACCTGCTACTCGGTCACTTCAATGCCCATGTTGCGGGCGGTGCCCATGATTGACCGGACGGCCGAATCCAGATTCGTGGTGTTCAGGTCCGGCAGTTTCAACTTGGCAATCTCGACCACCTGCTTGTGGGAAAGCTTCGCCACCTTGTTGCGATTGGGTTCCGGCGACCCTTTCACAATTCCCGCGGCGCGCTTCAGGAGCTCGGAGGCCGGGGGCGTCTTTAGAATGAATGTGAACGTGCGGTCGCTGTAGATCGTCACCAGCACGGGAATGATCATCCCGTCTGGCTCTTTCGACGTCTTGGCGTTGAACTGCTTGCAGAAATCCATGATGTTCACGCCGTGCGGACCAAGCGCCGTGCCCACGGGCGGTGCCGGCGTTGCCTTGGTGGCCGGCAACTGCAGCTTCACCATCGATTGAACTTTCTTTGCCATCTCGGTTCCTTAGGCTACTTTCTCGACTTGCGCGAAATCCAGTTCGACCGGCGTCGCCCGTCCAAAAATTGTGACTGAAACCTTCAGTGTGCTGCGGTCCGAGTTCACTTCCTCGACCTCGCCGGTAAAATTCGCAAACGGGCCTTCGCCGATGCGAACCTTCTCGCCGCGCTCAAACGACAGCTTCGGCTTCGGCTTCTCCGCCGTGGTCGTCGCCCGGTTCAGAATGTTCTGCACTTCTTCTTCAGTCAAAGGCGACGGCATTTGTCCTGAGCCCACGAAGCCGGTCACCTTGGGCGTGGACCGCACGACATGCCACGTATAGTCGTCCATGTCCATTTCAACCAGCACGTAGCCCGGATAACACATCCGCGGCGAGACCACCTTCTTGCCGCCGCGAACCTCGACCACGGATTCGGTCGGAATCACGACCTGGCCGATTTTGTCGGTGAGCCCGAACGCCTGCACACGGCCCTCGAGGCTCTCCTTCACCTTCTTCTCAAATCCCGAGTAGGTGTGGACGATGTACCACTGCTTTGCGATGACGTCGTTCATCTCAGTTGTGCCGGAAATATCCATTCACGAGAATGTACAACCTGCCGAAAACCAAGTCCGTTATCCAGAAATAGACCCCGAAAAAAGCCACCGTCACGGTCACAACAATCGTTGTCGACCACACATCCAGGCGCGACGGCCAGTTGACCTGCCGCATCTCCACGCGCACGTCGTGCAGGAAACTACGCGCATGCTTCCAGTACAGGCTGATCTTCCCCACCGGCTCCATCAGCGAAAATCCGCTTACCCGGTGCTCCTGCTCTTCCCGATTTGTCTTCGCCGCGTCAGCCATATCGTTACTTGATCCCGCCTGCCGTCTCCGCCTCCAGAACTGGCAGGGGAGGAGGGATTCGAACCCCCACTCTCGGTTTTGGAGACCGATGGTCTACCGTTGAACCTACTCCCCTAAAAAACCTTGGAGCCAAGGGTCCCAAAACTCACCCGGAGCCCACTCGGTAATTCCGACCTCTGGACTACGCTCGGGCTCCCAGAGTCTTTCCGGTGAACCTGGCCCTGCCGGACTTACTTCACCTCTTTGTGAGAGGTGTGCTTCCGGCACGTGTTGCAGAATTTCTGCGTCTCCAACCGGTCGGTATGTTTCTTCCGGTTCTTCGTGGTCGTGTAGTTCCGGTTCTTGCAATCGTTGCACTGCAATGTGATGATTTCTCGCATAGTCGTTTACTCGACGATCTCGGCGACGGCGCCTGCGCCAACCGTATGGCCGCCTTCGCGAATCGCAAACCGCAATCCCTTTTCCAGCGCGACCGGCGTTATCAGCGTGATCTCCGCCGACACGTTGTCTCCCGGCATCACCATCTCCACTCCCGCCGGCAGCTTCACGTCTCCGGTCACGTCCGTCGTCCGAAAGTAAAACTGCGGCCGGTATCCGGTGAAAAACGGCGTGTGCCTCCCACCTTCTTCCTTCGTCAGCACATACGCCTCGGCCTTGAACTTCGTGTGCGGCGTGATCGATCCCGGCTTCGCCAGCACCTGCCCCCGCTCTACTTCATCCTTCTCCGTACCTCGCAACAGCAACCCCACGTTGTCTCCCGCCATCCCCTCGTCCAGCAGCTTCCGGAACATCTCCACTCCTGTCACCGTCTTCTTCATCGTCGGCCGGAATCCCACGATCTCGATTTCCTCTCCCACCTTTACCTTCCCTCGCTCAATCCGTCCCGTCACTACCGTCCCGCGCCCTGAAATCGAAAAAATGTCCTCGATCGGCATCGCAAACGGCTTGTCCACTTCCCGCGGCGGCAGCGGGATGTGCTTGTCCACTGCATCCATCAGTTCCAGAATCGACTTCTCCCACTTCTCGTCCCCTTCCAGTGCCTTCAGCGCCGATCCCTTGATCACCGGTATCGTGTCCCCGGGAAACTGATACGTCTTCAGCAGCTCCCGTACTTCCAGCTCCACCAGCTCCAGCAGCTCCGGATCCTCCACCACGTCGCACTTGTTCAAAAACACCACAATCGACGGCACTCCTACCTGCCGCGCCAGCAAAATATGCTCCCGCGTCTGTGGCATCGGTCCATCGGTTGCCGCCACCACCAGAATCGCTCCGTCCATCTGCGCCGCGCCCGTGATCATGTTCTTTACGTAATCGGCGTGCCCCGGACAATCGATGTGCGCGTAGTGCCGGTTCGCCGTCTCGTACTCCACGTGCGATACCGCTATCGTGATCCCGCGCTCCCGCTCTTCCGGCGCGTTGTCGATCGAATCAAACGCCCGAAACGATACCTTCGGGTTGTTCTTCGACAATACCTTCGTGATCGCCGCCGTCAGTGTCGTCTTGCCGTGGTCGATGTGTCCGATCGTCCCTACGTTCAGGTGCGGCTTACTGCGCTCGAATTTCTCCTTCGACATCGGGCTGTATCCTCTCGGAGCAAGGCTGCGCGGTCTCTGCCGCGCTCCTGCTTTTCACTTCGCCTGCAGACCGCTTGTCGCCGCCGGACTTACAATGGAGCGGGGGACGGGGCTCGAACCCGCGACCATCTGCTTGGAAGGCAGAGACTCTACCACTGAGTTACCCCCGCTCATGCCTTGCTCGCTACAACATGGAGCCTGGGACCGGGATTGAACCGGTGACCTCGTCCTTACCAAGGACGCGCTCTACCAACTGAGCTACCCAGGCCCGAACCGGTTCTTTTACTGACTTGCTGCGTTCGCGCTGGAATCTCGCCGGGGCCAGTTCGCTTTCGAATTCTCCCCCAATGCCCTCGCCAAGATCTACTTCATGTCTCCGGGACCAGCCGCTCGGAGCAGCATGAAACGCTGGTGGACGGGGGAGGATTCGAACCTCCGTAGCCCGCAAGGAGCGGCAGATTTACAGTCTGCTGGTTTTAGCCACTCACCCACCCGTCCGGCAAAACGCTCGGGACACAACTGTCATCTCCCGCAAACCGAACCAGAACTGAACCGGACTGCTGTACGGGGCACTCCGAAATGCAGAAAGGGCTCGTGTGTGGACACACCAGCCCTGTTCGCTTTTTTCGCGAGGAATCCGTCCTTATACCCGACCGCCGAATCCTGGTCCCCTCAAACTCAGCTGGCGGAGGGAGTTGAACCCCCGACCCTCTGATTACAAATCAGATGCTCTACCAACTGAGCTACGCCAGCCCTGCGCAAACCGGGCAAATATATCGCAGCGGCAATCAAATTGCAAGCAAGTTTCCTAACCGCCAGCAAAACCATTGCCAGCACGCCACTTATGTTGCCTGAATCGGTTCCTGCGATGCCCTATTGTACAGCGGGCTTCGCAAATTCGGAATCATCCAGTTCGACGTTGTGGCGTATTTCGCCGATCGTCATCGTGTAGGTCGTATCGCCGTTGGTCTGGCGGCTGGTGAATGGCACTTTGATCCCATCCACCTCGCGATAATCCTCGAAATCCTCGCGATACTGCGTGACGCCGTCGGGTCCGTGATGCTGGCTGACGGCTCGGACCAGCAGTCCGGTCTCGGCATCAAAATACATTTTCGTGGGCTCGCTGCCCTCGGGCACCGTCGCTTCCAAAACGTACGTGTCGCGGTCTCCGATCTTTTCCGCGCCGCTTACCGTAAACTTTGTGTAGAGCTTGCGCAAATCAAGCGGGTGATAAAAATCCGCATCGCGCCGCGCTTCCGCAAGTTCGGCTCCGCTCTGTTCGCGAAGACCGTCCTGAGGATCGTCGGTCCATCCCAGCGTTCCGTTGAACCCCTGGCGAAACGCGGCGCCGTTAATAATGACCGTCGCGAGCAGCCGGTCGGGCGCCTTCTCGTGAATCAGCACCATTCCGGAAAGGTTCATCGACGGCACCTCAATCGTCCCGGTCGTCACGCGCGACGTGAATTTCAGCCAGGCGTCGCGACCGCCGACCGCCTTCACGTAGCGATCAAGAATCTGGTCGGCTGTAGGGATCGCAGCGGGTTTCGCGGCTGTTCGTGCGCCGCTCGGTACGTCAGCCTGCCGAGCCGTTTGAGCGCTCACCGCCGCTGCAACAAACGCTACGCCCAGTGACGCAAGCACCAGGAATCGAAGGCCCAGCCGATTGATGCGCTTAGGGATAACCGGAACTCCCGAGTGACCACGTGAATCGCGACCCTTAAAGTGTTAGACGCATACGGCGCGCCGCGGGTTGCCGCGGCATCTTTCCAATACTCAATCCGGCGGCGAAACATTACACTGAATCCGAGAACAGAGAATCACGCCGTCATGCCCATCTCCAGCACACAGCGCGCATGGATTGTGGTCGCCGTGCTTGTCGCGCTAGCCGCGGCGGGAGCAGCGGTCTATCTCAACCGTCTGCATCGGCCGCTTCCGGCAACAAGCGCTGGAACCGAGCCCGATATCATGAGCGAGTTGCCACCGGGCGCGCCGGTAGTTGCGTATATAGATGTCGCAGCGCTGCGAAAGTTGCAGGGCTCGCCGCTGGCTGCCATGCTGGGCCTCGCCGGCGCTGACCCGAAACAAGATCGTGACTACCAGAATTTCGTGCGGGACACCGGATTTGACTACACGCGAGACCTCGACAAGGTCGCGATTGCCATCTGGCTCACCTCTCTGCCCACCCCGAACGGAGGATTGGGCGAAAACCAGGCGGTCGCGATTGCCGAGGGGCGATTCGATAACGACAAGATCAAAGCCTATGCCCTGCGCAACGGAGTCGCATCGACGCAAGGGGCGCAATCATTCTACGTAGTGCGGGGCGATCCGCCGGTGTCGTTCGCCTTCCTGTCGACCACGCGCATCATGCTCAGGAACGGGACGAGTCTCGCGATCGTAGGGCCGCCTGCTAATTCTTCACAGAAAGATTCGACCGAGGCGCGGATCAAGCGGGTGGCCGGTGCGCCGATTTTTGCGGTGGCCACAACCGACGCCCTGCCCAAAAGCTTCTACGACAACTTCAACAATGCGCCGCAGCTGAAAAGTCTCGCCCGCAGTATCAAGGGTATGACATTCGCAGGGCAGCCTCAGGGCGACCGCATAGACCTGGCGCTCGACGCTGAATGCGATTCGCTCGCCCATGCTGCCGAGATTTCAACGCTTGTCGACGGCTTCCGTATGTTCGGCACTATCGCGCTCTCGGACCCGAAAACGCGGCGCCAGATGACGCCGGAGCAGGCTGCGTTTCTGGACGCCTTTGTATCGCAGGTGAAGGTGACGCACCAGGACCGCTGGGTGCGGATGACACTCGGCGTGACTCCGGAAATGCTGGGCCCCTCAAATTCCAATCACGCCGTATCTGTCGATCGGGGACCTTCTACTCGACTGGCCAAGACCGCGGGGACTGGCCGCTGAAGGCATCCTCCAGCAGCACGCGAATTGAGTCGCGTTCAAGCGGGCGCGGGTTATAAGAAGCGGTCTTGACGGCAAGATCGGCAACGAGATCAAGGCCTTCGCGTTTCATTCCAATCGATTCCAGCGAAAGCGGCGCGCCCATTCGGGCCTCAAGATCGTATAGACCCTGCGCGGCAGAAGTTGAATCAAGGGCGCGGGCGATTCGTTCCATCGCCCCTGGGGCGGCGGGCTGGTTGTAGGCGGTAGCATGCGGGAGCAGCACAGCGTGCGTTTCCGCGTGCGGCAGATTGAAAGTGCCGCCAAGGATATGGCACAGCTTGTGGTGCAGCGCCATGCCGGCCGCCCCCAGTGAAGCGCCGGCCAACCACGCGCCATAAAGCGCAAGCGAGCGCGCCTCCATGTTCGCGGGCTCCTTGACTACCACCGGTAGACTGCGGGCCATCGCCCGAATTCCTTCCTCCGCCATCAGCGAAACCATCGGATTGGGCTGCTCGGCGTACAACGCTTCGACGCAGTGCGCGACCGCGTTCATGCCGCTGGTGGCCGACAGCATGGCGGACATCGTGGTCGTGAGCGCGGGATCGTAGACAACCGTCTTCGGCAGCACGCGCGGGTCGCGCGCATTTTTCTTGATACCGCCTTCGGTGAGGCCCCAGGTCGACGTCATCTCCGATCCGGCGTACGTCGTGGGGACGCAAAGAATCGGGTGGCCCGAGACCAGCGTGATCGCCTTTGCAAGGCCCGTGGCCGAACCTCCTCCGATTGCGACGTAGGAGTCCGCGTCCAGGCGCGCGGCCTCGGCGCGACCCGCTTCGGCGGTCTCGGCTGGAACGTGCATCACCGCGCGATCGAAAACTCCTACGGCCCTTGAACCGAGACGAGCGGCGAGGTCGTCGGCGAGTTTCTTCCTCCCGGGCGTTGCGATCACGAGCACGCGCAATCGTCCGAGGCGGTCGATTTCCTCGGGGCCTTTCGCGAGGCTTCCTTCACCGAACACTACACGCCCCGGTTGCGACTGATACACAAATGAAAGCTTCGGATCAGAACCTGCGCGGGACATCAGGGTTTGGAGGAACTGTGATCGGAGGCATTGGGAGTCAATTTCTTGATCAGAAACTCTTGAAAGACGTTGGCTGCGGCAACCGCGCCGGTCGCGATGAACCCATTTTCGAACGTCAATCCGACCCCCGAATCCTTCGCGGGATAGTAAAGATTCGAGATGCCGGCGGAGGCGAAACTTCCCAGGAGGCTTGAATAATTGGCCTCCCAGCGCTTGTTGTCTCCCTTGCAGATCACGGCATTTGCGATCGCATAGAGCAGCCGCGCTCGCGTGCTGCCGGTTCCCTTGTAGAAATACCGCGGATCCTGTTTGAAGATCGACGGGAAAACCGCGCTTCCGAGAAACGTGCCGGTTACCAGGTCCGCGTAGGCCGCCCCGTAACGCTTTCCATAGCCTTCGGCGCCCTGCCCGTACCCGCCGTATTGACCCGACGCCTGCTCAAGTCCGGCAGCGGCAGCAGTGATTCCGAATGTGACTGGATCAATCGTGCTCTTCCAGGCAAGTTCGAATTTCTGTTTGGAGGTGAGAGGAGCCGCATCGGGGATATAGCTGACGTAGAAATTTGGAAGTACGCCGAACACGCGCTGCTTTTCTTCGTCCTTGATCTGCACCTCGGCGAGTTCGGTCCCGGTCAGCCCGACCCGAACCTCGGTCGAAGCGGCCGCAAGAGTCAATGTGATCTGCGGGACGATGCTCACCTCGCCTGCGTGAAGAATTCCGGAAGTCAGCTGCGTGGCAAAGCCCGGCGAGGAAATCGACAGATGGTAAGGCCCGGGAGCAACGCCGGTGAAAGAAAATTGTCCGTCGTCGCCGGACGTCACGTACTCGGTTGGCGATTGATCCTCGCGCGCAAGGCTTACCCGGGCTCCGGAGACGGCAGCGCCGGTCTGATCAAGAACGGTGCCAATGATCCTTCCCGATAATGGCGGACCGGGTGCCTGCTGGGCGGCCTGCAGCTGCTCGGATTGAGCCAGAGCCGGCGAAGCGCAGAATAAGGCGCTCAGGACAAACCAGACGAGATTCGCGGCGTGACGCATCCGGCGCGAGTCATCGCTCCCGGAATACTTCATGCCAAAGTTGTTTCGTGATTTCACTATTATTTGCCGCCCGGCGCAGAAACCCACTATATGCCGTGGTCATACCTTGATGTCGAGTGAAAAGACTCAGTTGCCCGCTTGGATATAACTGCCCCGAGCGTGTGTTCACAGCACAACCCGACCGTTGCTGACGCTTCCAAGAAAATATCCGGCTCCCCTGGAAACAAGCCAGCGTCGATCAGGGCAAGGCGAAAGCGATGACAGAATCGCCGGGAGCATCATTGAAATAGCCCGAGACCGCAACGATTCCGGGTCCGCCGAAAGCCTCGATCACGACATACTGCTTGCCGTTCTTGGCCATGTAGGTGACTGGAATGGTGTGTGCGCTTGCGTCGATCTTTTCGGTCCACAATTCCTTGCCGGTGCGAGCGTCGAAGGCCCGGAACCGGCCATCGTTGGTTGCCCCGATGAAGATCAATCCGCTCGCAGTAACGACCATCGAGCCGGTATTGGGCGCCCCAGTGTGGGGAAATCCCTTTTCGGCGAGTGCGTCGACCGTGCCAAAAGGCACCCGCCAGACAATGTCTCCGGTTTTCGCGCTCACCGCAAAAAGCTCCGCCCAGGGCGGATTGATGCACGGCCAGCCGGATTTCGGATCCCAGTAGCGAGTGTTGTAGCGAGTGCCGCCGCCGGGATAGATCTTTTCGTAGGGACCGCCGGTGGGATTATCCTTCTCGCCCTTGACCAGCCGGCCGACCTGGGCAGTGTTGAAGTCCGTGGTGCCGAAGATGTAGTCCAGCTTCGGGTCAAACCCAACGCCGCTCCAATTGGCTGAACCTTCCCTGCCCGGAGAAACGATCGCCATCCTGGTGGGATCGGCGCCAAATGGGGTGAACGGACCGTCGTTGTAGAGATTGTTCTTCTCCCAGAGTTCCTTGCAGAATGCGGCGTGTTCCGGCGTGAGGTTGTAGATGTCGTCCTTGGTGACGCTCATGGGCGCAAGCGGCGGAGGCTTGAGCGGAAACGGTTGCGTAGGGGAGGTGACTTCGCCGGGAACGTCCGACTGAGCGACGGGCCGCTCCTCCAGGCCAAATAGCGGCGCGCCGGTGGTGCGATCGAACAGGAACAGGGTGCCCTGTTTACCGAACTCGGCGACTCCTGCAACGGCCTTTCCATTTCGCCTGACGTCGAACAGCGTCGGCGGCGCAGGCACGTCGTAGTCCCACAGATCGTGGTGCACAAGCTGCCGGTACCACACAAGCTTGCCGGTTGACGCATCGAGCGCGACCAGGCTGTCGTTATATAGTCCGTTTCCACGACGCTCGCCACCGTAATATTCAGTGCCGCCGCTGGGAGCAATGGGAACGAACAGCAGTCCGCGCTCGGCATCCAGTGTCATGAAACTCCAGACGTCAGTGCCGCCTTTGGCGTCGAAGCTATTGCCGAGCCAGGTTTCGTGGCCGGGCTCACCCGGCTGGGCCTTGGTATAAAACGTCCAAACAAGCTTGCCGGTATGAGCATCCACCGCGCGGACCATCTGCACTCGGTTTTCACCGGAGATGATCAAGTCATGAAAGACGACTGGCGCTGCAGCGGGGCTTATGCCGTCAAGAAAACCACCCGTGCCAAACCCTTCGGCGGGCTTGCCGGTTTTGGCGTCCAGCGCGAGCATCTGGCTGCCGGAAACGCCCAGAAAGATGCGTGCAGGAGTGGTCGGGTCGCCGGGCCAATAGGAAAGGCCTCGCGGACGCGTACCCTTGGTCTCGAATTTCCAGATTTGCAGGCCGGTAATGGGATCAAGCGCGTAGACGTTCTTGCCCGCGTCGAAATACAGCACACCGTCAATCACCAGCGGAGCGCCTTCGGAATTGACGTCTCCGGCCCCATCGCCGGTGTGAAAGGTCCAGGCCCGGCGGAGCTTGGTGACATTTTTCGCATTGATCTGCTTGAGCGGTGAGAAGCGTTGCGCCCCGGGATCGTGGCCGGCGTAGGGCCAATCCGATTGCGCATGTCCTTGTAAGGGAACCAGCAGCGCAACGAGCACTCCAAAGCACATCGCGGCGCATCCCAGTGCGCCGCTCGTCGAATTTCGCGGGAATTGTTCAGGCGACATTCGCTGGAGCGTTATTTCGGGGAGGAAGCTGCCAGCAGCGGAGTGATGTCTTTTTCGAACTCGTCGTACGTCCTGGCTTCCTTGTAAAAATAGACGTTCTTGCCGTCGCGGTCGAAAATCATGGTCATGGGGAGGGCCGTGTCCCAGCGTGCGTCGACGTCCTTGTAGAACTGATCCTCGGTGTTGGCGGCAATGTAGACGGCAAAGGGCGGCTTCTGTTCGTTGAGGAACTTCTGCATGTCGTCCCTCTCGGTGACGTCGTTCATCGAGACTTCAATCACCTGCAGGCCCTGCCCTTTGTATTTTGACTGGAGCTTGACAATGTCGGGAAATTCCTTGTGGCAAGGCACGCACCAGGTGGCGAAAAAGTTCAGAACGACGACCTTGCCCTTGTTCTGCGCAACAAGGTCCTTGATGTCCTTGGGCTCAACCGACTTCAACTCGATATTGCCGGTCGACTGCGCGCGGTCAACCGGGCTATGGACGATCAGGAACAGGAGCGCGGCTAGACCCACCAGTGCAAGCTTCGCGGTCCGGGTGCCGCCGTGTGCGGATGAACTTATCATGGAAGAACCTCAGTCGCCGCCCAGCATTTTATTGGTCGAGTCGGCAACCTGCTGGAAAGTGTCGCCGGTCACGTTCACGAAGTTGGATTCGACTTGGCGCTTGTCGTTCACCAGGAAGGTGTTCTGCGCCTGGGTGTTGATCTTGTAGACGCGGACGCCCAGATCCTGCGGTCCCTTGGCCAAGTACACCATCGGAATCGTGATGCCCTTGTCCGCGGCAAGCTTCTCAAGCCAGTCCTTGCTGTCCGGGCCCTCCACCATCACCACAAAGCCCTTCAGATTCTTTTTCGAGGTGACCAGTGCGTTGAGCTTGACGATCAGCGCGGCTGCGTCGTCACTCGGCTTCTGGAAGAAGCCAATTACGGTCGGCGCTTCGCCATACTCGCAGACGTAGCAGGTGTCTTGGCCCTTATATTTTCCAGTAACGTCGATCACGCGGAATGAAGGTGTGACCGCGCCCACCTGGCGACCGGAAACCAGCGGACCCGAGGCGACCGCGGGCTGCGCGGCTGCTGCGGCAGGGGCTGTGCCCGCGGCACTGGCGGCTGCGCTTGAGCCTCCGTTCGCCGCGGCTGCATCGGCCATCTTGATCGCATCGGCCGCATCGGTGCCCTCAACGGGGTATTTCATGGCGACCCATTTGTACCAGCCGCCTTCCAGAATCTTTGTGTTCAGATAGCCGAACTCGGCGAGCTTCTTGTACATATCGAGTGAATCTTCGTCGTGGGTGCATGGGCAATACAGAATGAGCGTCTTGTTGCGGGGAAGCGGGATCGGAGGCTTCACCTGCGCGACCCACGGATAGTTGATTGCGCCGGGCGCATGGCCTTCGGCAAAAGCTTCCTCAGGCTGGGTGTCGACCAGCACGAAGCTCGTGTCCTTGTTATCCATCATCTTCTTTACATCGGCTGGAGCGATGAACTGAGCAGGCGGAGCAGACATTGCTTCAGGGTCATCAAACACCTGTCCGGACTCACCTTGCGCTGCCGCAGTCCTCGCCGACAGGGTAATTACAATGACCGCAAAGTATCCAAGAGCAATCCACTTAGCCAACGTTTTCATAGCGACCTCCCAAGACCCCTGCTCGGCCTGCTAACTCTCGCTAGTACTTAGATTCGCGGCTCGGGCGTAAGGATATCCAGCTTCCAATTCGGATGGTACTCACGGCCTGTAACTGTGTCAAGGATGAGTACTTGCGGGCCATAAAACAATCCGGGACAGCGAGGCATTCTTGCCTCTCATAGAGTTAGACGCGAGGCCAAGCGGCAGGTTTCAACAATAATCCCACTCAAGGTGCTGGGAGGGTGAAGCCGTAAATCACGCCATCGACCGGATACACGACATATTGACGGCCGTCGAGTTCGTAGGTCATCGCGCCGGTGCCAAGCGACCCACCAGGGTACATGTGCCACAGGACCCGTCCGCTCGCGGCGTCAAGCGCGACCAGGCTTGCTGAGCTGTCGGCGGTAAAAACAAGCCCTCCGGCTGTGGACAGGATGCCGGATTGCCCGCCGCGGCCTTCGGTATCAGCGGTCCATCGAGTCTTGCCCGTCTGAACGTCGATTGCCTTCAGCATGGATTTCGACGAGAGGAAGAAATCTCGTCCCGCCCAGCCCTCGGCCGTTTTTGCCGGCATCGTCAAATAAAAGACGCCCATCGCTTCCCGCGAATTCACGTAGAACAGACCCGTGTCGGGATCGTAGCTGGGCGCCTGCCAGTTCGTGCCTACGCCTCCGGTGACCAGCACGCCATCGGGCTGGGGTTCCTTATCGCGGCGCGGAACCGGCTGGCCGCTCGGGTCAAATCCCGACAGCCAGTTTGCGGGGACAAAAGGCTCGGAAACCAGCGCCTTGCCGTTGGTTCGATCCAGCACGAAGAACAGACCATTCTTGCCGGCCTGTGCGAGCATCTTTCGCGGCTTGCCGTGAAAGGTGCCGTCGAACAGCACCGGAGTCATTACCATGTCCCAGTCATGCGTGTCGTGCGGCGATGTCTGGAAATACCACACGAGCTTGCCGGTGTCGGGATTGAGCGCAACGATCGTGCATGTATACAGGTTCGCGCCGGTGCGCGTATCGCCGTTCTCAACGGGATGCGGATTGCCCGTGCCCCAGTAGAGCAGATTCAATTGCGGATCATAGGTGCCGGTGAGCCAGGTCATTCCTCCGCCGCGCGTGACCACGTTGGTGTCGTGCGGCCATGTGTTCCATGCGGGATCTTCCGGTTTCGGCATGGAGTCCCAGCGCCATTCAACTTTGCCGGTCATCGGATCGATCGAATCCAGGAAACCCGGAAGATCAGCGGTATCGCCCGACGTGCCCACAATGATGTGATCGCGAACCACCAGCGGCGCCATCGAACCAAACGCCTTCAATGCAGGATCGTCGATCTGAACCTGCCAGATCATTTTTCCGTCGTGGGCGTCCAGGCAAAGTAGCTGGGCATCGAACGTCGTCAGGAACAGGCGATCCTTCCACATGGCCAGACCCTTGTTGCCTCCGCTCGTCGCTTGGCCAGGGCGAGCGAAGTGCCAGACCTGCCGGCCGGTGCGGGCATCGACGGCCCACGCCTGGTTACCGCCCGCGATGTAGAGGATGCCGTTCACTTCCAGGGGCATGGACTGCAGACCCTGCGTATGGGCCTGAAACGCCCAGGCGAGCGCCATCGAGCCTACATTGGTTTTATTGATTTGCGCGAGAGGACTGAACCGACGACCGGTGTAGTCGCCGTTGAACGTAGGCCAAGTGTCCGTGGGAGCCTTCAGCAGTTTCCCCGGATCAAGCTCCTGCGAGTGCACACCCAACGGCGTAGACAGAAAAACAATCAGAATCAGGTACAGCGCCCTGTTCACTTCAATGTCTCCAGATAGGTGAACAGATTATGCATGTCCGCATCGGTGTATTTCTGGAGCAGCTCGGCATGCGCAGCCAGAGGATCGTGCACTGCTACTTTGACGGCGCTCTTGGGCCAGGAACGATACCAGCCGTCCTTGCCCATGATGGCCACATTGAAGTCGTCATTGAGCAGTAGCGTGCCTTCAACGGTCTTTCCCGATGGCAGTGTTACGACGGCAGTCGAGGGTGTGCCCGAGGGGTACAGGAATCGAACTTCCAGATCCGGCGGATTATATTTCTTGGCAACACCGGCAAGGTCGCCCGTCGGCGAATGGCACGTGTTGCATTTGCCCGGTCCGTTGAAATAGGCCTTTCCTGCCTCGACCGTTCCGGTCGCAAGCCGCTCGGCGGGAATATCGTTGGGATAGGGTCCGTAGCGGGTGTGCAGATCAAACAGCGCAATCTGCGCGTTGAGAAACGCGACGATATCCGAAATCTGGGACTCGGTCATCTGGAACGGCGGCATGCCCTTGTCGACGCGGCCGCCGATCACCACAACCCCGATCAGATCTCCGCCCTTGTCATGACGGACGAGCGAGGAGCGGATCAGATCCGGGCCGCGGCCGCCGGTTGCATCGTCGGCGTGACAGGCCGAGCAGTTCTGCTTGAAGATCACGCGTCCGCGCTCAGCCGCCGCCACTTGCGCCGCTACCTCGGCAGGATTCGGCGCCGCCGGACGAGGCGGTCCGCCCTGCGCTGCGACCGACAGGACCACCGCGAGAAGTGCGAACACAACGAGAACAGGTTTCTTCAACTGGCTCCCCTGGTTCAGACGACTACAACGACGGCAATGACGATACACCAGTTGCAGAGAATTTCTAATGCCCCGCCTTCGTCAATGTCGCGCCCGTTATTTTCTTAGTCTCGTGCGCCCAATTCGGGCCCGGGTAGCTGAACAGCAACGTGTAGCCCGGCGATCCGCCAGCAACTACAATGTGGAAATCATCCGGGCTTTGAACGATCGGGACTTTACCTCCCGGCTTGAGAGCGTCCTTGAAAACCTGGGCGCGATCGGGACGAATCCGGCCGTCGGCGATCGACTGATTGATCTCATCGATCTCGCTTGCGTGCCCAAAGCCGCTGGTTGCTGCGAGAAGTTTTTCGTAGGGAATGCTCGTATGCTCGTACAGCCATGCCTGCAGGCTCTTCCGCGTGTAGCCGAGTTTCCCCAATTCGTACGCGCAGTCCGGGTGAAGCACCAGTATGTAGGTTTGCGAGTGGACCCAGCCAAAGACCACATTGCTGGTCCTTGCGACAACAGTGTCGAGAATCCCCTGCGCCGTCCAGGGAGCAACCGCACCTCCTCCCAAAACCAGCGGAGTGCCCGACGTTGCCACTGTCACCGTGCTGTCCTCGGGTTTGTAACCTAGGCTCACGTGATAGGGTTCCCAAGGGCTCTTGGCCTCGTCCTCAGAGAACGTGAAAAATGTGTAGGCCTCGAAACGGCCGGTTAGCGCCATGTCATTCACAGCCGGCCACGTCTGGCCGATGTTCAGCAGTGAAAGCCTGAGCGCGCGGCCAACCGTGCTGTTCGCCCGCCATCCGTGCCCCAACATGCCGATTCCGGAGTTGAAGTTCAATTCCTTGGCGAGCGGGCCGTTCACGATCACGACGGGCGTGAACGAGCCGGTGGACGCCTGCACGTGCGTGAGATCGAAATGCTTGTCTACGAATCCGTCCATGGCCGCGAGGATCACCGGGAAGTACTCAGGCTTCGCTCCGGCCATCACGGAATTTACCGCGATTTTTTCAACTGTAGCTGTGCCGTTCTTGGGAGCGACCTGGCCGACGACCTCATCGGGCGAGCGGGTCGTCGCAGCTAGCATCGCCTTCACCAAAGCAGGCGTCGGCGGAACGATCGGTAAACCGTCGGCCCAGCGGCTGTCCAGGAACAGGTCATTCACGTTCTGGTAGGCGTCCTGGTAGTCTTTGCCGGTAACCTGAACGTTGGTATTTTCGTGCTGCTTCTGGATTTGTGACGGTTTAGCCTCTTCGGCGGTCAGCGGGCGCACCAGGTCATCCACCATCTGGTCAAACGCGGCAGCAGCGATAGGCTGGAGCTCCTGCTGGGTCGAGCGGGAACGGTAATAGGTGTCGGCGGGAAGCGCGATCATGCGAATACCGGGCATTCCGCGGTCCCGGGCTGCCGACTTCGCATCGTCAAGAAACTCCGTGGTTGTGAAGTAAACGCCGGGCATGCCAGATTTTTCAATTTCAATCGTGTCGTGGGAACCCCACCACGTGCAGCTTCCTCAATCACCCACACCGAAAATAAACAGGTCGCCCTGCTGTTTCACCGTGGGGTACCACTTGGGCATGTCAGTAATGGTCTGCGCAGAAGGCTTCGGATACATCACGATCGTCGCGCTCGGATATTTTTGCTTCAGAATCTGCGCGATCACGTTCAGAAAATTGTCGGCACCATATTTGCCGTTGTCCACCAGCACGATCTTTTTGCCGGCAAAGCTCGGCACGCGCGGATTGATCCCGATCGTGGGCGGGGGAGGAATCTCACCCCGCGGATTCATCACCTCGAGCGTCACCTGAGCGGCGGCAGCGCCCGCAAGCAACATACTCGAGCAAACCAGCGCCGCCGCCAGGAGCCAATGTGGGCGTGTTTTCATAGCTTTGCCTCCCGCTGAAACGAATCGGTGTGAAGTGCTACTCGGATCTACGCCTCACGATAGACAGCCGATAGTGCAATGTCAATTTGATTGCACGCCCCTGCGGTTAAGGCTGGGGTGACCGGAAATGAATCCAACGGGGCGACCAGCTTGACATCCTTCGGGACGACTTGGCCTTCACGATGCCTGCGCATAGCGCAGTGGCCGGTGTCCGCTGCTCCTCCAGAAGTAGGCAAGGATGATCACGCTTGCGATTGCGGCGTAAGCGCACCACAGAGAGGTGAAGGCGTACCGCTTGACCTCCATCACAACCAGCAGAATTACCAGGTTCGCTGCGCCGAACAGAACCATGGGTTTGACCTCAGACAAGAACAGCGAACCGCACGTCGCGATCACGTACAGCACTGCGACCGCCGTGTTGTTCGTCGCTTGATTGATATACACAATGCTGTTTCCCCGGACATAGACCTGCAACGGGTACGCCGTTAATGCCCACAAGATGTATAGCGCCGTTCCTCCCCCGAGTACCAAGAACGGCAGCATGCGCCGCCGGCTCCGGCCATCAGGTTCAAACAGCAGCACGCTCAGAGGTAACAGGAAAGGCAGGAGCCCCTGAGCATAGAGCATGAAAGCCGCGCCCATATCGTGCGTCACCACAGACGACAGCTTTCCGTCCAATCCCAGCCAGACGAATCCCTCGATGAACTGATGAATGGCAAACAGGGTGGGCAGCGACGCGAAAAGCAATTCCCGCCTGTGCTTCACCATCGTCAAGGTGACCACGCCGATCGCGCCCAGAACCGTACTGCCAACAAAATTCGCTGTTGCCGAAAAGCACATGGCTGGTGTTCTCCCGTGCAAGAATTACAGCCATCTCCCGAGGAACGCAAATGTTTCTTGGGACCTTGGAGTTGGATTTGCTTGGACGCAGCTGCGTGTCCGTATTCGACAGACGTATGGCAAGCGCGTCTCGCGGATACAATCTTCATCCGCACCTCCTCTTACGGACTTGTTGTGCAGCAAGCGATCCCGGGGGTACGATCTGCAGCCCAGAGGCCGAAGTACCAAGATCTGGCCACGAGGGCTTTTATGGATTCAGCGACGGCGGCGTTTTCACCCGGTGGGCCTGCCCATGAGCTCGACTACGCCTCGGCGTTGCAAGCTGCCGAGGCCATTCGCAAAAAGCAGGTCTCGTCTGTCGAGTTGACGCGCCGCGTTCTTGAGCGAATCGAACGCTACAACCCCGCGATCAACGCGTTCGCCTATCAGCTGAAGGAAGCTGCACTAGCTCAGGCCAAAGCGTCCGATGAGGCGCTGTCGCGTCAGCAATCGCTTGGCGTTTTCCATGGAGTTCCCATCAACGTCAAGGAAAGCTTTGCCGTGGCGGGTCAGCCCTGTACCTGGGGAATACCGGCGTTCAGGGACTCCAAAGCTCCGCGGAATGCTGCAGTCGTCGACCGGTTGCTGGGCGCTGGAGCAGTGTTGATTGGCGCAACCAACGTCCCCGTAAATCTGGCCGACTGGCAGTCCTACAACCCGATGTATGGAACAACGAACAACCCGTGGGATTTGAAGAGAACGCCGGGAGGGTCTTCTGGAGGGTCAGCTGCGGCGCTTGCGGCAGGGTTTGGCTACCTGAGCGTCGGAAGCGATATCGGCGGCTCAATCCGCGTGCCGTCCCACTTTTGCGGCATCTATGGGCACAAGCCGACGCTCGATCTGGTGAGCCAGCGAGGCCACCGGCCGGGCGGCGTTCCCGCTGCGCCAGGATTCTCGACGTTGCTGGCAGTCGCGGGACCGATGGCGCGAAGCGCAGGCGATCTGCTGGCCGCGCTGAAAGTGCTGGGAGGGCCGGAGGCCCCCGATGCCAAGGCATGGAAGTGGGAGCTGCCTGCTCCCCGTGCCCGCAGCTTGAAAGAATTCCGCGTGGGATACGTTCTGGACGATCCAATTGCTCCGACCACGCCGGAAGTTCGATCCATCCTTGAAAAGACGATTGAGAGTTTGAATCGCGCAGGCGCGAACATGAAACCGGGGTGGCCGGCGGAATTTCAGCCGTCGACGCTGCTCGACACGTACCTTTATATGCTGTTCGCGTTTGAAATCAGCATGTCTCCTCCGAACGTCCAGCAAGCGGAGAGGCAGAAATTCGAAAAGATTTCAGGTCCTGCGGCCGCCGAAGCTCGTGCGTCGTTCAATCACTGGCAAACGGAAAACCTGAAGCGATTGAGGTTTCGGGCGCTGTGGCAGTCTTACTTCAACGAAGTAGACGTTTTTCTGTCGCCTGCGTCATTCACCCCGGCGTTTCTACAGGATCAGAGCGAGCCCCAGGACGAGCGAAAGATCGTCACGACCGGCGGGCCCCGAAAATATATGGACGGGCTCAACTGGATTGGTCCAGCCTCGCTGACCGGTTGCCCGGCCACGGTCGCGCCGGTAGGTCAGACCGAGGCGGGATTGCCCGTGGGAATTCAGATCATGGGACCGTACTGGGAAGACGCTACGCCCATCACGTTCGCAGATCTGCTCGCAGGCGAGATTGGCGGGTTCGCGGCACCGCCAGGTTACGGAAGTTAGTTGTTGATCAGCGCAACGAATGAAAACATCACCAAGAACGCGCCCTCAAGACGAAAGAGCCACTTCATGATTTTCGTGTTCATCTCCCGCATTTGGGGAGTCGGTGGCGGATTAATTCGCGGATAGCGCTCGCGAAGGCTGGTAGTCCAGGCGTTATACCGCATTGAAAATCGTTCCGACCAATAGACGAGCACAACCCCCAGAACGATCAAGCAACACCACGTGATTGTCAGCAAGATCCCGGTCATCGGTTGAGATCTCGGCGAACAGTCGAACTCCCCTACTTCAGCGTGCCCGACCAGCCGGACGTATCCCCAAAGGGCAAACCGGTCATCACGGCGATGATCGAATCGATCTTTCCATCCTTGATCTTGAAGATTTCGGCAACTTCCTCGCTGAACGGGCGCAGCGCAGCGGCCGATTCGTCCACTTTCCCCATGCCCGGTACGTCCACGGTCTTCACCTTTCCTGACGTATTGAACATGAACGAGCCCATAACAATTCCACGCTGCCGGTCGACCACCGTGTACAGACGAGGGCTGATCGGATAGATGTAGCTGAAGATATGTGAATCCAGTCCCGCCGCGCAGCCGACCGGTCCGTTTTTCGCCGCCGGGCCGAACGACGATGGACACGTCTGCGTTCCGTTTTCGACGCGAATGACATCGGGTGCGAACGGCACGATGCTACCGCTGCTTTTCTCGATGCCGTCAAAATAAAGGTCCGTTTGCGCGATCAAGTCCTTGGGGGACTCGCGCTCGGATTCAGGAACGTCCTCGAAAAATCCCGCAAGCGCAGGCACGACCTTCGGATCAGTGAGCCCTTCGGGGCGCGTAAACCCTGCGGGGGTTTCCTTGCGGGTGATGAGCGCCTCAATTTCAGTGATCTTGCGATTCACCACGCGAAGCCGGGTGCAGAGCAGCCCGGACATACCTGCTTCGTCGGTAACGCCGACGAACCCGACCTCCCCGTCCTCGGGATCATCAATATAGAGCTTGTAGCTTCCCCAGCCGGTCAACGTGCCCCAGAGACCGTCGGTGAATTTCAAGTCCTGGGCATTTTCGGTGTAGCGCGCACCGGGGGCGAGCGGAAGATGCGACGCGTCGTGTTCGATGAGAGCTGCGCGATAGGCATCCACCAGGCCGTTCAGGCATTTGCGATCGCAAGAACCTGCTTCGGATTCACCCGGCTTCGCCTGCACAGCTGCCGGATGCGGTGTTGTCGGTCCCCATCCGGAAGTGATACCGTACGGCTCCTGCGTAAGCACGGCCTGGATTGCGTGGATTTTTCCGTTCTCGATCTTGAACAGCTCACCGATTTCAAATGTCAGAGGATGTCGAAGGTTCGAGGGGAAGGTAGTGCCGTCGGTCAGGGTAACGGATTTCACTGTGCCCGCATGATCAAAAAATGCAAATGCAAATGCCAACCCGCGCTCGCGGTCCACGATTACCCACCGGCGATCGCGAATGTGAGTAACAATCTTGAAATAGCCCGTCTTGAATTGGGCCTCGCAGCCGAGCGTTCCGATGGGATAACCGGCGCTGGGCTCCCCGGTCTTGTAGAGTGCGGGGTTGTTGGTCGTCTGCGTGCCATTCTCGACGCGATTGCAGTCGTCCGCAAACGGATAGACACCCTTGCCGTCGTTGTT
>Ga0209008_1000244_pt1 | contig 23433 bp, 25 predicted proteins | sample JacPin_JW_Ref_O3_FD_187963 | JGI IMG/M metagenome (GOLD analysis project Ga0209008, IMG submission 187963) | Forest soil microbial communities from Algoma, Ontario, Canada - Jack Pine, Ontario site 1_JW_Ref_O3 (SPAdes) (version 2) | ecosystem: Environmental > Terrestrial > Soil > Boreal...
CCGAATCATTCCACTTTCGGCTGCCATCCGCCATCGAAAATCCCCACTCCATCAAGTCGCCAATGTGCGCCAGAATCTTGGCCGGAGTCCGAGCCGTCTCCGGCGAGCCATACTCGGCAAAGTCAGGCCCAGCCCCGCGTATCGCCTTGGCTCCACGATAAGCCACCGTGGCCAGGGTATGCCGCAGAAATTCCCGCGAGTCGCCCATAAGATTCCGCCCCTCAATATTCACCAAGACCTAAGACCAAAGACGAAATCATTGTCACCGAATAACGCGCCACTTGTCATCCCCGCATGTCGTCGCATGTCGTCCCCCGCATTGCCCACTACGCCGCCCCTCTGCTACCGTGATTAGTTTCCCGCCATACAAAAGAGGTGACCGTAAATGCCAGCCATCAAATTCCGCGGAGTCGACTTCATCGCCCTGGACACCCTGCTCAACGACGACGAGCGCCTCGTCCGCGACACCGCCCGCCGCTTCATCGAAGACAACCTCATCCCCATCATCGAGGAGTGCAACCGCGCCGGCCGCTTCCCCCGCGAACTGGTCAAGCCCATGGCCGATCTCGGATTCTTCGGCGCCTCGCTCCAGGGCTACGGCTGCGCCGGCATGTCCAACGTCGAATACGGCCTCGTCACGCAAGAATTAGAGCGCGGAGATTCCGGCGTCCGCTCCTTCGTCAGCGTGCAATCGGCGCTCGTCATGTATCCGATCTACGCCTTCGGCTCCGATGATCAAAAAAATACCTGGCTCCCCGCCATGCAAAAAGGCGAAAAGCTAGGCTGCTTCGGATTAACCGAACCCGACTTCGGATCGAATCCCGGCGGCATGCGCACCCGCGCAAAAAAAGTCGGCAAAGAATACGTCCTCAACGGCGAAAAAATGTGGATCACTTCCGGCACCATCGCCGACGTAGCCGTGATCTGGGCCAAAGTTGAAAATGAAAATGACAAAATCCGCGGCTTCCTCGTAGAGACTGACCGTCCCGGCTTCAAAGCCTCCGACATTCACGGCAAGTGGTCGCTGCGCGCCTCTGTAACCTCAGGCCTCTCGCTGCAAGATGTCCACATCCCCGAATCCAACCTGCTCCCCGCCACCGGAGGATTGAAATCTCCGCTGATGTGCCTCAACCAGGCCCGCTACGGAATCTCCTGGGGAGCGGTAGGCGCCGCCATGGCCTGCTACGACTGCGCCCTGCAATATTCATTGCTGAGAAAACAATTTCGCGATCAGCCCATCGCCTCGCATCAACTGGTCCAGGAAAAACTAACCTGGATGATCAACGAGATCACCAAGGCACAATTATTAGTCTTGCAAGTAGGCCGCCTGAAAGACGCCGGCAAAGTCGAGCACCAGCACATCTCCATGGCCAAAAGAAACAACGTCTGGATGGCCCTAGAGTGCGCCCGCCTCTCCAGAGACATCCTCGGAGCCAACGGGGTCGCCGACGACTACCCCATCATGCGCCACCTGATGAATCTAGAATCGGTAAAAACCTACGAAGGCACGCACGACATCCACACCTTGATTATTGGGGCGAGCGTAACAGGGATCGACGCGTTCTAGGAATCCGGACCGAAAATGCTCGTCAGGGAACCAATTCATCTTTCCTGTACTCATCCACGTAGATCGTCATCGGCTGCGGCATCTCATCACGGTAGAGCCCGGTCTTGAAATAGACGTAGCCATGGTCAGGGTAGCCGCGCTGTGTGTAAGCAGTCGGTCCGTGATAGTGAATGATCGGGGCATCGTTCAGCCACGCGTCGATCTGGCCGTCATCGCCGCGCGAGAAGCGCGTCGCAAAGCGGAAGTCGAGCCAGCGTCCGCGCATCTCCTCTTTAGTGGAATAAAGAATCGTTTTCCCGTGGTCGTCCTGCCGCGTAATTTGCAGTTCCCCATTCTGATACCGGATCGCGAGCACAGGATTCTGTGGGCGGCATCGGCTCCATTCACAAACTTCTTTCCACTGCGCCAAAACAATCCGCGTCGGGACGATCGGAAAATCGGCAGGCAGATAAAGGCTGAAAGAATAACGATAGGTGCGATGGGTGTGCGCCACCAGCCACCACGCCTCCATCAGCTCGTCGCGTTCCGTCGCATTGCCGTCGTCACTCGCGGCCTCTCGGCGATCGCCTGAGTGCACCGTGATTTCGGCCGCGCTCCGGCCCGCACGCACGACCTGGGATTGCACCCGGAAAGCGCCGCGCACCATTCGCCACTCCATCCAGTCCGAGCTTAAGGCTGAAGATTCAAAGCCGTCATAGACATGAATCTCCCGATGGCGGGTGATGACAAAAATTGCCAGCAAAATCACCGCCACAATCATCAACTTACCAATTGGATTTTTTTTCTCGTGACTATCTTGTCTGGCCATGGGGTATCGTCATACGACAATATACGATTACAAATTCGCGCTAGCGTAAAAATTAGAGTAAGAACTAGAGCAAGAAGGACGAGAGTAAAGTGATGCAATTCCCTCCCCTGCAAACCGACCGCCTGACCTTGCGCGGCTTCGAGCTCTCGGATATCCCAGCTCTCTTGCCGCTGATCGGCGACCGCCGCGTGGCGGCTACCACGCTCCGCATTCCGCATCCTTATACCGAGGCCGACGCTCGCGATTTCATAACCGCTGCTCAGCAGGACCTCGCGACCGGGCGTGAATTGCATGTTTGCCTTGAACTGCGTGAGAACCACGCGCTCTGCGGCGGCGCCGGGCTGCGCTTCGAACCCGGTCATCATCGCGCTGAACTCGGCTACTGGATCGGAGTTTCCTACTGGGGAAATGGTTATGCCACTGAGGCTGCCCGCGCTCTGGTCAAGTATGGTTTCGGAAGGCTTGCACTGCGCCGCATCCACGCCGGCCACGTCGCCGACAACATCGCTTCTGCTAGAGTCTTGCAAAAAATCGGCATGCGCCACGAGGGCAGTTTCCCGCAGCACATCTTGAAGTGGGGAAACTTCCTCGACCTCGAGCTATACGGAATGCTGGCCTCCTACGCAGATCGCCCGCGGGACACGCCCTAGCGGCCGCGTTGTCGAGCGTAACGCTGGCCCTTCCATCTCTGCCCCGAAGAGAATATATTTCTTGGTCGCGCATCCACCTGGAGGAAGCATTCATGGCAACCGACACTACCCGTCCCGAGCCGTACGCCAAGAATTTTGGCGAGAACCTGGAAAGCGATCTGGCGTTGGAATTCCTGCGTGTAGTCGAGAACGCCGCCATCGAATCGGCGCGCACCATGGGACAGGGAGACCGTCCGCTCAGTGACCAGGTCGCGACCGAGGCCATGCGCAAGACCATGGACACCGTCCCCATGCACGGCACCATCGTGATCGGCGAGGGCGAGCGCGACGACGCTCCCATGCTCTACATCGGCGAGCAGGTGGGCGGCCCATACCGCGACGGACGCGACGTTCCAGACGTCGACATCGCCGTCGATCCGTTGGAAGGAACCAACCTCTGCGCCACCGGCGCACCCGGCGCAATCACAGTTCTGGCGGCATCGGAGAAAGGCGGCCTGTTGCACGCTCCCGACTGCTACATGGAGAAGATCGTGGTCGGCCCGTCCTGCAAGAACGCGATCGAGCTGGACGCACCCGTTGCCGTCAACCTGAAAAACATCGCGCGGCGGATGCAGCGCGGCGTGGACGACCTGGTCATCGTTGTGCTCGACCGTCCGCGGCACGAGAAGCTGATCACCGATATTCGGAAGGCGGGAGCGCGCATCAAGCTGATCGGCGACGGCGACCTGTCGGCGGGCATCGCGGCCGCGGTGATGGGAACCGGAGTGCACGCGGTTATGGGATCGGGTGGCGCCCCGGAGGGCGTGATTACCGCGGCTGCCATCCGCTGCCTGAACGGATACATGCTCGGTCGACTGGTCGTGGACAAGCCCGAACTGGAAGAACGTATAGCGAAGATGGGAATCAAAGACAAAAAGAGAATCTATGAAGCCGAAGACCTCGCCCCCGGAAAGCAGATGATCTTCGGCGCTACGGGGGTGACAGAGGGCGCGCTGCTGAAAGGCGTCCGCTTCTTTGCCGAGGGAACGCGGACCTCGTCGGTGGTCCTGACTTTAAAGACGGGACGGGTTCGGTTCATTGAGAGCATCCACCTGGACAAGGGGCCGGATGTGAAGGTCCGCTTCTCGTAGAGCAAGCTGCCGGCTCCGGAAGAATGTATGTGCAAACGTTCCACGTGGATTGTTTGTGGTTTATTTGTGTATGTACAATAATATGTGTAACAGTACGTCTTTGATAATGCTTGGGCGTCGGTGCGGCTAAATGGACACTGGCGAGTAGTTATTACGCTGTGACTACTAAGAAGGCTCCATTCTACGAACGCGCTTTCGAGGAACTAGGTGTCCCCCGACACCTGTTTTTGGCACTTGAGTATTAACGGGCACGGGTGTACAGTCCGGCCTTCCGCGAAGGGGACGGAGGAGGTGCATTTATGGGATTTATTGTTTGGATCGTGGTTGGACTGATTGCCGGTTGGCTCGCCGGCCAAGTGATGAGGGGTGGCGGCTACGGCGTAATCGTTGACATCATTCTCGGGATTCTCGGCGGCGTTATCGGCGGCTGGGTGTTCGGAATGCTGGGAATCTGGCCCGGCGGGGGCATGATCGGCGCAATTATCGTGGCCTTTGTCGGAGCGGTGATCCTGGTCGGAATTACACGCCTGATAAAACGGGCCTGATCGTTGCTGATTATAGCTGCTTCTTGCGCATCCAGACGCCCCACGTGATCGGTCCGGCTTTGTTATCGCTGATGGGGATGGCCGCCATCTTGAGGGCCAGCTTTATCTGGCCGTGATGGTAACCCTCATGCCAGAGCATGTGCTGGAGCAGCAGGATCGGGTGGTCGTAGTGAAGGTCCATGGCCCGGCCTGACTCCACCCTGCCCTTGACCGCGTCCCGCACCGCCTTGGCACTGTCGTTCAGCATCTCGTCGAGCATCGGCGCGATGCGAGCAGGGTCACGCTCGACGCCCCACTCTTCTTCGGGCACGCTTCTCGCGAATTCCGGGGCGTCTTCGAAGACAAACACAAGCCGCACATAATGGATGTGTGTGAAAAGTTGCGCAACCGACGGGCTACCCTCCATCGCCCTGGCCTCCAGTCCGCCCTCCGGCAGGGCGCGGAGCAGGTTGAGCAGAATGGTGTTGTTGCGGTCCCAGGAGTCGAGGAGAGCTTCAAGCAGGCGTTGGTCAGACGCGTCCAGCATATTCACCACTCGTGTGAGCATGAGAAAATTGCGACGAACTTCCTATGCTGACACGGCGGGCGCGCAAACTCAACTGTTGCAACCCGGCGTTTGCGCTTACTATCCGGTGAATGAGAGAAATCGGGATTTTCGCCAATAATCTTGACGGGACGCTCCTCAAGCCGGATGCTCCGCACCTTACGGCTTGGGTTGCGACACGCTCAGAGGGTAGGACGCGATTAAATATTTAGCCTCGTCACTATCGATCGGATCAATGCTCAAGAGCTGGTCTTTCGCCAAAAAGGGTCGCGTTCGGAAGTAATACACCTTCCCCGCTTCCGCTGTGAAACGCGCGAAGGCCACTGTATGCGGCGAGAATTTCGGGCTAAGGTTCACACACACGTGATGTTCCCCCGGCTCCACGGAAACGGAGAAATAGGAATTTTGCTTGTTGGCGCCCGCCCATGCTCCATCCAGGCCAATCTTCGTCCCGCAGCCTCCAAGGCAGTTCACTGCGCCGATGTCCTGAACGAAGTAAACGCGGGCCTTCCCGGGCGCGGGCTGGACGAGGGTGTGCTGGGATTGCTCCAGCTTTACCTCGAAGGCCTCCTTGGGACCGCAAGCTGCGGCAATGGCGCCGGGCTGTTCCTGGGCGAATGCGGATACGGCAAAGAGCATCGGGACGAGAACGCTTCTCATGGCCTTCCTCCGACTGAACTTCTACCGACTATAGGCCCTTTAAGCGTACTTGTTCTAAACAAGCGTTTACACGTATTCAGAGAATTCTCTAACGCCACGCATTCTGCGACGGTCTGGAGCGGCGGAGTTAGGAAGCGGCGTATTCTGCAGCGTATTCTTATTCTGTAGATAGGAGGTGGTTCATGAGCGAGAACACCCGGCAGAGCCAGTCGCACATCGACTCGATGGTGAGGCAAGAGGAGGAAGCGTTGGAACGTCGCTCCAGCTCGGAACGTTTCGCCGATCGTGTGGGGCTTTTCGCCGGCAGCCTTCCCTTTGTTGTGTTTCACATTGTGCTCTTGCTCGCCTGGCTGCTGGTTAATGGCGGCGAGATTCGTGGCTTTCGACCGTTTGACCCTTACCCCTTCTCTCTACTAGGAATGATTGTCGCCATGGAAGCGGTGATTCTCTCCAGTTTCATACTCATGCGTCAGAATCGCATGATGCGTCGAGGCGAGCTTCGAGACCACCTTAATCTGCAAGTTGACTTGTTGGCGGAAAAGGAGATCACCAAGGTGTTACAGATGGTGCGCGCAATCTGTGGACATATGGGACTTCAAGACATCATGGGAGACAAGGAGATTCGTGAACTCAGCCAGACCACTTCTATCGAATCGCTCAGCCAGACATTGGAGGATCGGCTGCCGGGAACATGAGGTTGTGTTGATTCGGCCGACGAGTAAAGCTCGGCCCCCAGTGGTTTCGGAGAGTTGATGTATTCCACCTTGGGACGCGGTACCGTCGAGGTTGCCTGCGCTGTACCGCACGGTGGCGACTTTGGCTGATGCCCGTGCGAAATTGTCTGAACCCTTGGTAAACGTTGTGTGAAAATAGTCGGCACAGCGATGGAGTCTTCAGCAATTCACTCTCAGTCCGGGCTCGCCCCTCGTATCCAATCCGTGGATGCTCTCCGGGGAGCCATCATGATGTTGATGGCCATCGATCACGTCCGCGATTATGTTGCCCGCAGTGCCATGCAGTTCTTGCCCACGGATCTTAGCCGCACTAGCGCCGCGATTTTCTTTACTCGCTGGATCACACATTTCTGCGCTCCGGTTTTCATGCTCACCGCCGGCCTCGGCGCATTTTTCTGGATGAGTCGCGGGCATCACTCGAAGACCGAGCTGTCACGTTTCCTGATCACTCGCGGTATTTGGCTTATATTCCTCGAAATTACCGTGCTGCGCCTGATTTTACTTTCTCAGATCAGTTTCTTCGGGGCGCCGATAATTCTGATGATCCTCTGGGCTATTGGGCTTTCCATGATTGCCCTTGCCGCATTGATTTATCTTCCGATCCGCCTTCTGGCGACATTAAGCATCGCCATCATCGCCTTGCACAATCTGCTCGACGGCATTCCCGCGGCGCGCTTTGGCCGCGCTGCCCCTCTGTGGATCATTTTGCACCAACAAGGTCTCTTGAGTTTCGCAGGAATAAAGTTTAGGACAGCGTATCCCGTACTGCCCTGGATCGGCGTCATGGCCGGCGGCTATTGCCTGGGTACACTTTTTACACGGGATTCCGCAAGCCGCGAACGCATCCTAGTGCGTCTGGGGCTTGCGCTGAGCGTAGCCTTCGTGGTGTTGCGCGCGATCAACGTCTACGGCGACCCCGCGCGCTGGAGTCACCAACCATCCGCGCTATTCACCGCCCTTTCTTTCCTCAACACCACCAAATACCCACCTTCGTTGGACTTTCTCCTGATGACGCTGGGGCCGGCACTGATCGCTATGGCGTGGCTCGAACGCTTCCACTTTTCCCTCGGCAATCCGCTGATTGTCTTCGGGCGCGTACCGTTCTTTTTCTATGCCGGGCATCTGCTCGCCGCCCATCTCATCGCGATCGTGTTGAACTTCGTACGCTATGGCCGAACGTCTTTTCTGCTGATCGCGCCCCCGTCGATGGGGAGCCCAAGAGCGTCATTCCCATCCGACTACGGATTTCCACTTTGGACCGTATACGCCGTATGGGTTGTTGTTCTGGTGCTGTTATATCCGCTATGTCTATGGTTCTCGCGGCTCAAGAAGCGACGTCACGATTGGTGGCTCTCTTATCTGTGATTCGCTGCAACACGATAGGCGAGACCCCTATCATGTTGTTGCGGGATACTATTGCTGGGAACATGCGTGGCTGTTGGAAAACTCAGTTTCCGTCGCGTGAAGAGTTTTTCAACAGGTTTCGCATTTTGACCATGGTGAGTGTGTGAGTGTTATGGCGACGTACCGCTAACGCACTGAAAATTGTGTTACTTCTTCACAGCGTTGAACCTAAGTACTCCATCGCCGGGCGGGATTGAGTTGTGCCATGGCTCCGAAGCCTGCTTTTCGGGATAGTCAGATCCCGGCCCAAGATAGGTGAAAGCAGCGAATACGAAGGGAACCCCCTGCGACTGCAACACCGAGTTGTGATCGGTCACTTGCAGGTGCAGGTGAGCGCCGGTCGCGTTCCCACTATTACCAAGGAGCGCGAGCATATCTCCCCGGTGAACATGATCGCCCGTTCGCACCTTGATGCTTCCTCTTTGCAGGTGGGCATAAGTGACAAAACGGTCTCGCGCAATCTGAAGGACAATGTGGTTTCCGGCAATGTTGTCGAGCGTGACCGGAGGTAGGACGCGTGGCGTGTTGTCGGGAAATTCGTCCACAACTTCCGTGATCTCCCCATCCGCTACGGCGAGAACTGGTTCTCGCCAGCCCCACCAATTTTCGTTTTTGCTGGCCCCGTCGTGAGTGGTGTCGCCATTTGGTCCGACCTTGACCCAGTCAATGGCGAAGCGTTCCGGCGAGTAGATGTGCCCATCCACCGCGAAAATACTGCGGCGGTGGTTCGAATCATTGACCGGACCATCCCCAGCGAGCCAAATGCCCCCGTCAAAGGGGGGACTCAGGATGGGGACCGGATTCTGGTTTACAGCAACCGGAAAATCTTCCAGCGTTGCATCGCTGGCTTGATCAGTTCCTGCTGGAGTTGACGAAAAAACCAGCCGATGCCTGAGATTCGCAGGCGCAGATTGATTCGCCAGCAACTCGACCCACAAGAAGACGACGTTTCGACCCCCCGGATCGAGCGTTCGAGTGTTACCGCTGCCCGCACTCGAACCGCCCGACATCATCATTGGCGCTCCAATACGAATCATCGCAGTCGACAACTTCTCGCCTTCGAGAGTAGTCAGCGGATCGGGATCTTCCCGAGCGGAGAAGATTGAAATGCGCTTCAGGGTAGTGGGCTACTTTGAAATAAGACGCAGAATCGTACTAACCACCCCGATCAATCCAGCGATGAAAAGGGCGATTCGCTTGAGTCTGGCACCAAGTTCCCCTCTTCCCCTAGGAGCCAAGAATGCGACTGCTATAAGGAGAATGCTGAAAGCGAGAAAAAACAGATTAGCGAACGTTTGCACGGCGCTATTCATGCCGCTCTTTCCGCCCTCCGCTGCTCGTAGGCTTCCCAGAGAGCTACCAAGTCCTCAACCGACCACAGGCGATCTGTCACGCCAGCGGCCATCGCTGGCGACGTGCGAAGTGTACGATGAATTTTGATGAAGTTGTAGGAGAAATAATTTAGGGCCGTAGCAGCCGCGTGGTTCTCTAGCTTGCGCGAGAATCCATTGCTCAACCGAGTATAGCGGCGCATGGTGCCACGAGTTGTCCAATTTTGCCTTTCTACGAAGCTGGTTGAAACATGCTTCGGGTCAGGCCGTCCGCTCACTTCTTTCATTTCGCAACCGATACACTTCGCTGGGGAATAGCGCGTATCAGGATCGCCGCTGGCTCGATAGATTTTGTGGAGTTGGGCGAAATCTGCCTGTCCGCCGAAGGCATCTTCCACTACGTTCAAGTAAGTGCGGAGTTGGTCCGTAGTGATCTGTACGCGGCCTTTGACGCGCTTTGCAATGTCCTCTACGAAGTCCTTCGCGGTCGCTAAATCGCGCTGTCCAAGCCGCCACGAAGGAACCAATTTGCTGTCCGCATCAATGCACACCCAAAGCCAAATGTCGCCAGCATCGGGACATTTACGTGCAATCTCTTCTGTACGGTTCTTGTCCTTACAGTAAATCCAAGACCACTGCTCATCGAGCTGGAGCCGCTTAGATTTCAGATTACGAAACGCATAGTCTTGATAATCGGCGCAGACTTCGCCAACTTCTACCAAGAGCCGCATGACGGTTTTCTTCGCAACTCCGGTCATGCGGACTGTGGCGCGAATCGAGCAGCCCTCAATGAGGCAGTTGATTACTTGTGAGCGCTGGATTGAATCTAGCCTGTTCATATTGGTAGTCTATGCGGAAGCGCTTCCGCATGTCAAGTACATTCTGAGTGTGGCATGTTTTGGGGACGAGGCATCGCAGTGAGGCAAATAGTTGCACTTTTATGCCTCACTGTGTGCTAAATTGTAGAGGATGAAAGACTGGCGCGACCAACCAAGCTTCGCGGGCCGATTGGCGCGCGCCGTCATCGAGAAGGGAGTGGTGATAAATATGAGATGACCTGACGCCCTCGAAAGGCGGCAAGACAATTCCATAATGGTTAGGGGTGTCCAGGCTTAAAGGTCTGGGCATCCCTTGTGAATCACCAAACGGCCCCATAGCTCAGAGAATTCTGGCCGGGGCCATTCCCGCTGTGGAGTATAGCACAGCCTGTTTTAGGGAGGAATCTTGTCCGGTAACCCTCATTACGACGTTGTTTTGGCTGACCTTCAGCAGATGAAAGAGGATGCGGAGGACGGGATTAGGGCCATCAAGCGCCTAATGTCGCGCACCAGTGTTGCTGGGGCTGTACCTGTCGAAAGTACAGGCTCCCCCAGCATCGCTAACAAGATCATCACATTTCTGGAAGCGCAGCAGGGGCGCTCAGTAAAAACTGCCGAAATGCAAACCGCCCTTGCGCCAGTAAATGTTAAAACGCTTCGTGGAACGTTATCTCGATTGGCAAGTGAGAAGAAGATTGGCAAGCATGGACGGGGCAAATACCGAGCAGCCCGACGAGCGAGAGAGGAATCTACCCCTTCTTAGGATGCCATCTGGCGTTGGCTAGGGCAGAGGCAGCATTGCTTCGCTGCTCTGGGGTTGTCCTCTCCATTCGCTTCTTTGCGCTCATTTTGCCGCCCTTCTTTCCCATCGCAGCCATAATCCGCGAAATTTCGGACTTTGCTATCTTCGGCTCAGGCGCATCTTGCCCCGTAGAACGGGCGACCATGGCGAATGCGGCTTGGTTTACATCCTTGGGCTGTCTTGGCTTGCGGGAGCGCTTTGGCATAACCAAAGTATGCCACGATCCGAGCCAGCCTCAAAATGAAAGTAGCCCACTACCCGCTTCAGTGTCAAGGGCACGGCGTCAAAGTTCGTGATATGAAGCTCGTAGACCAAGACTTTATTCTTGCCAATCGTCACCGGAACGGGAGGTGACGGGCATACCACCTCAACCCGCGGTCCTCGTTCTCGCGCGAAACAAGCAGACAGCAATACAAAGGCCACGGAAAGAACAAAGCCTGTCCGCGACAAGCGAAACTCATTCTGACGTGATTTCTTCAAGACGAGAGCCCCCACCCCCCTTAAGACGTTGCTAGTCAATGGGCGTAAGCAGGCGTTTTACGCTCAGAGCCCGGTTAATGGGTGAGTAAGCGCGATATTTCAACAACAGCTGCTCCCTACTCGGTCCGCGGCGTCGCGCTGGCGAGGGCGAGAATCGCTCCGGCGAACAGGAGCGTGTCCGCAAAGTAGTTGATGCCCTCGATCTTCACCCCGGTGCTTGGGTCCATCAGCGAAACGATCAGGATCGGCCCATAGACGATCAAGACCAGCAGCACAATCCAGGTGCCGAGATACGTTGCCGCCATCCGGATTTTCTTTCCCAGCAGAATGCTTGCTCCGGCGAGCAGAAGAATTGCGCCTGTCGCATAGTCGATGAGCAAGCGGGCCGGAATCCACAGCGGCATCAGTTTTTCGAGCGGGACGCCGGGAACGTTGAGTGGGTGCAGAAAATTCTCAATCCCATAAAATGTAGCGGCGATCGCGACCAATATGCGGCCCACGGTAATGAGCTTCCTGCCGAGCCCACGGCCTTGTTCGCGACTTTGCTCGCGCAGAGCATTTCCGGCAAAAATCCAGCCGCCGCCCGCGAATGACATCTCGCGGAGGACAATTATCCAGGCAAACCTGTCTCTGGGGTTGGCGAGAGCTCGCGGGATATGCAACATCGCCACAAAAGTAAACATCATGATCCCGAGAAGCAGGCCCGACCAGCGCACCTGAATTTTTGTGGCAATGCTCAAAGCAGCGGCGAGCAGCGCAAAGCCCACGAAATAAGCCCAGAACAATCGCCACGGCATATATTTGGGCACCATGGGCACGATGATTTCCACGGCCGAGAGATGCAGGGCTCCGAAGACGGCCAAGGGGACGGCGAAACACAAATTGGCCAAGGCGACGATCTTATCCAGGCCGCGGGCCAACGCAATATCGGTCTTCGCGGCCCACAGCGCAATCGAGGCAACTAGGATGCCGGCGCCGCACATCGCAACCACGGTGGAAGAGATCGCAAAAAATGTGGCGAGAACGGTCGTGTGCATGTGGATGCCAAGTATATGCCCGCGCGCTTTATCTGGGCTTGTCTTCCCGGGCCATTGTCGACAGCTTCAAAAGACTGACGGCGGAGGAGCTAATAGGGCGAGCAGGATTCCCCACTATTTAACCGACCAATTAGTCCTATTGTCCCTTCGACGGCTTCTTGACCCAGCCATCTTTCGGGACTATTTTTCCAATCGACTTGGCAAATTCCGGATCTATCCATGCGGATTTCACTTGCTTCAGGTCCAATTTGACAGGCGAGGGATTCTCGCAATGGTTGACAAACTCTGAAACTGAACTTACGAGACAGATCAGGTCATCCGTCTCATGATCCCAAAACCAGACCGCACCATCTTCCATGGCGGTGAAATAGTTGCCGCTGGAATCCTCCGCGATGGCCTCGAAGGAGCTGCCATCTGACCTCGAAAAACGTTTCGCATGCTGGCGGGGAAGACGAATCGGTCCGTATTCCTCTTTGGTCGCGGGATGGATAAAGACCTTGCCGAGAACTGTCGCCAGAATATCTGACATATCGGTTACGAGAGTAGCGCAGTTCGCCATTCCTATGTTGCCAAAATCTAGGCCGCGCAGGCGACCGGCGCTCAAAAGGAGTTGAATCCGAGACTAATGATTTTCGCCTCGCCGTCCAGTGCCGCACTGAATTTGAGCGTGTTGCCGGGACCAAACTCAATCAGATAATCGGACCAATTCTTTCCGCTGTCTGACCTTCGCCCTTTGAACACGAACGCAGTGGGTGCACCATAGGGTCCGTACTCATCGGCCATGCGCTTGGCAAGACCGGCTTTCATTTTTGTGTTCAGGCTTGCGCCAAACAGCGATGCATCATCGGTTCCTGCTTGAAGATGCTCAAAGGCCGTCTTCACTTTTGAGGTGACAGTGCGGTCTTCGTCGGGAGCCGGCCGGGCCGCTGCACGGGCCAAATCAGGATAGAGGTCATTGAAGATGACATTCGTCAGCATTTCTCCGGGCTCGGGGACATCGGCATTGTTGGTCAGCGCAATGATTCGGAGTTTTTGTTCCGGAAAGTAGAAATTCGCCGCCGTAAAGCCAAAGCTGCCTCCGGTGTGCCCAATACGGGATTGATTATTCACTGTGTCGATGAATAGACCAAAGCCATATCCGGAATTCTCGCCACCGGTGGTGATTTGTGGCGTCATCATCAATGCGTAGTCAGCCATCGGCACAATCTTCCCGCTCGTCAAGGCTTCGTTCCACTTCTCGAGATCGCCAACCGTGGAAACAATGTTACCGGCCGACCAGCCGTAGGAGTCATTGATGGTCGGGCCGCGTTCGAGCTTTCCATTTGCATGCCGGTACCCCTTGGCCATGGTTGGAAGCGACGGCTCGTCGGCGACGGTGTAGGTCTCGGTCATCCCAGCCGGTTGCAGCAAATGCGCCCGGACGTATTGTCGGTAAGACTCATGGGATGTGAGTTCAATGATGCGGCCGAGAATGATGTAACCCGTATTGGAGTACGAGGCCTTGCTTCCCGGCGGAAAATCCAAAGGCTTGTCGGCAACCAGACCCATGAGCTGCTGGAACGTGGCCGACTTTGTGGCCTGCTCGTCACTGCTTAAGCCGAGATAATCCGGGAGCCCGCTAGAGTGCGTGAGAAGCTGTCGAAGCGTGATTTGGCCGGCATGTGGCGCATCGGGGAGATAGGTGGACACCTTTGCGTCAATGTGGAGCTTGCCCGCATCCTGAAGCTGCAGGATGGCGGCCGCGGTGAATTGCTTGGTTATCGACCCGATTTCATAGTGCGTGTCGAGGCTGGCTGGAAGCTGGCCGTCAAGCGCGCGGAACCCATAGGCATGGCTATAGAGTGGATGACCGTCTCTGAGTACTAGAATGGTCGCGCCGGGTGTATCGGTGCGATGAAGCACAGCCCAGACGTCATCGTTGATCCGCTGGACGAATTCGCCCCCGGAACCCCCGATGTTGGCCATCGTCTGTGAAGCAACCAGCAAGAGAACAGCGAACGCAAACCGACGCATATGTCCCCATCCATCCACAGCGATTGTCATTCCGACATGGATATGAGATCCGGCCAGCCGGTGCGGATCTCATACCCTTGTTCCCCCTTACTCTACATGGCGACAAATCCTTCTGCCTTCCCTCAGAGATGGCGGAGTAATTTTTCTTTGCCGAGGGGTTCGTGGCTGTGAATGAGAAAATTTCTTTCCTAAGCACCACAGTAGACAAGGCGGAGGCTACCCTTATCTGCTTCCCTGCTACAATCGCTAGCTTTATGATTCGAGGGAACTTCCTGTCATACAAAAACGTAGTTGTGGTGTGCTGTTACGAGGTGGGAGTGGCAGACCTGCGACGCTCGGACATTGGGGTCGTGCGCAATGGGTTGTCCGCCGAGACTCGAATTTTCGTTTTCTTTTTCCGAGCGCTGAAGCGCTGGGCTAAGCTGAATCGCCCCTCAGGGGCTTGTCTTTAGACGACGGTTGCGGAGTTTGGTTTTGGACGATGCCCAGGTTGTCGGATTGCTGGTCCGTCGCTGCATTTCTGGCGACGCCGCGGCTTGGGAGGAGATCGTCCAGCGCTATCACCGGCGGATTTATAACGTCTGCTATCGCTTTGCGGGGGATGCGGAGAACGCCCAGGACCTCACCCAGGAGGTCTTTATCAAGATGTACCGGACATTGAATACCTATGACTCCGGTAAGGGGGCGTTCATGACCTGGGTAACCACGATTACGCGGAACCTGCTGGTCGATCATTTCCGCAAGAGCAAGGGTGACCGGGTCACAGATTCTTTAGATTCAACAACTTCAGAGCACGAGGATGCGCAGCCTTTGAGCGAGCGGATTGCGGATCGAGCGCCTCCTCCTGATGCATCGGTGCAGTCGCGGGAGACGCGGGAGATGGTTCATTCGGCTTTGCAGAAGCTGTCTCCGGAGTTGCGGGAGGCGGTCATTTTGAGGGACTTACAGGACATGGACTATCGGGAAATTGCTACGGCTTTGAGGGTTCCGGAGGGAACCGTCAAGTCAAGAATTAACCGGGGACGCGCGGAACTTGCACGGCTCCTACAACGTACATATAGGCAGGTGATCTGATGCCAGAGGAAATGAAACACGGGATGGCGTGCGCGGAGTTTGACGCGCTGCTTAGCGACGCGCTGGATGGCAGCTCGCTGAGTTCGGGTCTTACCGACAAGGATCGGGAGAAGTTTGAGGCGCATCGGCGCATGTGCGCGACTTGCGGGCCGATGTTCGCGGAGGCGCGGGCGGGGCGGCAATTCTTACGAACGCTGGAGGAAGTTGAGCCTCCGGCATATCTGGTGCACAACATTCTGGCGGCGACGAGCGGAGTGGAGAGCCGGCGGACGGTGTTGGCGGACGGGCGGACGGCTCCGTTAGTGGAGCGGGCGCGAGAGTGGTGGGATTCATTCTTTAGTCCGGTGACGTCGTTTGTGCGGCAGCCGCGATTCATGATGTCGTTTGGGATGATCTTCTTTTCGTTTTCGCTGGCGCTGAGCATTGCGGGAGTGAAGCCGGCGGATGTGGCGAAGGTGGATCTGCGGCCGGCGGCGTTGCGTCATGCGTATAATGACGCGCAAATCAAAGTGGTGAAATTTTACGACAATATACGGTTTGTGTATGAGATCGAATCGAAGGTGCGCGAATTGAAGCGGGCGAACACGCCGGCGGAGAATGCGCCTTCCGAACCTAAGGAACGCAAGAACAACAACGATACAAGTGGGCAGCCAGATCAGAGACAGGATCGCAACTATTCCCAGGAATATAACCAGCCGATGCTAGCCGCGTTGCATGGGCCACCTGCCGTGACCAGGACCACGAACAGGAGGCTGGTATGAACTGCGCGAATCATGCGGATGCGCCGGCAGTAGCTTATTGCCGCACATGCGGAAAGCCGTTGTGCGCAAATTGCACACGTCCGGTGCGGGGAGTGATTTATTGCGAGGATTGTTTGGGAGCGAAGATGGAAGGTGCTCCGGCGGCGGGTGCTGCGGGAGGCTATGCTGGCGCTTCCGCGAGCAGTGCGGGATTTGTGGCGCCGGGATTTTCTCCGGGAGCGACTCGGCCGATTCCGCCTCCGCCAGTGGGAAGCGGTAGTGGGCCGAATCCTACGGTGGCTGGAATTCTGGCGGGATTTTTTCCTTTTGGCGTGGGCGCGGTTTATACGGGGCAATATGCTAAGGGGTTGGCGCACCTGGTGGTGATGACGTTGCTTATCGCGGGGGCAAGTGCCAGCGACCATCCACACGGCGAGGCACTGGGCATCATTTGCGGCTTGGGCATCGCCTTTTTTTATGTGTACCAGATTATCGATGCCGTGCGATCGGCGAAGGCGATTCAGACTGCCCAGCCGGTGCCGGATCCGTTTGGGCTGGCGGCTACGTTTGGCGGCGGGGCGAAGATCGAGACGAGCAAGATTCCGACGGGCGCGATCGTGCTCATTTTGCTGGGCGTACTGTTCCTGTTGCACACGATGGGGCTGACGGAGTTTGGGCTTGATCGCTTCTGGCCGGTGATTTTGATTTTTATCGGCGGCTGGATGTTTGCGCGCAACTGGGGATTGTTGGGTGATCAACGTTGCCTCACGCGGGTGGTGACGAGTTCGGGAGTGGCAATTACGGTGTGCCAATGTGCACGCTGCCGCACGCGGAGGATCATGGGGCCGGCGATTGTCTTTACGATTGGCGTGCTTTTCCTGCTGGACAATCTTGACGTGGGGAACCTCGGATTTCACCGCACGTGGCCGTTGATTCTGCTGGTGGTGGGCGCGATCAAGTTGATGCAGGGAAGCGCCTCGACGGAAGGGCACGTTTCTTTCTTGAGCTCTAATCCGCCGGGTGCGGGAGGGCCGATTCCTCCGGCGCCTCCGATTCCACCGACACCACCTGCCCCCCCGGTTCCGCCGACTGAGGAGGTGAATCGTGGCTAGCCCTGTGATGCCGCCGCCAATCCCTCGGCCTCCGCAGCGTTCGATTGCCGGGCCGGTCGTACTGATTCTGATGGGAGTGCTGTTTTTGCTGGGGACGATGGGGATTCTCGAGATACATAGCCTCGGTAGGTTGTTTGCGCGCTTCTGGCCGGCGTTGCTGATCCTTTGGGGCTTGCTCAAGCTGATGGAATACGAGCAGGCGAAGCGCTACGGGCAGCCGGCGCGGGGCATTGGGGTGGGCGGAATTTTCCTGATGTTCTTTTTGATTTGCGCCGGGCTGATTGCGACCCAGGCGTCGCGCGTGAATTGGAAGAGTCTCGGCGAACACATCCAACTGGGCGATGATGAAGGGCTGGATGAAATTTTTGGCGGGTCGACATTTGATTACAGCGGCGAGGCGAGCAGCCCGTTGCCGGTGGGAAGCGACACGCTGCGCGTCAATGACGATCGGGGCACGGTTACGGTGAATGTGTCTGATGAAAAAAAGGTGCGGATCGCGTGGCGAAAGAAGGTGCACGCCGAAAAGCAGGAGGACGCGGACCGCTATAACAAACAGACCGATCTGATGGTGACGACGGCTGACAAGATGATCGTGCTGAATGCCAATACGCAGGGCGCGGGCGACAAGGGCGTGACCATGGACATGGATATTTATGTTCCGGCGAATGTGTCGCTGACGATCACCTCAGGCCGCGGCGATGTCACGGTCGCTGGAAGAATTGGTACGTTGGAGATCAACCACCGGAAGGGCGAGGTGAATGTCAACAATCAGACGGGAAGCGTGTCGCTGAATCTGGATGGGAGTTCGGCGCGTCTGCAACATATTAAGGGCGATGTGACCATTCAAGGAAAAGCGAACGAAGTGTCGGTGGAGGATGTCGACGGCACGATGCATTTGAATGGGGAGTTTCAGGAAAGCTTGCGACTGGTGAGGATCAGCAAAACGATTACTTTCCATTCGTCGCGAACGGAGATGGAATTTGCGCGACTGGATGGGAGGCTCGATCTGGATTCAGGCGACTTGCGAGCGGATACGTTGACCGGACCGATGCGGCTGACCACGCGGTCGAAAGACATCGCGCTGGAAGGGTTGTCAGGCGATCTGCGGCTCGAGGACTCAAACGGTTCGGTCGATGTTGCTCTGCGCAAGCCGGGGAACGTAGAGATCGATAATCGCAAGGGAGATGTGCAGGTCTCGATTCCTCCGAACACGGCGATCAAGGTGGAGGCGCGGACCAAGGATGGCGAGATTGAGAGCGACTTCAGCGAGATCAAAGTTGAGAGCCAAGAGCGGGGAGCGAGCGCCAGCGGGTCAGTGGGGACGAACGGGCCGCGGCTGGCGGTAAACTGCGACCATGGCGCAATTGAGATTCGCAAGGCGACGGGGGCGACGGCCGGACCGGTCACACCATTCACGCCACCGAGCCCGGGTAAGCCGTTAAAGGCGCTGCCCGCGCCTAAGGCGCCTCCGGTCGAGAGCGAAAATTAGCAAGTGCAAGCGACAGGGCGTGGGTGACAGGAAGAGCCAGTACCTCCCGTCAACTCCTCCGCAATTCAATCAAGGGCATGGCGCTGTCGTCGCGGCCGTGGCGTAAAACTTATTTGGCGCAGACTTCCCTTACCGCTGCGCCCCCTGCTCCGGCATCAGCCCGGCCGGCGGCGCCGGAATCGTAATATCGAGCTTGGTCACCGTCCCGAGCGACGACAAAGGCTTGTCAAATTCTTTCACGTTGCCGACGACCAGCACCGCCACCTGATCGCGGTGAAGATATTTCGCCGCCACGCGCGCGACGTCTTGTTTTGTCACTCCCTCGATCCCTTTCTGAAAGTTCTCCAGGAAATCCAGGGGATAGCCATAAAACTCGTATGCCATTTTTTCCTGCAAAACTTTATCCGGAGAATCGAAGCGGAAGACAAATGAATTCAGAATCGAGTCCTTGGCGCGTTTGATTTCTTCATCATTAATCGGCCGCTTGCCGAGGTCGGCGATCTCGTCATCGAGCGCCTGGATCGATTCGATCGTAGTCGCGCTCTTCGTGCTCACCATCAGCCGCAGCATTCCCTGATGATCCCATCCAGCGCCGATCCCGCCGCCGACCGCGTAGGCAAGGCCTTTCGTCGTGCGAATGTCGCCAAACATGCGCGACGAAAATCCGCCGCCGAAGGCTTCGTTAAAGACAGAAGTCGCAAAATAATCCGGATTCTTACGCGTGATACCAAGCGCCACCATCTGAATGTGGCTTTGATTGATGTCGGTCTTATCGACCTCGTAGTATCCCGGCTTCGCCGGATCGGGCATGATCTCAGGATTGCTCGCCGCCGGACCCTTGAGCCACCGAGCGAATGCCTCGCGGAGTTTCGCCTCCATCTTCGCCGAGTCGAAGTCGCCAACTACGCCGAGGATAATGTTGTTCGGGTGAACGTACTTGCCGTGCCACTCGACGAGATCCTGCCGCGTGACCGCCGCGATGGTCTTGTACTCAGGGACGCGCGCATAAGGATTGTTCGCTCCGTACACGAGCTTCGCGGCCTCGCGCCCCGCGATCTCTCCGGGATCGTCATTGCGTCGCGAGATTGCGTCATACATCCCCTTCTGCGCAATTTCAATTTTTTCGGCGCGGAATTCAGGATTCCTCAGCACATCGTCGAATACGCGGAAGACGTCGTCGAAATCTTCCTTTAGACAAGACCAGCTGACGGTTGTCGAATCGCCGCTTCCGCCGGTCTCGACCTTGGCGGCGCGCTGTTCGAGAAAGTCGTCGAGTTGATCTCCTGTCTGCGTTTTCGTGCCGCCGGTGCGCCAAACCTCGCCATAAACATCGGTCAGGCCCGTTTTATCGGCAGGAACCGAGCGCTCGCCGCCGCGAATGCGAGCTGTGCCGTCAATGGTCGGCAACTCATGATCTTCCTGAAGAAAAATCACCATGCCATTCGGCAAAACAAAACGCTTGGGCTGCGCCGGATGAAACGCGGGCAACTTCGGAATCGGTATCTCTTGCCAGGGCTGCTGCGAAGCCGTCTGCGTCTGCGCCGAGAGTGGCACACCGCTGCTGAACAAGCTGATGAAGCCGGCGAACACGACCAGTGCAAGGCAAGAAGAGAGAGTGCGCTTCACTGTCCACCTCCTTGCGGGGCGGTGCCCGCTCCCGGCGGCCCGCCCGCTGGAGGCGCAAACTCAATAATTCCCACGGTCCGGTTATCCGGCGTAAACGTTTTGTTCGCCACCCGCCGAATATCCGCCTTGGTGACTTTGTCAATTCGATCGACGGAGCGGAACAGCTCCCGCCAATCGTCATAACGCGCCTGATACAAACTCAGGTCAGACGCCAGTCCCTCATTCGATCCGAGCGAGCGGATCAGATTCGCCTTCGCTCGCGTTTTAATCATCTTCAGTTCTTCATCCGAAATATCTTCTTTCTTCAGCCGATCAATCTCGGCGTGAATCGCGGTGCCCACTTCCTGCGTCGTGTGCCCCGGAATCGGAAACGCATAAAACGCAAACAGCTGCGGATACTTCGTTCCCGGCAGTCCGGTGAATCCGGCCGAGTCAGACGCGATCTGCTTGTCGCGAACCAGCGCGCGATAGAGCCGCGAGGTGCGCCCATTCGACATCAAGTCGGCGATCGCGTCATACACCTGATCGTCCGGGCTGCGATAATCCGGGCGGTGATAGCCTTCGAGATAGAGTGGTTGCGATTGCTCATGCAGCACCACTGTCCGCTCGGAATTCTGCGGAGGTTCAACCGTCGTGGCCGTATCCGGCTTCGGCCGCGCCGGAATCCGCGAAAAATACTTCTCCACAATCGGCATCGCCTCCGAAACCTTCACATCGCCCACCACCGTGACCACCATGTTCGAGGGCACATAGTACGTATTGAAAAAATTCTGCGCGTCGGTCGCCGAAAACGAATTCAGGTCCGAAATCCATCCGATAGTCGGACGATGATAAGGATGGGCCGCAAATGCCTCCTCGGTGAATTGCTCAAGCAACCGCCCGACGGGATTGCTGTCGACCCGCATGCGCCGCTCTTCGATCACCACATTGCGCTCTTTATAGAACTGCCGCATCACCGGATGCAGAAATCGTTCCGATTCAAGATAGGCCCACAACGCAAGCCGATTGACGGGGAAGGAATAGTGGTAAGCGGTCTCGTCATAATCGGTGAAGGCATTCATGCCCTCGCCACCTTCGCTTTCGACAATCTTGCCGAACTCATTGTTATAAGGCGCGGAAAATCTGTCAGCCGCCGCAATCGCAGCTTTCCAGTTTTGCTCAAGTTCCTTGAGCTTTTTGTCGTCACGATCGACGGGCTTATCGCGCTCAGCAATATAAGCGGCATAAGCGCTCTCAACTTTCGCCAAAGCCACTTTCTCGTCAGGATAATCGCGGGTGCCGATCGTGTCCGTCCCCTTGAAGGCCATGTGCTCGAACATGTGCGCCAGGCCGGTCTTGTCCATCGGATCCTGCACGGAGCCCACATCGACGTGCGTAAAGAAGGAAAACACCGGCGCCTCGGGCCGCTCGCAGATAATGACGGTGAGTCCGTTGGCGAGCTTCTTGACGGTAGTGCGCTTTTCGAAAGACGCCAGATCTTGCCCGAGAGCAAGCGAACACAGAACAAAACAAACCAGGACTGTCTGTAGAAAAAGAACGCGGGATTTCATCCGGCCTCCGAAAGGACACTGAAAATCGAAGTTACGTGCAGGCAGTGAAGATTGTCAAACGTGCGCCCTCAAAGCTTGCTAACGACCGCGCATTTGGTGCGGCGGACGCCCTCTAAAAGGAACTTAGCGCAGAGCGTTTCCACGTATTTGTCGCTACGCAAACATAAATGTACTTCGCGTCCGCGCCAATTTGCCCAACGGTGCATGGAGCCGATGAACTGGAGGGCGTTGCCAGATTTACGTGAAAACTCTGGTTGGTGTAGACCCCATTGGCATTCACTTGAAGGTTGCCTCCGGTTACCGTATTGACGGTCAACTGGCCGTTCGCGTCGTTGATCATTCGCACATTATTCTGAGAAGTCCCAAAGCCGTTGAGGTCTATGTAGGGCGTGGCTGAATTGTTGGCAGGGTTTCCTACATCAACCGAGCCATTGACTGGGTCGCCATTCACACTGACACTTCCAAGATAGGCGCTTGCACCGACAATGTTCCCTGCCCCGTCGACAGAAAATAGTGCATCTCCATTCTTGGCGTATTGAATGGCGTATTGCCAGGAAGCACCCGGACTATTTTGGATCAGAATTCCGGTGCCGAGCGCGCCGTAGTCCGCCGAGTAAACGGCACCGATGTAGTCTCCGTTCAAATGGTCGAGCACGCCTTCCTGTACATCGATGCCGTAGGTGAGAACATTTTTCACCGGATCGACGATGCTGGAAGCAAATTCCGTGGCCGAGAGAAATCCGTGTCCCTGGTTTTGAACATTGACCAGGATTCCGGAAGAATCCGAGTGTGGGCCATTCTGGCGCACCAGGATATTCAGGCCGTCAACTTCGCCAACCTTGCCACCAGTCCACCAATTATCCTTCGCGAAATTGATCGTCATTCCGGTCTGTGCGGTAGCGGGACCATTCACACCGCTGCCGCGCGCGCTTCCGGTTATCGTCGCCGCCGAGCAGGGCTTGTTAACACAAGTGAGGTGAACCGGGCCGACGACCAGAGGAGGATGGTCTTTTGGCGGAGATGTCTGAGAGTGCGCGATCGGACTTACTATAGCCAGGAGCACAGCGAGGAAGTGCTTCATAGTATCTCCAGAGGAGAGCGCAGTTGGATGGCAGCGCTAGTTCTGCTCATCGCCCTAGAATCAGAGCGGGACTTACAACTCACATAGTATCTCAGGTCGAAGAGTTTCCACTCCCACCCCGGTGGTATACTCGCCGGACAAGCCGCGCCGATAGCCCGATTTCAGCGTGTCGGCTTCCAATCCCAAGGTTCTGAGGAGAAATTCATGAGACCCGCTTCACGCGTCGTGTTGTGCCTGG
>Ga0209008_1000246_pt1 | contig 22999 bp, 14 predicted proteins | sample JacPin_JW_Ref_O3_FD_187963 | JGI IMG/M metagenome (GOLD analysis project Ga0209008, IMG submission 187963) | Forest soil microbial communities from Algoma, Ontario, Canada - Jack Pine, Ontario site 1_JW_Ref_O3 (SPAdes) (version 2) | ecosystem: Environmental > Terrestrial > Soil > Boreal...
ATCTCCAGCAATTCGCCGCGGCCGGCATCGTGCCGGTCATGGGCATCGGCTCGTCGAGCGATCGCAAGCAGCCGGAGCCAATCGTGGCTGGCTCCGCCGTCAGTGCCGTCCTGGTCCGCGGCGATATGGATATTGCCGCCACCTGCACGGTCACCTATGTCGATCCCGAGCGGCTCCTCGCTTGCGGACACCCGCTCTTGCAGTTTGGCGAAGTCGACCTCCCGATGACCAAGGCCACCGTGCTGGCCACGCTGCCCTCGCCGATGAACGCTTTCAAGATCGTCGACACAACCGAGACCATCGGCGCTTTCGTGCAGGATCGCCAAAACGGCATCATGGGCGTTCCCGGCCGCGAGTCGAAGATGATTCCGGTCACTGTCTCCATGCATACCGGCGCGGCCACCAAAGAGTTCCATTACGAAATTCTCAACAATGCGCGCCTCAGCCCACTGGCCATGATGGCCACCGTCTTCAATGCGCTGCACGGCACCAACGAATATGGCGAGGACATCACCTACCGCATGAATGGAGTGCTCAGCGTAAAGGGATATCCCGACGTCCTTCTGCGGAATATGTTTTCGCCGCAAGATAACGGCCAGCCCGCCGCGGCTATGGCCGCCGCCACCATTGCCGACCATTTCGGCCGCATCTACACCAATGCCTTCGACGTTCCCGACGTTCAGGGCGTGAACCTCGATTTCGATCTCGTGCGCGAACGGCGCTCCGCTCACCTCGAAGCTTCGCGTACCGATGTGACCGAGGCCCGTCCCGGCGACGAGATCATGGTCGAAACCGTGATCCGTCCCTATCGCGGCGAACGCCTCGTCCGCCAGATTCCGATTCGGATTCCGACCTCCACATCCAAAGGAACCTTGCGCGTCCTCGTCAGCGATGGAGACACTCTCGACCGCCTGCACCACGGCACCCCCATGATGAACCGCGGCCTGAGCCTCGCGCCAACAATCGCCTTGTTGAACAAAGAACACGCCAACGACCGCGTCTATGTTTCGCTGATTCAGTCCGATCCCGAAGCCATGGTCGCCGACAAAGTCATGCCCACACTTCCGCTCTCCGTAATGAACGTCATGGAAAATATGCGCGGCACGCAAGACATGGTCGTCCTCGGCGAATCGTCAGTAAGCGAAGCATCCACCGATCCGCTCGACTACGTAGTTTCGGGAGCGCAGATGCTCACGATCACCATCAAGTAGCGGAGTCAATTCACATCATCACCACGTTGTCATCCTGAGCGAAAAACTCGCTCTTGCTTTTGGGTGGCGCAGCGATTCACCGTTGCGATAAGCACTTACGTCTCCACAAACGGGAGGGGAACGAGCCTACCGGCAAAGGCACGACTTTACCTAGGATACTCAGGAACAAACTTCCGTTCTGACCGCGAAGCGGCATAAAAACACAGCCCACGGCGCAAGCCGTGGGAAGGGAGTCTTAACGGGAAGACACGACTTCACAGCATGCTGAAAAACTCGGTTTTGTTGTTGCTTTTGGGTGGCGCAGCGGTTCACCGCTGCGATAAAAGGCATCTTTTTCAGCACCGGCTTTAGCTGCTGAGGGAGACTGCCCCGCGCCCAACAAGTTTTTCCACAACCTCTTCGATCATGCCGCCAAACGCCTCGCCGCAGATGACAATTCAAACATTATGTTGGAAACTTGAATCGAGGTATCTACATTGGCTCGTAAGACGTTCGCCGCATTATCCGCCCTAATCCTTCTCTCCACCTTCGCCCTCGCCGAGGGCACCCGCACCTGGGAACAATCCAAATTCGACGAACTGATCAAGGGCACGCCGAAAGGCGTGGCCCTCCGCAGCGAAGGCGGACTCGAACTCGCTCCCGCCTTCAAAGCGCTCGCCACCACGCCTTCAACTTACATCTGGTCGATCGCCTCCGATTCCGCCGGTAACATCTATGCCGCGGCTGGTTCTCCCGCGCGCGTCTACCGCATCACCTCCGACGGACAAATCGCGACCATCTTCGAGCCGCAGGAATTGCAGGTGCAATCTCTCGTCGTTAGTAAGAACGGCATCGTCTACGCCGCCACCGCGCCCGACGGGAAAGTCTATCGCCTAGAACCTCCAAAAGCCGCTCCAGGAGCTAAGTCTGGCGCCACGACGTCCTGGAGCGCGACCCCCTACTTCGATCCTGGCTCCAAATATATCTGGGACATCGTCATCGACAAGTCTGGTGCACTCTACGTAGCCACTGGCGATCACGGAGAAATTTTCAAGGTCAGCGCCAACGGTCAGCACTCGCTTTTTTTCAAAAGCGATGAAGTTCACATCCGCGTTCTCGCCCTCGATCCCAGAGGAAACCTGATTGCCGGCTCCGACGGCAGCGGCCTCGTCTATCGCATCGCGCCCAATGGCGAAGCGTTCGTTCTCTACAGCGCGCCGAAAAAAGAAATTACCGCGCTCGCCATCGACGCCGCCGGCAACATCTATGCCGCTGCTGCCGGAGAAAAGCGCCTTGAGGCAGGAACTTCGCAGATGGGCATCGCGCTCTCCGCAGCGCCGCCACAAACCACGCCAGCAGTCGGCGGCGGCAACATCACGATCACCGCTGCCCCGCCCACTGCCTCGTCACCTTTCCCTGCTCCCGGAGCGGGCGCCAGCGGCGGCTCCGAGATTTATCGCATTGCGCCCGATGGCGCTCCGTCCCGTCTCTGGACTTCGCGCGAAGATCTCGTCTACGCCCTCGCCTTCGATCAGCGCGGACGCCTGCTCGCCGGCACCGGCAATCGCGGCCACATTTTCGCCATCAACGGCGTCGACGATTTCACCGATCTCGTCAAGGCCAGCGCCACACAAATCACTGCGTTCGCGCCAGCGCCCTCCGGAGGCCTTTACGCGTCCAGCAGCAACTTGGGAAAGGTTTTTGTTCTCGGCGCCGCCCCCGAAGCCGAAGGCACATACGAGAGCGATGTCTTCGACGCCCACATTTTTTCCTTGTGGGGACGCGCCACCATGCGCAGCACCGGCAACATCGAGCTCTATGCGCGCAGCGGCAACGTAGACAATCCCGACCGCAACTGGAGTCCATGGACCCGCGTCAATTCCGGACAAGATTCTGCCAGCGACTCGGAGCTCAAGGTCCCGCCCGCTCGCTTCGTGCAATGGAAGGCCGTGCTCCATGCGGGCAGCATCGCGCCCAGGCTCGACAATGTTCTCCTGAACTATCTGCCCAAGAACGTGGCGCCTGAGATGGACGATGTTACCGTGTTACCTGGGTACCGTTATCAACCGACCTCGCATGTCACCGGCAATGATTTGTCCGTCCAAGGGCTGGCGCAATCACACTTCGATACTGCGCCCCCCCCAGTGCGCGACCGGGATGCGATCGGGATACGCTGGTCGGCGCACGACGACAATGACGACCAGCTCGTCTACTCGATCTATTACCGCGGCGACGGCGAATCGCGCTGGCTGCTGCTGAAGTCGGATCTCACCGACCGCTACTATTCCTTCGATGCCAGCCTCTTGCCCGACGGAGGATACACGGTGAAGGTCATCGCCTCCGATGCGCCCTCGCATTCGCCGGGAGAAGCGCTCTACTCCGAGCGCGTCAGTCCGCGCTTCGAGGTCGACAGCACTGCTCCCGTGATCGAGAACCTGGCCGCCGCCATCGAAGACAAGCAGGGTGGCAAACAGATTCACGTGACCTTCCGCGCCCACGATTCCTTTTCGGCGATCAAGCGGGCGGAGTATTCGCTCGATGGTGGCGACTGGCAGTTCGTCGAGCCGTCCGGCCATCTGTCCGACTCGAAGACGGAAGACTATGACTTTCGCGTGCCCGTCCCGCAAACTGAGGCGCCACCAGCAGTTATGGCCGGGAGCACGGCCAACGACCACGTGATCGTTGTCCGAGCCTATGACCGCTTCGACAACCTGGCCACGGCTAAGACAGTCATTCGAGCAAAGTAGAGTCGAATGAAAAGGCGAAAATGTTCCCCGTGAAACATTTGTAGTGGCGTAGCTGTAGATACGTCCTTATACGTACATTTACGATTCTGTACGCACAAGCGCAGGACTCTACGAGTTTAATGCTATCTGGCCGGCGCTCCACGCAACTACTGCTTTGCGAAAATGATCGATGCGTTTGGGTCGGTCGTGGTCTCATCCATCATGAAAAAATCCTGGATCGTGCACACCGGACTTTGATTGGTACAACCGGTGCTGTCGACGGCATAAATCGCGTAGGTCATAGCTGACGGAGCGGTCAGCGTGGCGGTACCTGTACCCGCGAAGGTGATGGCGTAAGTACCCGTCACCGTCTCGGCTCCGGGGTATTGCGTTCCTGATACGTTGAACACGGCGTTCCCGGGGGATGTCAGAAGAAGGTTGGCTGCGCTCGGAGTAACCGCGGAATTGCCGCTGGTGACAGTGGCGGCGCCGTATGTACCGGGCAGCGACGAACCGCCAAACGAGCCGCCGCCTTTCCCCTGCGGACTCATGGTGCCGGTCATCGCGGATGAACTGGATTGATCGAGCAGGAATCCGCGGTTTTGCCCGCTGGCGTACAGAATAAAGGGAATGGGCGGAACGACCGTTTTCGCGCTGGGATTACCCAACATCTGGAAGGTATAGCGTCCGTTGGTTCCACTGGCCGCATAAGTGTAGGTGGACGGGAATGAAATAGCGGCGAGGACTGAGCCAGCGTTGTTCTGATCGAATTGACCCGAGAAATCCCCGTTGCCGTCGGTCGCGCCGAGCACGAGCGCGACGTTAGAGTTGGTTCCATTCGCTCCGGTCAGAGCGGAAACCGAGACGCCGTCGAAGGCGGCGTTGTTGTAGGTCTGGGTTGAATCCTGAAGCACCATGGTTCCGGAAACCGCCGGATTCGCGGTCAGGTCAGTGGAGATGGCAAAAAAGGTGAGCGGATTCGTCTTGCTGGCTGACCCGCCGGCAATGAAGAAATCGAAATCCAGCGTCGAGCCCGAAGTAGTTAATATCATGTGCCACGCTCCGTTGGCGTTCGGGCCGGTGTAAGTGCCGGTAATGCCGCAAGGGGACGTGCCGCAAACGTTGGAGGTGGTGCCGTTGTCGTTTGTATCCATCTGGCCAGGGGCGACGATCAAGCCGCTGCCATTCATAGGCAAGACTCCAGCATAGCCAACGCGCTTGCCGGTGGCGTCAACACCGCTGAAGCCGAAGGCGTACGTTTGATCGCCGGTAAAAAGCCCGGGGCTGGATGATTTCTGCGCGATGCCGGAGCCGGTGCCATGGCTGTCGGATTCGATCATCTCAATGTCCCCGTTGCCGTCAAGAGCCACCTGAAAAGTGTTGGGGAATGCGCCGCTGGCGAGGGTGAGCGTGCCCGCGTTGTTGGAGTTCGGGTCGGAGGCGGTGATGGGAGTATAGGAGCCGCCGGTAATTGTGTGTGTTGCGGGTCCGTTCGATGTGAGTTCGTCTTCAAAGCCAGAGGTTATGCTGCCGTTTGTAGCGGTGAAAGTTCCGACGACGGACGTGGCATTGTTGCTGCCGTCGTATCCTGAGAAGCGGAAGGCGTACGTGCCGTTCACGCGAGAGGTTACGAGCGAGGCTTTGGCGGTGGTGCAGAACTTGGGGTTCGCGGAACAGCCATTCGGATCGAGAGTCGAAGCCGCCGAGATCTGAATGCAATTGCTGCCGCAATTGTCGTTGCCTGTGTAATAGGCCACGCCTGAGATATTCGGATCCTGAACGAAGTTTGCGCACTGAACGCCATTGGCGGTGCAAGTCCAGGTAAAGGTCTGCGGCGCGTCGTCGGGAAGGGCCGCGGCCGTGAATTGCTGCTTGAGGCCGGTGCCTACGCTCAGGCTCGTGGGAGCCACATCAGTCGTGATATCCGCGATGTTGACGGTATCGGTGCCGGTTGCGGAGGGATCAGCTTGCGACGTTGCAGTGATGGTCACTCCCGGAGGACTCGGCACGGTCGCGGGCGCCACATATGCACCCGTGGACGCGTTAATGGTTCCGCATGGGTTCCCACTGCCTGTACAGGCAGTGCCACTCACCGTCCAGGTAACGACTTGGCTGGTCGAGGCTGGCGCGACCGTAGCGGTGAATGTGATCGCTTGACTCGGATAAAGAGCGCCCTGGTTGCCATCGTTGACGGTGACAGTGACTTGAGTGGGACCGATCCCGTTGCCACCTTTGGCGCATCCGCTGGCTAGCGCGAGACTCAACAGTGCGACCGCGAATAGAAAATTCTTAATCATGATTTGATCTCTTGGGATGAGCTCTTCGATGCCGGCGAATTCAAATGCATTGGTCCTTCGCTCCGCCGAGCACGACACGGTGGGTTAGAGCACACCTTCCCCTGCTCTTAATGCAGCCGCAAGGCCAATTTATTATTTAAATCAGCAAGTTACAATGTACCTGAATATACAGCACTTTGCCTGGGTTGAGCGTGTTCCGAGCAGCATTGGTACGGGCTAACTGTGCAAGGAATTGCACAGAAGTAGGTCTTAGATATCAGGTTTTTAGCTCTGAGGTCTCAAGATCGGAGTTCGGGTTCAATGCTTTGACGACACGTTTCTGACTCCTGACACCTGCGGGCTGGTACCAGGTTCTTGTTTCTGGATCGGCGCTTGCTTTGCCGTTTCCAGCAGCGGACGCAATTCGCCGGCGGTGATGCCCAGGGTGCCTCCCGAGAAGCCGTCGATGTAGGCGGAGTTGATGCCTACAACTTCGCCGCGCAGGTTGAGGACGGGGCCTCCGCTGCCGCCTCGGGCGGTGGGAGCGTCGTAGATCAGTTTGTCTCCGGTGACATCGCCGATGTGGCCGAAAGTAGCGGAGGGGCGGATCAGCGAAAGAGCGGCCAGTTCGGCGGCGGTATCGCCGTTGTCGGGATGCGCCGAGAGGCGGTCATACACAACTGCCGGAGATTTCGCAACCATGCCGGTCACTCCCATGGGATAGGCAAGAACGCTGATTGATTCACCTACGTGCGGCGGCGTCTGCGCCAACGTTAAGGGGCGCAGTTTCTCGGTAAAGTCGGTCGCCTCGAGCCGTAAGAGTGCGAGATCGCCGTGGCTGGCTACAACGGCGGGCTCGAGAATTACTGGCAAGGGCGATCCCGGAAAATACGCCACCAGCTTCTCGAGCACAGGTTCGCCGCCCTGACGCAAGGCCATGGCTACTTCGCGATCGCCGTACCAGGGCTCGGCCACGTGGCGATTGGTGGCTAAAAGGCCGTGTGCGACTACGAAGCCGGTGCCGGCGACGCGGGCGCGAAAACGGTGTCCGTGACCGGAGATGTGATAGATACCGTAGATGTAGGCGACGGATTCTCGCGCATCATCGACAACTCCGGCTGGAATCGACTGCTGCGCTTCGAGAGTGGCCACCTGGCTCGACAGTTGGTGGACCTGCTGTTCGAGGCCGGCGGTCTCCGGCGGGGCGTAGTAGTGGGCCAGGACTCCGGCGCCGACGAGAGCCAGGACGCCGAGCAACCCCTGCACAAAGCGCTGCCAGGTTTCGACCAGTTCGCCTTCGCTACTTCGTTCCCCGATATCGGAATCGAACATGATTTTTCAGACTCAGCTGTCGGCCCGGTTAGGAGGGAGTTGTCCCGGGTAGCACTCGCAGGCGCTTATGTAGGCGCTTACGCAGCAACTATGCTGACGTATTTGTGGCGGAGGGGGTAGGGTACAGAAGTCTGTTGGAACGCGACCCAAAGGTAACTACAGTCAGCTGCCAGTGCACGGTTGCCCCGCAGTCGATTGCTGGGTATGAGTACCCGGTGTCGCCTAGAGTTCGACTCCGAGGAGCTTGGCCATCTCTTCGTAGTGGAAGCCTTCGCCGGGAGTGTAGGGCTGTATCCATTCTCCATCGATCACGAATTGCGGGATGGCGCGCTTGCCGGTGCGTTTCATAACCTCGTCGGCGGCTCCGGGAGTGGTTTCGATGTTGACGTCGGTGTAAGGGAGTTGGTGGTCGTCAAGAAAGCGCTTGGCCTCGCGGCAATCGGGGCACCAGGGAGCGGAGTAGACGGTGATTTGCATGCGGTCAGAGATTGGTCGTTAGGTGGATAGTTTAGCAGGCGGCGGAATATCAAACTTGTTTCGGCAATTCGCAGGATGCGGATCAGTCCACTAGAATAGCGCACAGATGCGGGCGATTTTTCAGTGGCATGTGGGTGGGCGCGTCCTCGAGTTGGGGCGGCGCACCCTGATCATGGGAGTGGTCAATGTCACTCCCGATTCGTTTTCTGACGGCGGGAAATACATTGACGCGGCGAAGGCCGTGGAGCACGGCGAGCGGCTATTCGACGAGGGGGCAACGATTATCGATGTCGGCGGAGAGTCGACGCGGCCTGGAGCGGAGGTTGTTTCGGAAGATGAGGAGCGGCGGCGGGTACTGCCGGTGATCCGGGATTTGAAGCAGCGGCGGCCACAGGCGGTGGTCAGCGTCGATACTTATAAGGCGAGCGTGGCGCGCGCGGCAGTCGAAGTTGGCGCGGAGGTGGTGAACGACGTCAGCGGATTTCGCTGGGATGCAAAGTCCGGGGATCCAAATTCCCGGGACGCACATTCAAAGATGGCGAAGACGATCGCGGAACTCAAAGTGGGAGCGGTGCTGATGCATTCGCGCGGGCGTCCGGAGGAGTGGAAGGCGCTGCCTCCGATTGGCGACGCGGCGCTGATGGTGAAGCGCGATTTGCGGCAGTGGGCGGAGACGGCGATGCTGGCGGGTATCAAGCGACATCATCTGGTGCTCGATCCGGGATTTGGTTTTGGGAAGCGCCTGGAAGAAAATTATCCGCTGCTCGCGCATTTCGGCGATCTGCAGCAGATGGGGTTTCCGCTGCTGGCGGGAGTCTCGCGAAAATCCTTTATTGGGCGAATGCTCGCCGGAGTTGGCAAGGGTGACGGTAAGAATGACGGCAAAGACGCAGAGATTGCGGACCGGCTCTACGGGACGCTGGCGGCAGAGACTGCTTTGATTTTGAAAGGGGCGCACATTATTCGCACGCATGATGTGCGTTCGGCGGTGGAAGCGGCACGGGTCGCAGATGCGATAGTGGCGACCGGCGGGTAAGACTTGACTCCGCACGGGCGTGCTGCCGTAGCTCTCGTAAGTTGTTATTTGTAAGATAATTAGATGCTTTCGCTCGAAATATTTGGCTCGATGCGCTGGGAATATATTGACATAAGATATGTCGTACGATATGGTGTAGGACATGTTTGAAAACAATTATTTCGAAGAATTCTCCGCTCGTCTCGGCCGCAGTTTTGGCCGGCACGGCGGACGACATGGGTTCCGTCACGGCAGCCGGGGTTTTGGCGGCGGTGACTTTTCTGGTGGACGCAAGCTCGATGCAATCGACATCCAGCTGGTGATCCTGGCGCTCCTGGCCGAGCATCCAGCGCACGGCTACGAGCTTATTAGAACCATCGAGGAGCGCTCTGGCGGGTTTTATGTTCCCAGTCCGGGCGTGGTGTATCCAGCGCTAACTTATCTCAACGAGATCGGCCACGCGAGCGTGGAACAGCAGGGCGCGCGAAAGCTCTACAGCATTACCGCAGAAGGTCAGGCGCATCTCGCTGCCAACCGGACAAATGCCGAGACGATTCTCGACACCCTGTCGCGCATCGGCGGGCGGATGGAGCAGGTTCGCGAGGCATTTGCCGGGGTGGGAGAGTCTGACGGCGGCGCTTCCGATGAAGTTCATCGCGCCCGGCACAATCTAAAACACGCGTTGCATCGCAAACGGGGGTGCGATCCCGGCGAGGCGCAGCGAATCGCGAAGATTCTCGACCGCGCCGCGACTGAGATCCTCGGAAGCGCGGGTTCATCCGGGCAGCCGGACAAACCGAAGGAGGTCAAATGCAGATGAGTACTGTGCAGAATCCTGCTTTAAGCAGCACGATTCGAGATGCCCGGGTGCTGGCGGTGATCGAACGGCTGCAAGCGGAGCGGCGGCGTCCGGCAAGCGGCGGCCCGAAAGACAATCCGGCCGAGAGCCACGATCCCTACGATTTTGCCGAGTATGGCTTTTCGATTCACCCGGAGCAGGGCGACCTGATCTACCTGCTTTGCCGGGGCATGCGGGCGACGCGGGTGGTTGAATTTGCGACTTCGATCGGTATGTCGACGCTCTACTTTGCGGCCGCCATGCACGACAACGGCGGAGGCAGAGTGATTGGATCTGAACTAGTTCCGGCGAAAGCTGCGACCGCGCGCCGCAACCTTAACGAGGCTGGACTGGCGGAGTATGCCGAGATTCGCGAGGGCGATGCTCGGCAGACGCTGCGTGATCTCGGAGGGGCAGTCGATTTCGCATTGATCGATGGTTGGCCGGTCAATGAAGGCCGATCGCTGGCGCGTGAGGTGATTGAAATTATCGCCCCTCAACTGCGGATCGGCGCCTACGTTCTGAATGACAATGGCGAAAGCGATTTTCTCGATTTTATCCGCGATCCTGGGAACGGTTTTCTTTCCGTTACTCTGCCGATCAAGAATGGAACCGAGCTTTCCGTAAGAATTGCCTGATGAAGATTGCCCGATGAAGACTTTCTACACGCGGGCAGCGTCGGCGATTTGAGCGGGAACTCTTAGCGCCGGGAGGCGGATCTCGAAGGCGGCTCCGCCTTCGGGACGGTTGTAGCAGGTGATTTGGCCTTTGTGGTCGAGGATAACGCCGTAGGTGGCGCTGAGTCCGAGGCCGGTGCCTTTGCCGACGGGCTTGGTGGTGTAGAAGGGGTCGAAGACGCGCTCGGGGTCGCGCACGCCGGGCCCGGAGTCGGCGAATTGCACAACCACTTCGTTGGCTTCGCGCCACAGAGAAACTTGCAGGCGTCCGCCGCCGACTTCTTGCAGCGCGTCGACGGCATTCTCTACGATCTGAAGAAACGCCTGCAGGAGCTGATTGGCGTTGCCGAGGACGCGCGGCAGCGGCGTATCGTCGTTGCTCTCCACGGTCAGGCTGATCCGCTTGCTTTCGAGTTTGAATCCTTCCATTTGAATGGCGCGCTGCAAAAGCGGTTTGAGGTCGAGAGGACTTTTTTCTCCGGGCGTCTGCTGGGAGAAGCTGAGCAAATCGTTGATGAGTTCGCGAGTGCGCCGAGCCTGCTGGCCGATTTTCTGGGCGGTGGCAAGTTGCTCGCGGGTGAGATTGCTGCTGGCGGCCATGTGTTCAGAACTGCCGAGAATGGCGGAGAGTGGGAACTCGAGTTCGCTGGCGGCGAGTGCAACCAGTTCTCCGAGCGAGGCGAGTTTCGCTTGCTGGATCACGCGGCCTTGCAGCCGCTGAAGATTGTCGAAGCTGTTGCGGGAATGCTTGAGCAGATGCAGCAGGCGCTGATCCATCAGGTGTTGCTTGAGGAAGACGAGAAAGGCGAGGAGGCCGACGCCACCCATCGCGACCATAAACCGTACCTGCCGCAGATAAGGTTGATCGTGACTGAGGAAAAGCGCCCAGTAGGCCATGAGCGGCAAAGAAAAGAGAGCCAGCTTCGCTAGAAAAGGAGCAACCGGGCGACTGATATATGTATTCGAAGGAAGCGCCTGCGTGTCGTGAAGAGATTGCCGTCCGGCAATCGTGACCCATAGGAACCCCAGCACGGCGGCGACGAACGGCAGGTCGTAAATTTTGCCGGTCTGGTAGAGACCGCGCACCTCGGCGGCATTGGCGACTTCCAGAGAGAGGGTGTAGAGAACCGTGGCCAGGAAAATGTTGCGATAAAGTTTCCGCCACGATCCGGAACTGGTGAAGAAGGCCAATGCGGACGCGGCAATCAGAATGCCCTCGTCAACGCGATAGAGCAAGTCACGCCGCATCATGTATGCCGCTACATCGGGGACGATATATTCCTCAGGAAAAACGAGGAAGGCATAGACCACGATCCACCACACCAGCAGGATGAGAACGTTCAACGTGCTCGGCCACATTCCCTCGCGCTCATCCACCTGATGGGGACGTATAGCGACCGCGGCAATGATGGGAACGATGTGCAGAAACAACACCATAGCGCCGGGCGCGGGTTCGGGCATCGGCTTGCGCAGCACCACCTCGAACCACGTCCAGCACACCTGGTTGTAACACCACATGGCCATGCCCGCCGTCATCAATCCCCAGAACAACCGGGTGTGCCCACGACTGTCGCGGGCGTTTCGGGCGGAGACGACGAAGGCGGCCGTGATCACAAGAAGTGGGACGACGTTCCCCATGGCCACAGCGAATGCGGGGTTGCGGAAGAGCAACGGAGCCAGGGCAAAGGCCAAAAGCAGGCCCACTGCCGAAAGAAGCACCGATTTGTGGAAACGAGACACGGCTTTTTCATCATATGACGTTTGTCACAAGATGTTTAGATCACGAGGTGGTTACCTGTGGTTACTGGGGTAACTTCTTGCCCCGAGTTAAGGATGCCGTTTTCACTGAGAAACACAACCGGGGTCAATTCGTGAAATCGCGCAATTTTGCGCCGAGTCATTCTCTCCGCTACCTGTTCCGACGTACAATTGCCAACACAATGAACACCCGGCTTCAGGCGGTGCTGAATATTTTGTGCTGGGTCTTGATCGCACTACTTGCAGTTGCGACGTTGCGATGGACCGTCTGGGCGAGCCATCAGCCTAGACCTCACTCGGTCTGGGGCGAACCGTCTGAAAAGCCGTTGGACTAATTAAATCAGGCGACGGCGGCTCATTCAAACCCTCTTAGACGGAAACACAAAAGACGAAGATCAGATTAGGTCTTGGACGGCCTTGCGGCGAGCAAATATGTTTGAATTTGATATGGGGGTTCATATGGGGAATGTCGGCTGATAGCGGACGCCGCCGATGCGAGTCTGATTGGGAGATACGCAATGAAAACCGATTCGTCGCCAGCATTAGCCTTGGGCACGCGGGACCGAAACGAAACTCCGATGCGGGAGATCGCCCTGTGGCGAATTTATCTTCTGCGGGCCGGGTACCTCTTGATTGCCGTCGGCATGGGAATGCAGAAGGTTCCTGCCTTCCTTCATCACAGGCCTTGGGAGTTGATGCATGGCGTGGTCAATTCCATGCTGCTCGCGCTGGTTCTGCTGGCGGTCCTAGGGCTACGCTATCCCTTGAAAATGCTCCCGCTTCTGTTCTGGGAAATAGCATGGAAGGCCACATGGCTTCTCGCCGTGGCGCTGCCTGCCTGGCAGAACCACACCATGGACGCAGACACCTGGGACACAACTTTTGCCTGCCTGATGAGCGTGATCTTCCTGTTCGTCGTGCCGTGGGACTACGTCTGGCGGAATTTTGTCGCCGCGCGCGGTGACCGCTGGCGGTGAACCTGTCAATGCGTGCTTCTATCGCGATTTTTCGACAACGACCCTTCCGAAACACCACCAACTCCGCGTTTTTCATCGACTTACCGTCCCACGCACGTGAGCTTTTCCCATAGATGGTCAGCCCAAAACTATATTGCTACGAGCGGACTCGTTAAGTATAGTAATCGCCACTCGTTCGACGGCCGGAAAGAGTGCCCCTCGCTATCCGGTCCATGCGAAGGATTCAATTCATGTCTACTCCCGTGCACTACCGCGCAATAACTCTTCTGGTCCTGACCCTGGCGGCTTCTTCCGCTGGGGGGCAAGGTATGGGCGGCATGGGTACACCGGCGCCGAATAGTAATGGGCTTTACTTTAACGCCGGTATGGATCTCTCGGCTTCGTCCGGCTTCTTTATGATGCGGATGAACAGTAATGACGCGCAGAAGCGGCATGAGCAGCTGGAACAACCTACCGACGGGGTCTCGAAACTGGATCTCAAGGCTCCCGGCAAAGCGAAGAAAGAGTACAGTAAGGGCGTAAACCTACTGTTAGCGACCAAATCGTCGGATGCCATCGAGCACCTTTCGAAAGCGACCGCGATATACCCCAAATTTGTTGCGGCTCACGATGCGCTCGGCAGCGCGTACTTGGATATTGGCCAACCCGAAAAAGCGCGCGACGAATTCGAACACGCTATCTCGCTAGACGATCATTTACCCAATCCTTACGCGCACCTCTGCAGTGCAAACCTGGCACTTAAACGCTACCCGGAGGCGGAGCAAGCCATCAAGAAAGCATCGTCAATTGCGCCTCTTAAAATCGATCTGCTTACGATACTGACGTACGCTCAGCTGCAAAACCACAATTACGAGGACGCGATCGCGACTGTACAAAAAGTGCATGCGGGCAAGCATGAGAATGCCGCGATGGTTCATATGTTCGCAGCTGCGGCGTGGCGGGAGCAGAAGAATCTGACTGAGATGCAACGCGAACTGGAGACGTTTCTTGCGGAGGATCCGAAGAATCCGAGCGCCGACCGGGCTCGCCAGCTGATCACGCAAATCAAAGAGATACAAAGCCGCCCCAAGACGAAGACCGCAGCGGCGCCAGCTGAGCCCACGGCGGCCGAACTGAAGGAAGCGAAACAGGTTACCGAAGCGGAAGCGATGTGTGTGGGTTGCGGGAGCACAGAGGTTACGGGTTTGGCTGGCACCGGTGTCGCTGCCACGTCCCCACTGGACGAACGGATTCGGCGCAATTCCGCGGGCTGGGTTTTGCGAAAAAACGTGGATGAAACCGATTTATTTCTTGCCGTGACTGACCGCGGGAAACCGGTAACCGATCTTCGACAAGAAGAACTCGCGATCCGCGATGATGGTCAGCCGCCGGTTGCCATTCTCGCTTTCCGCAGCCAGTCCGAACTGCCCCTGCGCCTGGGGTTGGTGATCGATACCAGTGAATCGATCACTGGGCGATTTTCTTTCGAGCAAAACTCAGCCGCCGACTTTCTGCAGAAGGTGTTAACGAATAAAGAGGATTTGGCATTTGTGGTCGGCTTCGCGAATCAGGTGCTACTGGTACAGGACTACACCGCCGACCAGAAGCAGATGTCGCACGGCATCTCCGAATTGACGCCGGCAGGTGGAACTGCGCTTTGGGATGCGGTTACTTTCGCAGCGCAGCAGCTTGGCAGTCGGGTGGAGACGGCGCCCGTGGCCAGAATCCTGGTAGTGATTAGTGACGGGGAGGACAACTCCAGCGCGGCCAGTTTAAAAGATGCAATCCTAGCCGCGGAGCGCGAAAACGTCATTGTCTACACGGTCAGCACGGCTGAGACAACCTTGAGTCCGACCGGCCCGCCCGTGGGTACCAAGGCGCTCAAGGCTCTGGCTGAGCAAACCGGGGGATCTTCGTTCGTGCCGGGCTCGGCAGGCAACCTCAAACGGGGTTTAGCCGACCTTCAGGAAGTAATCCGGAGTCGCTATCTGATCTCTTATAAGCCGGCCCACTTTGAGATTGACGGTCACTATCGCAGGATCGAAGTCACTACTCGAAGGTCCGGTCACAGGCTCAGATTGTACGCCCGCAAGGGCTACGTTGGCCGCGTGCGCGCGCCCGGGGAAGAAACCGCTCTGGATCCTGATTCTTCCCATCCCGCCGTCCCTCTGCCGCACAAATAGATATTGCTATAACTGGGTGGGGAGGCGCGAGAGCGGAATCGCAATGCACGTTAGCGCACTGGTTTGTCCACGGTTACTTGTTGTAACCAGATGGCGTTTGCACAAGCGTGCGCTCTTGTTCTTTTGTTTCGCCTTTTCCCTTTTTGAAGAGTGCAATTTTTCGCCAATCTGGACGGCCCGATAGTCGGATCGGAGGAGGCGCGCTTTCGCCCTGGCCTCCGCCGCCACTTCTTCCCCAACCCAACCCACTTGTTTCCGCTGTCCAAAATGTTTTGCTCCCATGGTCATCGTCGAACGACTTTCCGACTTTCTGTACTTACTGCTGGGTTACTGACGACCAGGAGCGTCCTCCTTGACTCTTCCTAACCAACCATTCAGGTCTCTCCGCAACGCGAGCCTCCGCTCCGACAGCCGGAGTGTCTCCACTCACCGAAATCCACCTCAATCCACCACTTACTCTCCGCGATCAGGTTTATCACCGACAACCTCGTTAGGATAGCGCCCAACTCTCGGCGTTTATTGACTTGCCTCCGCTGCGGCCATAGCATGTTTCGCTAATGATCGGCCAGACCATTTCGCACTACCGCATCGTCGAGAAGCTCGGGCGTGGCGGAATGGGCGTGGTCTACAAGGCGGAAGACATACGACTGCAGCGTTTTGTCGCACTCAAATTCCTCCCCGAGGAGGTGGCCGGCGACCCGCATGTGCTCGCCCGCTTTCGCCGCGAAGCGCAAGCCGCGTCTGCCCTCAACCATCCCAACATCTGCACGATTTACGACATCGGCGAACACGACGGACGTGCGTTTATCGCCATGGAGTTCCTGGATGGCGTAATGCTGAAGTACCGCATCGCCAGGCGTCCGCTGGAAACCGATCTGATCCTGTCGCTTTCGATTGACATCGCCGACGCGCTCGACGCAGCGCATTCCGCCGGCATCATTCATAGGGATATAAAACCAGCAAACATTTTCATCACTAAGCGAGGACACGCCAAGGTTCTCGACTTCGGACTGGCAAAAAGGACTGATCCGAGCACCAGAAAAAACTCGGAATCGGGCTCGGATGATCCCACGCTTGGAGAAAAAGACCTTACTACCAAGAACATGGCGCTCGGCACGGTGAACTACATGTCGCCCGAACAGGTGTCAGGCAAGCTTCTGGACGCGCGCACCGATCTGTTCTCCTTCGGCGCGACGCTTTACGAGATGGCCACCGGCCGCATGCCCTTTGATCGGGAAACGACGGGAGCCACCTTTGGCGCAATCCTCCACGAAGCTACGGAATTACCCAGCCACTGGAACCCGCAGATTCCTCCCCAACTCGATGACATTGTCCGCAAAGCTCTGGAGAAAGACCGCACCCTGCGCTACCAGCACGCCTCGGAGATGCGCACCGACCTGCAACGGCTGAAGCGGGACACAGAAAGCGGGCACGCTCCCGCGGCTGGTTCGGGCGCGGTGGCGGATGCAAAAGCCGCTTCGCGTCAGGTGGGCACGATTTGGAAAATTGCGGTTCCTGTCGTGCTCGTTGCCTTGCTTTTGGCGGGTGGGTTTTACTATCGTTCGCACCACCAAAGCAAGCGTCTGACCGGCAAAGACACCATCGTGCTCGCCGATTTTACCAACAGTACGGGCGACGCAATATTCGACGACACGCTGAAGACCGCGCTCAGTGTTTCGCTCCGGCAATCTCCTTTCTTGAACTTGCTCTCCGACAGCCAGGTCGCGCGCACCTTGCAACAGATGACTCGTCCCGCCAACGCGAAGATCACGCCCGAGGTGGCGCGTGAGGTTTGCCAGCGCACGGGTAGCAAAGCTTACCTTGCCGGAGCGATTGGCAGCCTGGGCAGTGAATATGTCCTGGGCCTGAAGGCGGTGAATTGCCAGAACGGAGATACGCTGGCCGAGGAGCAGATCACGGCGACGTCGAAGGAGAAGGTTCTGGATGCGCTGGGCGGCGCTGCCTCCAAGATGCGCGGCGAGCTAGGCGAATCGCTGGCCACAGTGCAGAAGTTTGATGTGCCGCTCGAACAGGCCACCACCTCTTCGCTGGACGCTCTGAACGCCTATGGCACCGCCCTCGCCACCTGGGACAAGAAAGGCGACCGCGCCTCGCTTCCGTTCTTTCAGAAAGCCTTGGATCTCGATCCGAACTTCGCCATGGCATACGGAGGAATAGCGACCATTTATCACAATCTGGGCGAGACCGACCTGGCGCGCCAGAACACGACTAAGGCTTACCAACTCAGAGACCGTGTCACAGAATCGGAAAAAGGATCCATCGAAGCGCGCTACCACCTCTACGTCACCGGAGATATGGAAAAGGCAGCCCAGGTCTATGAGATGTGGGAGCAGAACTACCCCGATAAGCCAGGAATTCCTAACCATCTGGCGCCGATCTATGGCGACCTGGGGCATTACGACAAGGCGATTGCTGAGTTCAAACGAGCCATTCGCTTGGATCCGACAAGAGCAGATGCTTACGCGGGTTTCGCATTAGTTCTGCTCGCTAATGACCGCGTCGACGATGCCGGTGCGGCTCTGGCGGAAGCCAATAAGCGAAACTTTCAAACCGGGTTCCTGTCCCAAGCCAATTACTGGCGGGCCTTCGTGCGCGGAGACTATGCCGATATGCGGCGCGTTGTCGCGCGGGCCTCCGATGTACCAGGAGCGCAGTCGCTACTCCTCGCCGAGCAGGCCAAGACAGAGGCCTATTATGGCCACTTCCAAAAAGCGCGGGACTTTTCTCAGTCTGCTGCCGACTTGATGATCCATGAGGGAGACGAGGAATCCGCTGCCAGTTGCCTGGCCGAAGCTTCGATTCGCGAAGCCGAGGCAGGTTTTGTTTCGCAGGCGCGGAGCTACCTCGCACAAGCCGGGAAGATGAGTGCCGGCGAAGAAGTACAAATCCTGGCGGCCCTGATGACCGCAAGAATTGGCGACCCAAAGCAAGCGCGGAAGCTCAGCGAAGAACTGGGCAAGAACTATCCGCAGGACACGTTCGTGCAGAAGTATTGGCTCCCCGTCATTCGTGCCGCGCAGGACCTGCGCCAAGGAAAGGCATCGAAAGCCGCCGAGGATCTGGAAGCCGGTGCGGTGTTGGAGTCGGGGATTCTGGCCTCACTAACCTTCTATCCCGCGTACGTACGCGGCCAAGCCTATTTGGCGACTGATGATGCGAGCAAAGCGGCGGGAGAATTCCAGAAATTCATCGATCACCCCGGCATCGTTCTAGATTCTCCGTTAGGCGCCGTGGCCCGCTTAGGACGCGCTCGCGCCTATGCTCGCGGCGGTGATTCCGCCAGAGCTCGAGACGCCTATCGCGACTTTCTCGGTCTTTGGAAAGACGCCGACACCGATGTTCCTATCCTGAAAGAAGCGAAAGCAGAGTACGCGAAACTGCCGTAGCGGCAGCCAGGCGCTCCCTGTCTAGGTCCAGCGACAAGTTGCCGAAATCAGCGATTACGCTCAAAGCCTCGTTCTGGGCGCAGAAACGAGGTCCGCCGTGACCGCCGCGACGAAAATCTTGACTTGTGCTGGCCCGAAATCTTAAGATCCCGCCCTAATGACTGTAGCTGCCAGGAGGACACGATGAATCGTAGTTGGGGATCGAATCGCGTTCTGTTTGCGATGGCCGAAAAGGTTGAGTAGAATCATCGGCGCTCCCCGTTTGGAACTCGGCCCATGTTTCAGGAGGCCTTATGGGAACCACCGCGCGGGTCTTTATCTTGATATTCATATTCGCATCGCGACTGGGATCGCGATTTCGATATTTCTCTGCCTGCCTGTTTTGCCTTCTCGGAATTTTCTGTCAGACGATCCTGGCTCAGACCAACCCGCCTCCGGCCGACCCGCATGAGATGGTGACCCGCCAGCCGCGCACGCTCACCAAGCCGGCAGAGCGCTCGGCGGCGCTAGATATTCTCGACCGAACCCGACGAAACTACGATCTGCACGACATCTCCACTCCCTACGCACTCAAGGTTTCATTCGAAACCAGTGGCGGTGCGCAGATGGAGGGCGATTGGACGATGGAGGAGCTGTCGGACGGCGGATCACACTGGCGGTGGACAGCGCAGTTGGGCGATTTCCAGCTGATCCGTATCGGCGCTGATGACCGCGTCTACGGCACGGATCCCTCCGAACCGGTTCCGATGCGCGTGCAACTGGTCCGTTCCGCGCTGCTTAGGCCGATCTGGCGGAATGCGGGTTCGCTCGCCATGCGCGCTGCGAATTTCGAGCGCGACGGCAAACAGATGTCATGCCTGTTGCTGAGCGGGGCAATCCCGCCGAATCCCGCCCCGCGCTCCTGGTACGAAACCGAATACTGCATCGATCCGGCCACGGAACTCTTGCAGACATGGTCCGCGGCTCCGGGAATTTTCGCAGTCTATGATTACAATGGCGCCGCGGAATTTCACGGCCACACTCTGCCCCGGGAAATTTCCATATTCGAAGAAGGCCGCCTCACGGTTCAGGCGCGTGTGGAAAGCCTCAAAGACTTGTCCGAGGTCGATCCGAATCTGTTCAAGCCCACGCCGGAAATGGTGGACGAGGGCGGAACGTTCGCACTGTCGACACCCAAGCGCCTGCCCATGCGCGTCGATCCTTCCGACGGGCCGACTTCAACTTACTTCCAGCCCGTGATCGTGCACGCAATTCTGGACGCGCAAGACGGCAGCGTGCTGGACGCCGAGGCGCTACAGACTTCCGATCGCGACTTAAGCCGTGCGGCGATGGATTTGGTGAGGAACACCGCATTTGAGCCCTCGGGATTTCAGCAGGAAGTTTTTGTCAACGTGCAATTTCACTTCCCCGCAGCGAGGCTGGGTGGTCCGCCGCTATTCCACTCTTCTGTGCGTTGGGTCAATTTGGATCACCACGGCAAGTTTCCCCCAGTCAGGCATCCGCCGCCTCACCCCGGGAAATAATCCCGCGTGCCAGGCGTCACGGAGATCGGTGACGGAGCCGGTGGCGATCCCCGCGTCAGCTGCTAGAATTGCGTTGTCATGGCCTTTCCTGCTAACCGCCTGCGCCGTTTGCGGCGCACTGAGACGCTGCGTACGCTCGTCCGCGAGACGCGGCTGACTCCCGAATCTTTCATCTATCCGCTTTTTGTTTGCCCCGGATCTGGGATTCGAAAAGAAGTAGCGTCGATGCCCGGAGTTTTTAATCTCTCGATCGACGAAGCGGTGAAAGAAGTGCGGGCGGCGCGGGCGCTCGGGGTGCTGTCAGTCATTCTGTTTGGGCTGCCCGAGAAAAAAGATGAAGTAGCCACCGGAGCCTGGGCCGAGAATGGCATCGTGCAGCGGGCCGCGCGCTCGATCAAGAGCGAAGTGCGCGATGTGGTCGTGATGGGCGATGTTTGCCTGTGCGAATACATGTCGCATGGGCATTGTGGAATTGTTAAAGCAGAAGCGCAATCGCTGGGCGCGGCAGCTGCGGCGCCGCCTGCGACTGCGGAGTACGAGATCGTGAATGACGCGAGCCTTGAGTTGCTGGCGCGCACGTCGGTTTCGCTGGCACGTGCAGGAGTCGACGTGATCGCGCCGTCGGACATGATGGACGGGCGCGTGGGAGCGATTCGCACAGCGCTCGATGAGGCTGGGTTCGAAAATACTCCGATCCTGGCATACGCCGCAAAGTTTGCGTCGGGATTTTACGGGCCCTTTCGCGAGGCGGCGGATTCAACTCCTAAGTTTGGAGATCGGCGTTCGTACCAGATGGATCCGGCGAATCTGCACGAGGCGATGCGCGAGATAGAGTTGGATATCGAAGAGGGCGCGGACATGATCATGGTGAAGCCGGCAATGCCCTATCTGGATGTTATCGCCGCGGCCCGCGCCCGTTTCGATCTGCCGCTGGCGGCGTATCAGGTTTCGGGCGAATACGCGATGATCGAGGCCGCCGCCCGGAACCAGTGGATTGATCGCGAGCGCGTGATGATGGAATCGCTCATCTGCATTCGGCGAGCAGGGGCGAGCATGATACTGACCTACTATGCGATGGAAGCGGCGAAGCTGCTGGCGTAGCTTCCGCCATGGGCGCGGCCTCTCGGCGCCGCAACCGCCGTTCTCGTGGGCCCAAACGCTCACCCGTGCACCGTCCTCTCGCGGCGGTCGCGAGGTCGTTTTAGCGCTTTTGAATTCGAATCAGAAACGAGTCAGCCTCTCAACGCACTATTAAGACGGCGCTCTGGAAGTCTTTTCATATATTTACCCAAAACTGTTGTAAAATCCCCCGAACTCGGGAGGTTTCATGCCCCGCTATGCGGAGTTCTCATCGACGGAATTAATCAGGGCCTGCGCTGGCTCGAAAGATGAGAGAGCGTGGGCGGAGTTCATACGGCGCTTTCACACCGTGATCGCTGCGGCCGTATTGCGGACGGCGCGACGCTGGAGCGAACCCTCGCGTTCGCAGATCGACGATCTGGTCCAAGACACCTACCTGAAACTCTGCGAAGACGACAACCGATTGCTGCGATCCTTCCACTCGCGGCACGAAGATTCCATTTACGGATTTTTGAAAGTGGTCGCGGCCAATGTCGTCCACGATCATTACAAGTCGGCCTTGGCCGTGAAGCGGGGCGCGAACCAGACGGAAGCGATAGTCGAGTCCCTTCAGGTCGATCCGAGAACGATAGGCCCAGACAGTTTTAACCGAGTGAGCCAGCGGATTCAGTTGGAGCAGATCGACAAGGTCCTGAGACTGGTTACGGCAGGCAAAGACCAGGAGAGAAAGATAACTATTTTCTGGCTGCGCCACCGCCAGGGGCTTACGGCTAGTGAAATCGCATCGATTCCCGGCATGGAGCTGACCACCGAGGGAGTGGAAAGCGTTTTGATGCGATTGTCGAGCATGATCCGGAGTCATCTTCTAGGTACAAATCCCCATCGAGAAGTGAAGGTTTTGAGTCGTCAAAATCGTTTTAGAAGGATGGGGAAATAGTTTTGGAAAGCAAGGCCAATCAGCACATGGGAGCGGAGGAGCTAGCCAGGCTCCTTGAAGAAGCTCGCATTCACCTGGAAGGGTCGCCGAATGCGGTTGCTCTCAATCCTCACTTGGTGACCTGCGAAAGCTGCCGCGAACAATTTGAGGAACTGTCATCGCTCGATCGCCAACTGAAAAGCTTGCAGCCGGCTAAGTCGACCCAGCGCGAATCCGCCTGCCCCGACGCGGGGGTTTGGCGGGAAATTGCGGGTTCTCCTACGCCAGCCAATCAGACGCTGGTCTACCTCGAACACGCGAGCCGTTGTGACCATTGCGGGCCGCTGTTGCGCGAAGCGGTGGGCGAACTGACCGATTTGCACGGTGAACTTACGGAGGCCGAGCGGAGACATATTGCGACTCTCGAAAGCTCGCGCGCGGAGTGGCAGCAGAGGCTGGCCCAACGGATCAGCGAAACGGTAAGTTCGGCAACAAGTCGGGAAGCGGCAAATGGGCGATCATGGTGGCAGACATGGTGGCAGGCGTGGAGGGTGCCGCGTCTGGCGCTGGCTGGGGTATCTCTTCTGGCCGTGGTTGGTGTGGGCTCGTGGGTGATCATACAGCGGAGGAGTCAGCCCGCCGCGG
>Ga0209008_1000247_pt1 | contig 22867 bp, 16 predicted proteins | sample JacPin_JW_Ref_O3_FD_187963 | JGI IMG/M metagenome (GOLD analysis project Ga0209008, IMG submission 187963) | Forest soil microbial communities from Algoma, Ontario, Canada - Jack Pine, Ontario site 1_JW_Ref_O3 (SPAdes) (version 2) | ecosystem: Environmental > Terrestrial > Soil > Boreal...
GGCCAAATGTCCGTAATTGTCGTTGACCTGCTTGAAGTGATCGATGTCGCACATAATCACGCCAGCCGATTTTTCAGTGCGTTCGCTGCGCGCCAGCTCGCGCTGCACCTGATTCAAAATTTCGCCGCGGTTCACCAGTCCGGTAAGCGGATCGTGTGTGGCCTGAAATTGCAATGCGTCGCGCCCAGAGATCAATTCATCCTGCAGCTTCAAAATGCGTTCACCGACAAACAGCCGCGCCTGCAATTCCTCGGCATCAAACGGCTTCGTGAGGTAATCGTCGGCCCCCGCCTGCAAGCCCTCGAGAATATCTTTCCTCTCGGTCCGCGAACTCAGCAGCAACACGTAAACGTAGGGCTTGTCCGTTCTCGCGCGCACCTTCACGCACACTTCCACTCCCTTCAATCCTGGCATCATCCAATCGAGTATCGCCAGGCGCGGCGCGGCTTCTTCGTTCAAAATCCGCCAGGCATCATTGCCGTTAGTCACTGACGTGAACTGATAGCCGGCGCGAGACAGAAACTCCTCCAGAATGCGGCGCGAAACGGCTTCGTCCTCGGCGATCAGTATTTTTTTGCTGCTCGCTGCCTCCCGAATCATGTGGCCTTCTCCCGAACTCCGCTTCCAGTCCCTGCGTGAACTTCTTCCGGAACACCCGTTCGCCCCTTGTAGCGCTCCAATCGCGCCGTGAAATGAAAAGTGCTGCCGCGGCCGGCGGCGCTCTGCACCCAGATTCGCCCGCCCATCAAGTCCACCAGTTTCCGGCAAATCGTCAGGCCGAGGCCCGTTCCTCCGAAGCGCCGAGTCATCGAGCCATCCGCCTGCGTGAACGCATCGAAAATCAACTTTAATTTTTCCGGTGCGATGCCTATCCCCGAATCCTGAACCGAAAAGTGCATCAAGAAAAAATCCTCCGCCGCGCTCTCAATTCCCGCGTGTATCGCGACGCTGCCTTCTCCCGTGAATTTAATGGCGTTGCCAATCAAATTGGTCAACACCTGCTTAAGCCGCACGGAATCCCCCAGCGCGGACCCGGGAACTTCCTCATCCACAAAGTACGAAGTGCGCAGGCCTTTCTCGTGCGCTCGCGAACCGAATAGCGTCAGAACTTCGGCGATGGTCTCGCGGATATCAAAGAGCTCGGAGTGCAGATCGAGTTTCCCGGCCTCGATCTTCGAAAAATCCAGTATGTCGTTGAGCAGAGACATCAGCGTCTCCCCGCAGCTCTGCACGCTGCTCAAGTACTCGTGCTGTTCCGCGTTGAGCGGCGTCCCCAGCGCCAGTTCGGTCATGCCGAGAATGCCGTTCATTGGCGTGCGGATTTCGTGGCTCATGTTGGCCAGGAATTCGCTCTTCGAACGATTGGCGGCTTCGGCGGCATCTTTCGCGCGCAGCAATTCCGCCTCGGCGCGCCGCCGCTCGGTAACGTTCTGCGCGATGCCAATCACGTAGAGTGGCACGCCTTTCGCGTCGGGAACCATCGTGGCGGTCACGTCGGCCCACACGATTTCGCCGCTCTTCTTCACGTAGCGCTTTTCTATGCGGTAGCTTTTCTGCTCGCCGCGCACCAATCCTTCCGTCAAAGGGCCCTGCACCGCGAGATCGTCAGGATGAGTAATGTCCAGCACGCTCATGGAGCGTAATTCCTTTTCCGTGTATCCCACCATTTCCGCAAACGCACGGTTCACATTCATAAATTTGAAATCGTAGCCCACCATCATCATGCCCACCGGACCCTCTTCAAATCCCAGGCGAAAGCGCTCCTCGCGCTCCAGCAGCAGCGCGTGAACCTTTTGGCTCTCGCTCACCACTGCGCCAAGACTCAGCCCCGTGAGCGAAACGATCAGCGTCAGCGCCTGCAGCAGTGGCAGAGTTTGGGGATCGGTCGGAAATTCGCTCACCACCAGCATGACCCCGAAGTTCAGCGCCAGTATTCCAGCGGCGGCGCCCCGCAGGCCGCGCCGCACCGCAATCCATACGATGGGGAGGAAAAACAGGTAAAAAAATTCGTGCCTTTTCGGCAGGTTCCAGCCGAACACGATCCAGATCACTAGTAGTACGCTGAAAGCTTGCGCGCCGCTCTCCGCGGCATGCGTCCATCTTTCGCGCAGCGCCGGCCGCAATTCCGGCGGAGCTTCCGTGAGAAACCCCTGGCCGCCGCCTCGTTCGATACGTAGAAGCCACGGCGTTACGTGCACGAGAAGAAATGGCGTCACGCAAATCAGCGCCACCGCGTCTCCCGCCCACCAGTTCAGTACCGCCTGCGGAAAATCCGATTCCGTGATTCGGCCATCTTGCAGCACGCCCCAGACTCCGCTCGCAGCCACCGCAAACGAGCCGCACAAGGTGACTGCTACGAAACGGAACACATCATTGATCTGCGCGAATCCTTCACCGCGCTTCCGGCTGCGGCCTAAAATCTTGGCAACCATCGCATATCCGAAAACTATCACCGGAGTCGCGTACCAGAATCCATACGCCGCGAGTGGCTGATGATAGTTAATGACTCCCGAGAGGCAGCCCGCCAGCAAATACCAGGGCACGAACGACATTCCGAGATCCATCAGCAGCGCAAGCGCCAGACCCACTGGCGGATACCACGCGCTGATTCCCGACCAGATTTGGAAATGCACGGCGGAGCGGTCCAGCGCCACATACGCGGCAACGAACAGCAGCCTGACGGCAAGCCGCCGCGCTCCGTTGGCTCCGCGCCATCCGTTAATCGCGCGCCGCGATGTTTCCGCCAAACGCACTAGGTCGCAACTTTCCGTGGAAATGTTTCGAACTCCACCAGCAGCTTGCCGATTTCAATTTCGAGCAGTGCGAATGTCTCCGCCGCCCCGGTGAGATCCTGATTGCGTCCCATCATCTCGAGATCGCGCGCACGGTTCGCCGCCGGGCCCGCAGAAAAATTGGCTGCCGCCCCCTTCAATCCGTGCGCATTTAATTCCAGCGTGAGAGAATCGTCACGCTCGATGGCGCTGCGAATCAGCGCAATGAGCTTCGGACATTCCGTCTCGAAAATCACGATCAGTTCCCCGAGCAAATCCCGGTCGCCGCACACTCGCGCCAACGCCTTGTCGAGATCCCACACCTGCGTTGTTTCCGTCGCCACCGGCTCGGGCTCGTCTTGGATTTTCATGGGCACACTCCCTTTGTTCGCGTATTGCTCGAGCAGTCTGAAAAGTTGCGCGCTGCGTATCGGCTTAGTCAGGTAATCGTCCATGCCCGCCGCAAGGCATTTCTCGCGGTCGCCTTTCATCGCATGCGCCGTCATGGCCACGATGGGCAGATGCAATCCGGTTCCCTTCTCTTTCTCTCGCAATGCGCGCGTGGCTTCGAATCCATCCATCTCCGGCATCTGCACGTCCATCAGCACCAGTTGCACATCCCAGCGGCTGGCCAGATCCACGGCCTCGCGCCCGTTTTCCGCCACCACCACTTCGTAGCCGCCCTTCTCCAGCAATCGCGTGGCGACCAGCCGGTTCACTGCGTTGTCCTCTGCCAACAAAATCCGCATTCCCGGCCTCCCTTCTTGTTTCGCCAGCGCCCGCGCTTCGCCCACAATTTCCGGCGCGAATTCCGGCGCGATACTTTTTGGCGCCTCCGCCCTTCCAAATTGCGCGGTGAAGTGAAACGTGCTGCCCTGTCCCGCTTCACTGTTCGCCCAGATTCGCCCGCTCATCATCTCCACAAGCCGCCGAGTGATTGCCAGTCCGAGTCCGGTCCCGCCGTAGCGCCGCGACATCGAACTATCCGCCTGCGTAAACGCATCGAAGATCAATCCCAGCTTCTCTTCCGGAATTCCGATTCCGGTGTCGTGCACAGTGAAGTGCAGCGTGACGCTTTGCTTGTCTTCATTTTCCTTATCGACCTCAAGCACCACTTCGCCGCGCTCCGTGAACTTGATCGCGTTGCCAATCAAATTGACCAGCACTTGCCGCAATCGTCCCGGATCGCCCGTCACCCAATCCTCCACGTCCGGGTGAATCCGGCAGGCGAACTCCAGCCCACGCTGTTGCGCTCGTAGCGCCAGCGTCTCCATGGTTTCTCCCAGGCAGAGCCGCAAATTGAAATCAACGGGATCGAACTCCAGCTTTCCCGCCTCGATTTTCGAAAAATCCAGAATGTCGTTAATCACCACCAACAGCGCGTCCGCCGAATTTTTTACGGTGGCTAGGTATTCGCGCTGCTCGCGGGTCAACTGCGTGTCCAGAGTCAGTTCCGTCATGCCCAGAATTCCATTCATCGGAGTGCGGATTTCATGGCTCATGTTCGCCAGGAACTCGCTCTTCGCCTCGCTGGCTGCCTCGGCGGCATCCTTCGCCCGCTTTAGTTCATCTTCCGCCGCCCGGCTTTCGGTGATGTCGCGGATCACCGCGCAAATCGTCGGACGCTCGCCCGCTTCTCCCGGAATGCGGCTCATGCGCGCGGAAAACCACCGCAATCCCGCGGGAACTTCCACTTCATACTCGAGATTTTCCGTGCGCCCGGTGTCCAGGACTCGCGCCGATGCTTCCTTCATCTGTTGCGCCAGAATTCCAGGGAAGAGCTCGCCGAGTCGGCGGCCCGCCACGTCCTCCTTCGGCCGCATCAGCAGTTCTCCATGCCGGTTCCACACGTTAATGAACACGCCCTCGGCGTCCAGCTCCACGATCACGTCGTCCACCGACTCGAGCACCGCCTGCAGCCGTTCCTTTCCTTTTCTCACCGCTTCTTCCGCCGCCAACACTTCTTCCACCGTCCTCAGCAGATCGGCGGTGCGCTCGCCCACCCGTCCTTCGAGTTCCGACCGGCTGTGGTTCAGGTCCACGTCCCGCTGCTGGATGCGCACCAACATTTCGTTGAACTGGTCGTAAAGGAATCCGATCTCGTCCTGCGTGGTCTTCTTCGCGCGGATGGTGTAATCGTTTTTTATCGTTACCGCGAGCGCCGTGCGCGCCAGCTCCAACACCGGTCCCGATATGCTCTGCTGCAAGCGCAGCCCCAACAAATAGGCCGCGAAGATGGAAATCACCAGCACCGCGCCGAGCGCCGCGATATTTCCCAGCGCATGCGCGCGTGCCTGCTCCAGGTCCGATTCCAGGTAAACCGAACCCACCGATTCGCCCTGCACCAACACCCTTTCAAATGCCACCAGCCGGTTCGCGGTAAATCTGCTGTTGTCTCGCTCCACTAACGGCGGATTGAAATCTCTCTCCGACCCCGCCCGGGAATAGACGGCCAGCACTTTGCCGTCATGCGTGTAAAGGCATGCGTGCACGATCTGTTTTTCCGCCGCTAGCGCGCCAAGGATTTCGCGCGCCGCTCTCGCGTCGTTGAACGCCAGCGCCGCCGCGCTATTCGAACTGGTGATTCGCGCCAGTGTTTCCAGGTCGCGTCTCATCTGGTGGCGGTAATCGTAATGGTCGTACAGGCTCAGCGCGCTTCCCGCCAGCAGCAGCGCCGCCGCGCACGTAGCCATCACAATCGCCGTCAACTTCGCTCGAATGGACCGCCGCCGCATCCAATTCATTTCAATTCTTCTTCCGCAATGGATCGCCGTGAACCACGTGCGCCAATCCCAGCAGCTTTGAACTCACCTTCAATCCCGCCCGGTCCGTCGCATCCACGTTGATGATGAAACGCACATGGTTGTCCTCCAGCGTGAACTGCACTTCGCCTCCCTGGGCCGCGAAGTCGTCGGACTCTCCCACCGTAAGCACGTGCACGGTCCGCAGCGAACCCAGAATTTCCGGAAGCCGGCTTTTCTCCGAAGTGCTGATGAACAGCACTTCGCACCCATTCAATTCCTGCACTTTTCTTCCCCGGCGGACTTCCATGCTCCGGTCATTCAAAGTTTTGCCCGCCACGGCCCGGTCCAGCGCCTCCCCGAACGGATCGTCGCCGAGCACGCACATTTCAATCGGCGCCCCCGCACCCTCGGCGCCCCGCGGAGGCCATTCCACAAATCGCGCAAAATTAAAAAGAAACGCAGCCTTCACCTGGTATTCACCCGGCGCTTGATCTCCGCCACCTCCCGCAAATGTGCGGGCTGTAGGCGCGGCCCATAGAATTGCCGCAAAAACCGCTATTACTTCCCTGCGAAACATTCGGCTCCCGTTGATACTCCGGGCCCCTCGCCCGCTCCACAGACGGCTTCCTTTCCGCATGTAATCGCTCTAGCCACTCAGAAACGCCACGACAGTTCTGCATGCGCGGTGCGCTTTACCTGCGATGAATTCACGCTTTGAAGCGGATCATTGAATTCAACATGATGATCCCGAAGCAGATTTTGCCCCACCAGGCGGAATTCCACCCGTTCCGCGATCCTCCAGCTCAATTGCGAATCCACCCGCGTGTACGCTGCGATTTGGGGTGCTGGAAGACGATCGACGTACCACGCGCTCAGGTCCCAAGCCAGCCCGCGGAAAAGCCCCACGTGCGACCGCAACTGCGCCTGGTTGTGCGGCGATGTCCCTTCCGTGTCGTCGGGCGTTCCGAGATCTTCGCTCGTCGACCCGGTGCGCAGATGCATCTGCAGAAATGAATATCCGGGACTTAGTGTCCAGCGATCTGTAACCTTCCAGTTCACCGCGATTTCAATGCCCTCGGTCGTGCCACTCAATTTGTTCGCAAATGTAAGCGGGTGAATCAGCAGCGGTGGATTTTGCTGAACCTCGTCGGGCAGAGGCTCGACGCTTTCTAGGCCCTGGTACAGGTTGTAAAAGATTGTTGCATCCAGAGACACCCGTTCCGAAGGCTGCGCCCGATATCCCACTTCGAACGCTTCGACGTGCTCCGATTTCTGATTGCGATTCCCGGTCAATAGAACTTCAGAAGGCCCCGGCAGCGCCGCCAGCACCGCCGATAAGTCCGTGTCCCGGCGCGTGGGCGTGCGCGTCGCTCGCGAAATCGCCGCCCAGAATGTCCGCCGGCTGCTCGGAGTCCAGGCCACGCGCGCGCTCGGCTCGACGTCGTAACCGGTGAAGTAGCTGTTTTCGACCTTCGTACCGATGGTGAGGAACACGCGGTCCGCTTTCACCGCGATCTGGTCTTGAACGAAGAACGTGAAGAGTTCTCCCGCCAGATTGGCGGGAATGAAAGCCTGATCGATGGTTCCCACGGTGCGATCGGAAGTGCGGCGGTATCCCGCACCCCAGATCAGATCTTGTCGCGCGCTCCATGCCAAATGGTGCTGGAAATCGATATCAAAGGTGTTGCGCGCTTCCCGGGATTCCGGACCGCCGCGCGCGTACTGGTCGAAAAAAATCTGCAGCGTGGTTTCCGAGCCGCTTGAAAAAATATGACTCCACCGCCCAAGAATATTTCCTCCCGATAAATTGCTCTGGCTGTTCCTTATTTCATTGTCAGGAGGATCGAAGGAGCTGTGAACTACCGCGGCCCCTTCCCGTCCCACGTAGAGGTCGCCTTGAACGGTCAGAGCATCGTTCGCGGATAACGGCGCATCGGCTCGAAATCCGCCGTGCAATAGATGGTATCCGTCGCTGGCGTCCTGTCCCTGGAGATCGGGCAGGTGATCTACATTCAAATACTTGGTGAAGATTCGATAGCTCCTATCCCCGCCAAAGTTTCCTCCGTATTGCACGGTGCCCAGCGATTGGCCCGTCGTTCCCCCTCCGCCGGAAACCAGGGCCCCGTGCGTATCCCCCGCGCGCTTGGTAATAATATTGATCACGCCGTTCACAGCATTCGCGCCCCAGATCGTGCCACCCGGTCCCCGGATTACTTCGATCCGTTCAATATCTTCGAGCGGCACATCCTGTGTATCCCAGTTCACGCCCCCAAAAAGCGGCGAATAGACCGCGCGTCCGTCAATGAGCACCAGTAATTTATTGGCGAACTGAAGATTGAATCCGCGCGCCGAGATCGCCCAGGTGTTGCCGTTGATCTGCGCCACATCCAGCCCCGGAACCATGCGCAGCAAATCAGGAATGTTCGTCGCGCCCGAGCGCCGAATATCCTCCTGTGTAATCACGAAAATCGCCGCCGCCACCTGCGATAACTTCTGCTCCTTCTTTGAGACGGAAGTCACCTGCATGTCCATCAGGTCTTCGAGGCTTTTTTCCGAGAGGTCTGGCAATAGCGGCGGACTCGGCTGCTGCGCTGGCGCGGCGCGCGGAAATCCCAGACAGAACAAAAGCGCCATCGCGACGTACCGGACTATCCTGTCTGTCTTGCGAAGCTCGCCGCTCGCTTTTACCCCACCCCTGCGAATCACTTGCGCGGCTCGGCTGGAACCGGTTTGTTCGCCTTTGTGACGCCGTTCTTCTCTCCCGCCGGAATCACCGCTGCAGGAGTCACCACGGCAGTGTTCGCATTCGTCCCGAAGGGTGCTCCATGACCCGCGCCCGGCCGGCGCAGTCCGCTCCAGATTGCATCGGGCACATCCTGAATTCCGCCAATCGTCTCGCCGCGGCCCGTCGTGTCTGTTGTGCCCATCGCTATGCCGCGGTGTACCGTGGCCATTGGAATCGGCGCCCCGTCGGCGATTCGTTCAAAAATCAGACGGAATTCTTTTTCGTCCCAATCGATCGAAAGCACATCGCCCAGAGTCACCTGCTCGGTCGCCAATAAACTCGCCAGCGGATAAACCACATGCCGCTCGATGGCTCGCTTCAAATGCCGCGCGCCGTATTTCAAATCCGTGCCCTCTTTCAGCAGATACTCCCGAGCCGGCGGCGTCACTCGGAAAAGAAATCGCCCCCGTGCGGTCTCGAGCACCCTCTGCTGCACCATGCCCAACTCAATTTCCAGAATCGATTCGAGCTGCTCGGGGCGCAGCGCATGGAACACCACCACTTTGTCGATCCGGTTCATGAACTCCGGCGCGAATTTCTTCTTCGCGGCTTCCGACGCGGTGCGCTCCACCTTTTGATCGAGGCCCGCCTGCGTTTCCGGCCGCTGCGCCGGCGCAAAGCCGAGTCCGCCACTCATTAATTCCGTGATCTCGCCGCCGCCCAGATTCGACGTCATAAAAATCATCGTCTGCGAAAGATCCACGCGCCGGTTATCCCCCAACGTCAGCGTTGCCTTGTCCAAAATCCCCAGCAGCAATTGCCAAAGCGAGTCCGAAGCCTTCTCGATTTCATCGAAAAGCAAGAACGACAGCTTGAGTCTCTCGGTGTGGTATTGCCCCAACGCCTCCTGGGTAATCAGCGGGTGCGTCTCGCGATGCCCGAGATACCCCGGCGGCGATCCGATCAGCTTCGCGATTTCGTGCGAGTGCTGAAACTCGGCGCAATCCACCTTGATCACCGCGCGCGGATCTCCAAACAGCGACTCCACCGTGGCTTCCACCACCCGCGTTTTCCCCGCGCCAGTCGGGCCAAGGAAAAGCAAATTGCCGACAGGATGTCCCGGCGAATTCAACCCAGCTCGAAACACCTGATACAAATCCACCACCGCCTGCACTGCTTCGTCCTGCCCCACAATCTTTCGCCTCAATCCCGACTCGAATTCCCGCGATTCCGCGCTGCGCATGAATGGATTGAGAAGCTTGTGCACATGAGTGCTCATCGGGTCCCCCTTCGCCGGCTTGGGCGCCGGCTGTACGCACGAACCCGCAGCACATCAGGCAGACCAGTGGCCAAATTCGATTTGGGGCATGCTGGTAAACGATTGGAACGACTGTGCTTCGGGAAACACCAATTCGGGAATTTCCCGCGCGCGTTCGCAATCCGATTTGGGCTTACCGGATTGGTTCGATTTGAAACTCGCCCGTCCCCGCGCCGTCACGCGATTGTAATCTTCCCGTAATCTCCGTCACAAAACTCCCAGCGCAATATAGTCGCGTCTCCAAGCCTTGCCTGAATCGGCGGGTTCCATTAAGGTGGACGGAAAGAAGGTCCGGAGGTCGTGATCAAGAAGCGCATTCTAGTCATCGAAGACGACCGCGACATCGTCGAGTTGGTTCGTTACAACCTCGAGAAAGACGGCTATCAAGTCGCCACCGCGACGGATGGCGCCATCGGCATGGCCCAGGTCAAGAAGTCGCCGCCAGATCTGCTGGTGCTCGACTTGATGCTGCCAAAGCTTTCCGGCCTCGAGATTTGCAAAGAGATTCGCCGCGATGCCGCGCTGAATCGCCTGCCGATTTTGATTCTCACTGCCCGGGGCGAGGAAGCCGATCGCGTCGTCGGTCTCGAACTGGGCGCCGATGACTACGTCACCAAGCCTTTTAGTCCGCGCGAATTCGTAGCTCGAGTGAAAGCGTTACTACGGCGTGTGGAACCGGCGGCCGCCAGCGAGAAGTTAATTGATGTCGGTTTGCTGCGCATCGATCCCGCGGCCTATCGAGTGACGCGCTCAGGCAAACAAGTGCCCCTCAGCACCCTGGAATTCCGCCTGCTTTACTATCTTGCCGCGCGGCCCAATAAAGTTTTCTCGCGCGATCAGTTGCTCGACGCCGTCTGGGGCACCGATCGATTCGTCACGCCTCGCAGCGTGGACGTTTATGTCCGCCGCTTGCGCGAGAAAATTGAAGAGAATCCGCAGGTTCCTTCCTACGTGAAGACCATTCGCGGCGCCGGCTACTTGTTCGAAACTCGTGCGAGCTAAGCTTTTTTGGAAATTGGGGCTGACGTATTTGCTGCTCCTGCTGGCCGTTCTGGCCGCCATGGATTTCTTCGCCTCGCGCATCCTGCGCGCTGAATTTGTCCGCTCCGCCGAAACCGAACTCGCTGCTCTCGAGAAAACCGCGCAATCGCGCCCGCCACAAACAGACGACATCGTGGCCCTGCGCTCCTGGACCGACTGGATGTCGCAAAGCGGCGCGCGCGTGAGCGTGATTGGTTCTGACGGCGCCGTTATCGTCGATTCCGCCGAAGAACCGCCCTCGAGCGAAAATTCCGCGGACCTTCCCGAAGTGCGCGGTGCCTTCGCCAATGGCGAAGCAGAATCCGTACGCCGCAGCCCCGAGCTCAACCGCGATCTCGCTTATCGCGCCGTCCGTTATCAGCCGCCATCGGGTCCCGCCGTTGTCCTGCGCATGGCCGTACCGGTAGGCGAAGTGCGCGGCGCGATCGCCGTGGTACGCAGCCGCTTGGTAGTCGTGTCGCTGATCATCCTGCTTCTCGGCGGCGCCGTGTCCCTCATGCTCTCGCGCGGATTTTCGATGCGCGTCGAGCGCCTCAAAGATTTTGCTGGGCGAGTGGCCGCCGGTGATTTCCGCCCGCTCGAGCTCGAGGATACAGAGGACGAGCTCACCGATCTCGTCCGCGCGCTCAATGAAACTGCTGCCCAGCTCGCGGAATCCATTCGCACTCTCACCGATGAGCGCAATCGCTCTAGCGCAATCCTGCGCAGCATGGCTGAAGGCGTGGCCGTGATTGACGCGAGAGAGCGCGTCGTTTTTTGCAATCAGGCGTTTGCCCAAATTTTGAGTGTGGACGCAACTGAAAGTGAAAATCGCCCGCTGCTAGAAGTCGTACGCCAGGCCGACCTGGTCGCGTTGGCGCGCCGCGCGTTGCAGAGCGGCGAACATGTACAAGGAGATTTGGTGCTCGGCACCGTCTCGCCGCAGAATTTCGGCGTGACCGCCGCACCGATTACAGCGCTCGATACGCTGGCTAACGGCCGCGAGTCCTCTTCTTCCTCTCCATCTACAGGCAACGGAGCTCCGCGCCAGCCGGTACAGCAGGGAGCCGTAATCGTGCTGCACGATATCAGCGAATTGCGCCGCCTCGAGCGCGTGCGCCAGGATTTCGTCGCCAACGTCTCGCACGAATTCAAAACGCCGCTCACCGCCATTCAAGGCTTCGCCGAAACGCTGCTCACCGGCGCACTCGAAGACGAAAAAAATAATCGCCGCTTCCTCGAAATCATCCGCGATCACGCCGTGCGCCTCGGCCGTCTCACTGACGATCTCTTGAAGCTAGCCCGCATCGAAGCCGGCAAGCTCGAGCTCGAATTTCAACGCGTAGCCATCGCCGACATCATCGAGAGCTGCGCCACCACCACCCTCATGCGCGCCAGCCGTCGGAATCTTTTACTCGACGTCAGTTTTCCGCCAACCTTGCCCGCAGTTCGCGGCGACTCCAGCCTGCTACGCGAAGTGCTGCAAAATCTGCTCGACAACGCCGTGCAATACACTCAACCCGGCGGCAAAATCACGCTAACCGCCAGCACCCGCGATTCCGAAGCCGTCGTCACTGTAGCCGACACAGGCATAGGCATCCCGCAAGCCGAAAAAGAGCGCATCTTCGAACGCTTCTATCGCGTAGACGCCGCAAGAAGCCGCGAAGTAGGCGGCACAGGTCTGGGCCTAAGCATCGCCAAGCACATAGTAGAAGCTCACGGCGGCCGCATCTGGGTAGATAGCTCGGTAGGCCAAGGCTCCCAATTCCATTTCTCAATCCCGCTAGCGACCTAATCCCCTCGAAGTCGTAGGGACGGGTCTGCAGACCCTTCCACCGTTCGACCCGCCGCGATGCCTCTACAATAATCGACCTTGCCGTATTGTAGCCTGTAGCCTTACGGGCTATAATAATTCCATGGTGGTCTGGAACTTCCGCCACAAGGGACTCGAGAGATTTTTCATCGACGGCGATCCCAAAGGCCTGCCCGCTGCCGCAATTGATAAGCTTCGCCGAATGCTTACTTTTCTAGCGAACATGGCCAGCGCGAATGAGCTTCACTCCATTCCCGCGTGGAAAACGCATCCGCTAAAAGGCAATCGAAAGGGCACATGGAGTTTGTTCGTGACGCGCAACTGGCGGTTAACCTTTAGGATCGATAGAGACGAGATCTGCGACATAAATCTGGAGGATTATCACTAATGGAAAATAAAGGAATGCGAATGCTCAATCCTTCCCACCCTGGCGATTTCATCAAGCACGAAATCGTCGCGCCGCTGGGACTTTCCGTAACGGCCGCCGCCAAAGTTCTCGGCGTCGCGCGCCCTACGCTTTCTTCGCTTCTCAATCAGCGCGCGTCGCTTTCCGGCGACATGGCCGTGCGCATCGAAAAGGCCTTCGGCGTAAGCGTCGAAACTCTAATGCGCATGCAGTCCGCGTACGACATCGCCCAAACCCGCAAGCGCCAGCATCGGATAAAAGTCTCCCGCTTCCGCCCATCTCGCGCCGCGCATTCGCGCTTCGCGCAGCATTAGCAAACTAGAAGGCGTCTCCGTCGCACCACTCCTCCACAAAGACCATCATCCGCGAGCAATTCTTCCAAAGTTATGCGATGCCTGAAGGTCGCAGCGTGCGCAGCCACACCTCGATTCCCTTCATGGCCAGGCAATCCTCTTTATTGTAAGTAAGCAGAGTTTCCAAAATATCAGCCCGGCTCGGATTCTGCTGATACTGCTGAAACCACACAATCGATTGCGCCCCGCCGGCATCCGCAGCGGAATACTTCAACCCCACAAACGGAGCCACAGATTTCAATCCATAGCTCTTGGCCGGCAGCGCAACGGTCTCCTTCACGATGGGATGAAGATCAACCATGCGGCTCTTAAATTCATCCAATGCATCACTCTCGCGAGCCCCGTATTTGCGCTCAAGCGACGCCATCTTGTTCCTTTCATAGGGCGAGTAATGGAAAACGATATAGTCTTCGGCGGCAAATTTCGCGCATAGATTCTGCAACTCTTCCCAAATGTTCTTCTCTCCTTGCGCGTCGGCGCTGAACAAACCGTGATAATTCAGATTATTCAGCGGCGGATCGATCCACATCCCGCACAGATAGATCAATTCCTGCGTGGGATCATCTTCAAAGTCCAAATAGATCTTCCGCGGCGGATCTGGAATCGCGGCCTGAGCAAGCACCTGCATCTTCTTCGTCAACGAAATAACAGCCGCGCGCTTCATCGACTCCACAGTCTTTGGCCCGATCCCCTTCAGCTTCACTCGCGAGAAATCGAATTTCGCCAGTTGCGGGATCGATCTTATCCCCGCCGAATTCAAAGTAAGTTTCTTCGACCGCCCGACATCGGGCAAAAGAGTTACGTCCTTCGCTTCCTCCAGAATTTTGTCGCAATGATTCCACCACTGGCAGAAACCGCATGCCGCAGAAAGCGCGGGCACGTCCTGCGCCGCACCGGTCGCCAGAGCGCGCACCCGGGGCAGTGTAGTTTCATACACTCGCCGGAATTGCTCGAGGCGATAAGGCACGCGTTCGCGATCGCGATTCAAAATCGCCCCATCCGGAGGAAATGTTCCCTGAACGGCCTGCAGCAACATTCCGTAGTGATACAGCTGCATCCCATACTCTTCGCGCAACTCGCCTTTTTCGCGGTTCGCATAGCCACTGCCCGACTTAATATCCACGGGCATATAAAAATGTCCGCCGAGTATGGAAGCGCCGTCCACCCTTTCAAGCAGGTCCGGGATTCCGCTTTCACAATCTTGCAGCAGCACCGCGTGATAGATGCGCGCGACGCCTTTCTTCATCAGCTCAAGCGTGGATTGCGCGCGTTCATCAAGAGTCGCGCCCGCAGGACTCTCATACGGCAAATCCGCGACCACTTCCTCTTCATGAGAAAGCGCCCGCTCGAAAAGAAGATTAAGAAACGCCGCCTGTGGCTGCTTTTCGCTCTCGTCACCAAAGCGATTCAGATAAACCCGGTGCGGACACTTGTCGTAATCAAAGAAATCCTGCGCCGTAACGCGCGATGCATTAAGTGAGCTCATCGATTCGGCCCCAAAAGTTCTGCCATCTCGACGATCATACGCCGAACAAATGATGCTGCTCATGTTAGTTTACGGACAGTACATATACCTACGTGGATGATCCACGCGCGGCGAGGCGGGCTGCGGGACCGAACTTCAAAAAACCTCGCCTCTAAAAAGGCGAGCTACATTCCGGGGCGGGCGGCTTTGGCGTTGCAGAATTTTGCGCGATGGATAGAATCGCGCTGGCACGACACAAAGGCAGGTCCGCGCGATGATCCGCTTGACCCGACAACGCAGTTTCTTCCTGATCGCCGCAGCGTGCGGCGCGCTCGGCGTTGTGAGCGGATATGCGGTCTTCGACAATTACCCAGAGATCCAGGCGGATCCGAACGGATTCATAGCAGCCCTCGCAGTGGCAGCTCTGCTTTCCTACTTGATCGAATGGCTGCGCGAAGTTATCCGGCGGGGAGAGATCGAGCGCCAGGATCATGCCATCGCCCGGGCGCTGGGGACCTTCGCGTTATTGCTGGTGCTCGAACTGTTCATCGCCGCTTTCCATGGCAGCGCCGAGGCAGGCACCACTGGTATTTTCAGCGCTGCGATCGCGCTGCTTGGTGACGAGGCGCAGAAGTGGCAGGGAGCACGGTGGACGCTGTGGCTGGTCGCCGGATGCTGGGTCGTAGTTGGCGCGATGCTGGCTGCGTGGCTAGCTCTGGGCGTGCTGTTGTTCAGCCCCAAAGATCGCGAATCAGACGGTGCCGCCGCTTTGCAGCGAGTGGCGCCAATGGCGGGCTGGGGCGGCATCGGCGGAATTTTCCTCGCGCCCATCGTCATCGGCTTTTACATCCTGTGCGGGCGCGTACTGGTGACCTTCGCGTATTTCTTCACCCACAAGCAGGGCGAAGCCGCGAGATTGATGGGTACCCTCACGCCTTTTCACGTATGCGCCTGGAGCAACCTGATCGATCCGAAAGTATGGATGCATAATTTGAGCGGATTTTTAATAGCGACGCCCTACGCGCTGATGGAAAGCGCAGCCCGACGGAGCGTGCCACTCTTCTGGCTGGTGTTTGCATGTCTCGTGGCTCTGCTGGTGTGGATGCTGAAAAGATTATTCTCGGGTTCGGAGTCCGGGAATGCCGCGTGGCTGCTGTTTTGCCTTATTTTAGGACTCTTTGGCAGCACTCTCGCTTTTTTCGTAGAAAGCATTTGGACGGTAGTTCACCAAGTCTGGCAGCAGGGACTCGGACCCATATTCAGCGCTTTGAAAGTTGGCGCGCTGGTCTGGGCCATCCCGGGACTTGCGCTCGGCGCGCTGCTTCCGTTGTTACGACGGCCCGCGCGTTCGCCTCGCGAATGGGCATTTATCGGGTACGGTGCGGCGCTATTGCTGATGTTGGCCACATCGCTCAGGTGGCTAGCACCCGGCGTTTCGCATCCGGTGTGGCCATTGATCCCGGCGGTCATCGCAGCAATTGCGGGCCTTCTGTTTCAATACGGCATGCCAGTCAAGGAGTTCTGGCCTTTCGCCGCTTTTTGCGTTGCGGTGGGCGTTACCGCGACGAGCTCCATCGCGCAAAACATTACCTTTCGCGACGTGCTTTTGAGCGTGCATAAAATCGATCAGTTGAAGCCGCCCGAAAAGGCCGTGAGTCAGTACGAGGATCGCAGGCTTGCCCCCGTCATCGACTGGACGATTAGGTTTCCCCCGAGGCCGAGAATCCATTTCTTTTGGCAGAAGCCGGAAGCGCCTTCGGCCGAAACGGCGACACCGCCATACAATTGCAATCAAGTTGCGACAGCAGAAGAGGCGACGCCTCCCCAGCTATCGCAGGTTGAGGCGGTTTCAGTGCGGGAGTCTGCGCCTCCGGCCCCGCCATCCGGAGATTCCGAATCTGGCGCGGGGATGAGTCAACCTGCTACCAGCGGAAATGCAGTAAAGCCGGGAACGGGTGCATCGCGCGGCAAAGCGGACCAAGCGGGTGCACCTGGCTGGGACAAAATGATGCCCGACGACGCCTCGAAAGTTCTCGAGTTGGCTATTTCGGGCTCGGTGGGATTTTGGATTACAGTTGGCCTGCTTGCTTGCTGGTCGCTCTACGAGCACGAAGAGGACCGCGAGGAACTCGAACCGGAATAAATAGGCACGAGGATCAAAACTGGAGCCGTGAAGCTTATGATAGTGCCTACGCAGACGCAACGAAGTCACGGCACGGGGATAACCTACAAAACTTTGATCCCAAAAGAAGTGAACTAAACTAACGGGTCAAAATCGAAAGGTACTGCTTCCACGGACCCACCGCTTCCGAATATTGCTTGGCCATAACTCGATGGATTTGATTCAAATGCGTCAGATCGTGAACCACCCACGTAGAAATAAGCTGCGACAACGTAACCGCCCCAAGCTCGGGATGCTTGCCACCGCGCGTCCAATCTTTCGGCCCCAGATGCAGCTCATTCAAGCGCCCAAGATTTTGCCGCCGCAGCACTCCAAATCGGTCAAGCAGCTCGCCGACGGGCCGCGTCTGATCGCCCTCGAATTGCGCGAAGCGATCGAAAGCAACAAACGCCCGGTCCGCGCCGTCATCAAGAATCATCTGCAATCGCGGCATCCAATCCGTGAGCTCGCCATGAATCAGATGCCCAACCACGTCGTAGCAACTCCAAGTGTCCGGCCCCTCGTTCGCCCGAAGCCACTCATCAGGCAGATCTCGCAGCAAAAGATCGAGACACGCAGGAGTCTTTCCTAAAAGCAAGGTTGCGTCCGGCAGCCGGAGTTCGATCAACGGAAACCTCCAATACATTGGCGCCCATCGCGACCCTGCGCTACTGGATTGTTGGCGGCGTCGCGGCCAGGCAGGCTGACGTGATCACCTGATTATAAAAAGTCGCCGTCGTAGCAGTCGTCGCGTATTCCACTTCAGCTTGGCCGTGAAATGTGGCATGCCGCCAGCGATTGTTGTTAGCCCACAAACCTTGCGCGTCAATTCCCAGAATCTTACCCGCCGAATCTTTAATCCAGCGCTCGTCCGTCGAAACGCTCAGCAGCCAGTCAGGACGCGGTTCCGAATCAGCGGCTTTCGCGTCATACACAATTCGCAGACCGCTGGTGTCGTTCGCATAATTAATGAAATAAGTTTGCGGCCCTTTCTTGCCTTCCTTGCGAAATTTCGCCCCGCTAGGCATCTCGAATAGCAAATCGCTACCAATCCGTTTCTGCTTGAGCTGTTCCGCCGTGCAAGTCTTGATCGTCCAATCGGATTGCTTCGAATCGTGCAACACCACCCGCAGCGAACTCGCGCCAAGGTCAACAAGTTCCGAATGTGGCCGGAGATCGTCCTTGCGGAACTGAAAAATCTGTCCCGGGTAAGCAAAGTGAAAGCGGCCTTCGGAGTTCGTGGTGGTAGAGCGAAGCTGAGGTTGCAGCGTCGGAGTCTTGTTAATCACCGTAACGCCCGCAATCGGCTCGCCCGATTCCGAAAAAACTGTGCCATCGATCGCGGCGCTCGCAGGCGGATCAGATTCAACGTCCGAGATGGCAGTGATCAGCAACAGATTGCAGCAATTGAAATGACCGTATGCGGAGGTGAGCTTGTTGCCGCCCGAATTCAGCAACTTGGCCCCCGCCGCGAAAAACCCGCCAGTAAGCGTGGCCGTAACGCGATAAAGCGGATTTTTATCGCGACGCGCGGTGATCAGTGAAAAAAGCTTCAGAAAATTGTCATCCTTAGCAAGGGAGAACGAACTGCCGGCAAAAACAATGTTCGCCCCGGGCGTGCGTTCTGTGTCGTCCCAGGTAGATTCGGTGGGAGTAGCCACATCACCCGCAAACATCAGCCATATATCAGGCTTGATGCTGCAATCGCTCGAGTGCAAGGTGAAATCCTGGTAGCTGAGCCGAACGGTGCCGCGCACTTTTACATATTTGTGATCGTAAGCGTGCGGATCCTTTAGCACCGTGCATAGCGGCGTCTCTTCGGGCCCAGATTGCGCCCGAGCCCGCTGCGGCAGCACCAGCACCGCGGCGATCACGATCAAAATGAGTAGCAGCGCCGTCGAACGCGGAGTGAGTGTGGAGGAAGTCATCGCGGCGGAATAATAGCACCGAAGACGCCCGCAAAATCCAAACGAACCTCAAAATGCGACACACTATTCATCCCCAATTCATCCCTGCGTAACCCTCCCAGAATATTATTTTGACGCGGAGAGTGTAGTTGCCCCCGCGGGGAGGCCGCATGGCCACGGCAGCAAACGGCGTCGAAGGAATCTATCAAGCCGCACTAGTGAATTATCTAGTTTCAATGGCGCGCACCGTAGAAGGCTCAGTAAACCGCGCGATCGCCGCACTACTCGAGCGAAACGAAAAACTAGCAGGCGAAGTATTTCTTACCGAGCCGCGCATCAATGAAATGGAAATCATCATTGACGAGCACGCCATCCGCCTGCTGCGCACCGGCAATCTGCCCGAGGGCGGAGTGCGTCTGATCGTAGCCAGCCTGAAATTGAATAACGACCTCGAACGCATGGGCGATCTCGCAGTGAATATCTGCCAGCGGGTAATTTCGCTGGCAGGCATGGGCGAAGTAGAAACTCCAGCAGAGCTGGCCCCCATGGCTGTAGCCGTTCGCGCGATGGTAAGCAAGAGCCTCGGTGCCTTAATCTTCCGCAATGTAGCTCTAGCAAACCAAGTCCTCGAGAGCGACGACCTGGTTGATCAGTACCGCGATCAAATTTTCGAAAATCTGCTAGCAGGCATGCGCGAAGACGCCACGCAAGTAGCCCCCAATATGCATTTCGTCCTGGCCGCCCGCCATCTGGAGCGCATAGCAGATCACACCACAAATATCGCCGAAGATATTCTCTTCTGGGTGCGAGGTCTGGACGTCCGCCACGGCCGCGCCCTGCAAATGGAACAAGAACCTGACGTAGAATCCAGAATCGCAATAGTCCCGGAGTCCCAGTAGGGGAGGGTGCTTCAGCCCTCCCGCATTTCGGCCCCGGGAATCCCGGAATACCCAAACTCGCCCCAATCACCCCGCACGAACGCAATATCCAAAAACCGCACGAACCCACGAGTCCAACACAACCCCCGCTGTAACTCAGAATTCACACCCCGCTGACACCCCATTCACCCACAAGCGTTAATTTCCCCCCGCTCCACGCAGCAGCACCCTATGGCACCCCGAACGACAGCCCTGACTCAACACCCCACCCAAAACGCCCCCAAAGGGCCGGCGATCCCCCTCGCTGGCCCTTTGCTTTCCTTCGATGTGTTTTCTTGTGAGACAGGCCCGACTGCAACCGGCGTTCACCCGGAATTCTCGCGGCTGTAACCCGGCTGTAACAATGAATCGAAAGAATTTAAAAAAAGGAGACTCGCCAAAGATGATGAAGAGACTCGCTCTAGCGATGCTACTGCTCTCCCTGGCAGCGGCAGGCGCAGCGATGGCCGATGCGGTGCTAATCAACGCGGCCGGCGCAACTTTCCCCTATCCGGTTTATTCAAAATGGTTTGACGTCTATCACGAGAAGAATCAGGCCATTCAAATTAATTACGCGTCGGTGGGCTCTGGCGCAGGCATCGCTCAACTGACAAACGGCACGGTAGATTTCGGCGCCTCCGATATGCCCATGAACGACGATCAAATCAACGATTTCAAGGCCAAGCGTGGCGTCAGCGTTCTGCACTTCCCGACTGTGCTAGGCGCAGCTGTGCCGACGTACAACGTCCCAAACGTAGGTACCGACGTGAAATTCACGCAAAAAGCCATCGCCGGCATTTACCTGGGCACGATTACGAAATGGAACGATCCCGAAATCGCGAACGCGAACAAGGGTACGAATCTGCCCGCCTCGGACATAATCGTCGTGCATCGCTCTGACGGCAGCGGCACCACCTTCATCTGGACCGACTTTCTATCGAAAGTCAGCCCCGATTGGAAGACTAAGGTCGGCTCGAAGTCCTCAGTGAACTGGCCCGTGGGACTCGGCGGCAAAGGCAACGAGGGCGTCGCGGGATTGGTCAAGCAGACTCCCGGGGCAATTGGCTACGTCGAGCTCATTTACGCGATTCAAAATCACATGTCCTACGGCGAAGTGCAGAACGCCGATGGCAAATTCGTGAAGGCCGATCTGGCAGGCGTTACGGCTGCTGCATCCGGAGCGGCCAAATCGATGCCGGATGATTTCCGCGTTTCGATTACCAATGCCCCCGGATCGGCGGCATATCCGATTTCCAGCTTCACCTGGCTGCTGATCCCGGCAAAGATCAATGACGCCACCAAACGCGACGCCATCAAGGACTTTTTGAAGTGGATGCTGAACGACGGCCAAAACTATAACGAAGGGCTGTCCTACGCCAAGCTTCCCAAGCCGGTGATTGACAAAGAGCTAAAGGCGATTTCGCAAATCCAATAGCAATGGCCACGGCCTCCAGCGCAATCGAACCTGCGGCCCCGATTCAAGCGGGGCCGCGTTCCTTTTTAAGCCGCTTAACCGAGGGCGATGAGATCGCGCATCTCATCACCCTGATATTCGCGGCCAGCATTTTGCTGATTACCGCGCTTCTCGTTTACCGCTTGTGGATCGATTCCGCGGCGTCGCGGCATCAGTTTGGCTGGCATTTCTTTTACACCAGCACCTGGGACCCGGTCGCCGGAGATTTCGGCGCGCTGCCGTTCATCTACGGCACACTGGTCACTTCTTTATTGGCATTGATCATCGCCGTGCCACTCGGGTTGGGCGCGGCGATTTTTCTCGCGGAGTTGGCGCCCCGGCGAATTTCGGATTCGCTGGCCTTCTTGATCGATTTGCTCGCCGCCGTGCCCAGCGTCATTTACGGCCTGCTGGGAATTTTCATCCTCGTGCCGCTCATGCGCACGGTGATCGCCCCGGCGCTGCGTAGCACGCTCGGATTTCTGCCGCTGTTCCAGGGGCCGTCGTACGGCGTCGGAATGTTAACGGCGGGAATGGTCCTGGCAATTATGGTGGTGCCATTCATCATTTCGGTTTCGCGCGAAGTGCTTCTATCTGTTCCATCGGACCAGCGCGAAGCCGCGTTAAGCCTGGGCGCCACGCGCTGGGAAGCCACATGGAAAGTAGTAGTTCCGTTCGCGCGCACTGGAATCTTCGGCTCGGTTTTTCTGGCTCTGGCGCGCGCCCTCGGTGAAACCATGGCCGTCACCATGGTCATCGGCAACGATCCGCGCATTGCCGCCTCGCTTTTCGCGCCGGGTTATTCCATCGCCGCGGTCATCGCCAATGAATTCAGTGAGGCCACCGGCACGCTCTACGTGAATGCGCTCATCGAGTTGGGCTTGGTGCTGTTTCTGATCACATTTATTTTGAATGGCATGGCGCGCATTTTGATCGTGATGACGCAGCAGAAGGGAATGTCGGCTACATGAGCTTCTCAATGATGTGGCGCAAATCGCTGAACGTGGTGATGCTCAGCCTGACCGGTGCGTGCGCGCTACTCACCGTCTCGGTGCTCGGTCTGATCCTCGGATATCTCGTCTGGCATGGCGGCACTTCGCTGAGTTGGGATTTTTTCACCAAGCTGCCCAAACCCGTAGGCGATGCCGGCGGAGGAATGGCCAACGCCATTGTGGGTACCGGCAAACTGCTGCTCCTCGCGTCGGCGATAGGCATGCCGATCGGCGTGCTCGCAGCCATATATCTGGCGGAATTTGGCGGCAAGACTTCTTCGTTCATCGTGCGCTACACCACGGATCTCCTCAACGGCGTTCCTTCGATCGTCATCGGAATCTTTGCCTACGCTTTGGTGGTGATTCCGATGCATCACTTCTCCACACTCGCGGGAGGCTTCGCGCTGGGCGTAATGATGATTCCCATCGCCGTGCGCAGCACCGAAGAGTTTCTGCGCGCCGTGCCCATCAGCCTTCGCGAAGGCGCCATGGCCCTTGGCGCCAGCAAGTGGAAAACCATCGCCACGGTCATTGTGCCCGCCGCGTTTCAAGGAATCATGACCGGCCTGCTCTTGGATCTCGCGCGCGTTGCCGGCGAAACGGCGCCGCTGCTTTTTACCGCCTTCAGCAATCGCTTCTGGAGCCCGGGCTGGAATCAGCCGATCGCCTCGCTGCCGGTGATGATTTATACCTACGCAATTTCGCCGTATGATGATTGGCACCGCCAAGCTTGGGCCGCGGGACTGGTGCTGCTGGGATTGGTGCTGCTCGTTAATATCGCGTCGCGTTTGCTGATGTCGCGCAGCGCGTCATTTTCGAGGT
>Ga0209008_1000248_pt1 | contig 22802 bp, 15 predicted proteins | sample JacPin_JW_Ref_O3_FD_187963 | JGI IMG/M metagenome (GOLD analysis project Ga0209008, IMG submission 187963) | Forest soil microbial communities from Algoma, Ontario, Canada - Jack Pine, Ontario site 1_JW_Ref_O3 (SPAdes) (version 2) | ecosystem: Environmental > Terrestrial > Soil > Boreal...
GCATCGGCAGAACGCAGTGGCACGTATCACATGACGGCGGGTGGCAAGACTAACTGGCACGAGTTTGCCGAGGCTATCCTGGAAGAGGCAGCGCAAACGCGGAACACCGCCACGTGGTTCCGAGGCGCGACCCACGGAAAAGAACTGCTGACGCGCCGGGTGATCCCCATCGCAACCTCCGATTACCCCACCCCCGCGCGCCGTCCCGCCTATTCGGTTCTCTCGAATTCAAAATTCAATCGGGTCTTCGGAATCCAGCTGCCCGATTGGCGGAGACAATTGAAGCAGGTTTTTTCTCTGAACAACTCCGCAGACGATCTTTGAGCCGCGGAACGCTTTCAACGGTCCCTGAGGCAGTATGGTCGCACGCCCAGCGGCGACCATATAGAAAACCTGATCGCTTTATGTGTTTTTTGTGATGAAAATCTAATTACTTTGCTGTAGAGCACTCTCGCGGGCTAGCCGATCGGAGAAAAGATGAACTTTTTTGCGGTACCATTTTGTTCTGGTCGCGCTCGTACGTTTGGTGGTTGGGTTCTTCAATCCTTTTGGCTCGATATAAACGTGAAGGCGGCGTCGGCTGCTCGGTCGCTATTGTGAGCTCCAGACTCGACCTCTGAGTAATCAGGCTTCGCATTTGTCGGGAAATGCCCCGGCACAAAGGTGCCTCTTTTGAATCGAAAAACCCACACGTACTCGCGTTTGTACTTTCCGGGCGGCCGGGTGTTATCCAAGGTAACGATAGCTGACCAATCCGAAAAACCAGAGCTGTCCGTGTGTACGGGCGCTGGCAGCGTATCTTTATAGTAGTCAGTATCGTGGGCAAAAATTATAACGAAATCGACACTCGCTGCCGAAGGGGCCCGACAGATGCTCTGAAACCTTTTCCAATTGCTTTCTATTCGCTGATATTGTGCTACGGAAACGCCATAGGCGGAAATGTACGATGAACAGTGCGAATCTTCCGTTTGGCTGCCCAGCCTCAAACGTGCTGGAACGGCATCGCGGCGGACTGGGCTTGCCCAACTGCAGTTCAAGGGAGCCGCGAGACAGGTAATAAGCAAAAAAAGAAGTTGCGGCATTACCGTCATCTGAATCTTCCTCACAGTCGGAAATTTCAGTATAAGACGAAACCTTGTTTGGGGCGAGGGCGCGATGCATCCACGGCTCAGAGAGTTAGCTCCGAATTGTCATCGCAGGCAACTACGCTTGGCGTCAAGCGCATGCGGCGCCACGTCTAATGCGCGGGGTGCCTTTGGAGTTAGGTGAACTGCGACTGAGGGTCGCAGTGGCAGTGGAACGTTCGCCATCCCCAAGGATAAAGGTCCTGACTCCGCAAGGTCGAGCCTTCGGCCAGGGCGGTCCGGTTCGAGTTCGGGTTCCGATCGCAGTCCTGTACGCTTCCTGTTCGCCAGCGTAGGAGACTCGGGCTCGTCACCCTGAAGAAAAGTTCTTGCGTTTGAGCGTGGTGAATTTTACGATGTTCCCCGACCGAGTAACGCACTCAGCTCGGTAAATTTGCCTACTTCCGACTCGAGTTTGGCGATCGTCCCCAGTGCAGGTTCAACCAAAGACTCGGGCAGTGCCTAGAAGTCCGTCGACGGTTACACCTATTTCGGAGGCGCTAAATTGCGTGCGCGCAAAATAATTCTAAATGGATCGTTGCTGCTTTTATTCGGATTCATCACCATCCATCTAGGAAGTTGTGGTTCCGGATCCGGAGCTAGTTTGGAATCGATCGCAGTGACGCCTTCCAGTCCGGCAATTGCAAAAGGGATTACCCAACAATTTAAGGCTACGGGAACTTATTCGGGCGGATCGACCCACGATTTGACGCAAAGCGTGTCGTGGAGCTCAAGTGCTCCCGCCATCGTCGCAATTAGTTCTACGGGCCTCGCGACAGCCCTCACGACAGGGACGGCCACGATTCAAGCCTCACAAGCGGGCATAGCGGGCTCGACGAACTTCACAGTCACTTCTGCGACGCTCGCTTCAATTGCCGTGGGCCCGGCAAATCCGTCCTCCTTGCCGTCCGCTCTTTCCGGAACGACGATTCCTCAAGGGGTACCCTTGCAATATGCAGCCACTGGAACCTATACCGATAACAGTACTCAAGACATAACCGGCAGCGTGACATTCTCTTCGAGTGTGTCTGGCGTTGCATCAGTCACTCCGACGGGCCTTGTAACGGGAGTTGGCGCTGGAACAGCTGCGGTACAAGCTACCTTGGGGAATGTAATGGGCAGTTCAAACCTCACCGTGAGCGCTGTTGTGTTGGGGCAATTGGTAGTCAGCCCGCAAAATCCATCCATTTCCGATGCTGGAGTGGCGCAGCCATTCAAATCCATTGGTTATTTCAGCGATGGCAGCTCAATCGATCTCACGTCGCTTGCAGCTTGGTCTTCAACGAACCCTCAAGTGGCTACTGTCGGGAGTCCCGGACAAGTGACAAGTGTGCCGCTACCAAGCGGGAAGTCGGCGGGATTTGCGTCGATTCGGGCGGTTTTGGGTACCGGCAAAGGTGTTTCCATCCTGGCCGTGACGAGTCGCCAAGGCAATGGCTTTGCTGGAGTTTTCACGCAGCACGGCGACATCGGACGAACCGGTCAGAACATAAATGAGACTGCTCTCACGCTCGCCAATGTGAACTCAACTACTTTCGGAAAATTATTTGCGCAAGCAGTGGATGGGCAGCTTTACGCGCAACCGTTGTACGTCCCAAACGTTACCATCGCGGGTCAGACACACAACGTGATTTATGCGGCTACCGAGGCGGACAGCGTTTTCGCTTTTGACGCTGACAGCAATACTGGCGCGAACGCAAATCCGCTGTGGCGCGCGAGCCTCATCGACATGGCTCATGGTGCAGCGGCAGGAGCGACCGCCGTCGATTCCGTCCATGGAATCAACTGTAACGCTTTGGTGCCACTTGTGGGAGTTACGAGTACTCCTGTAATCGACCCCAGCACAAACACGATGTATGTGGTAGCGAAGTCCGCGGAAAACGGCGGCTACGTCCAACGCCTTCACGCGATCGATATCACAACGGGTGCAGAAAAATCGCAGGGTTCAGCGGTAATTGCGGGGTCCGTCGCAGGAACTGGCGACGGCAGCTCGGGTGGGACACTAGCTTTTAATGCGCAAATGCACCTGAATCGTCCCGGGCTTTTGTTGCTCAACGGAGTTGTTTATGTTGGCTTTGCATCCAATTGCGACACGCCTCCGTTTCACGGCTGGCTATTTGCATATGACGCAGCGACATCTTTGCTGCGTGCGGTATATGTGACAACCCCTAATGGCAGCGATGGCGGTATCTGGAATTCCGGCGCGGGTCTCTCGGGCGACTCAAACGCGAACCTATACATCGCCACGGGAAACGGTACCTTCGACACCGCGCAAAATCCGCCGACGGATCTAGGCGATAGCATTGTCAAACTGTTCCTCAATGGCAGTACCCTGAGTGCTACCGATTACTTCACCCCGTACAACCAAGGTGCATATGATACCGGAGACTTGGACGTTGGGTCCGGCGGCGTTATATTGCTACCCGATCAACCTGGCAGCCACCCGCATCAACTGGTGCTACCGGCGAAGGGGCGATGGATGTACGAAGTCGATCGAGATCAGATGACTGTCAATAATCTGCACTATTGTCAACCGAACTGCTCTTCAGACCCCCAAATCATAACGGAGTTTCAGCCTTTGGGGGATGCCTGGTCGCTTCCCGCCTATTGGAACGGAAGCATTTATTACGGCGGAACTAACACGCAGATTACGATGTATCCGATCACGAGTGGTGTCCTCAGCTCAACCCCAAGTTCAACTACCCCTTCCGACATTATGTTTCCTGGACCGACTCCTACCATCTCTGCAAACGGGACTACAAACGGAATTGTTTGGGCCGTCGATGCCTCCAACTACGGTGGTATGGGCCCTCCGTCAGCTCCGGCTATCTTGCACGCATTCAATGCGAGCAACATAGCAATCGAACTCTACAACACGACGCAGGTATCAACCCGGGATGTCATGGGCAATGCGGTGAAGTTTGTTGTGCCGACCGTCGCGAATGGGAAAGTGTATGTCGGAACGCAAACTGAGGTAGACGTTTACGGCTTGCTGCCGTAATAGAGCAGAGAAGGCCCAGAGGGCTTCGGCGATGCGCCTTCGCTTCGTGTGGAGAGCTCATCGGGCTTTCATCAGAACGAACCCGTGAACGTCAGCCAGCGGCGCGGTTTCCGTTGCGTTTTGACAGACCTTGATACAAGGAGACATGGTCTGCAATCATTGCGAGCAACGCAAATTTGTCCATGGCGCGGCGCCTCGCTGCCAAGGGCAGACCGCTAATTGCCCTCGGATTGTCTGCGATCTCTCTTAAGCGGTCGTAGAGAGAATTTGGATCGCCGGGGATAAACTTGAGGCCTGCTTCGCCCACCACCTCGCTGAGGCCCCCGATATCAGCGACGACCACGACACCGGCACGCATCATGTGTTCCATGGCCGCTAATCCGGCCGACTCCTCACTTTTCGAAGTCATCACTATGACTTGAATTTCCCTAAGCGCGGCTTCGAGCGTCGCGCCCGTAAGGTACCCCTTGAATGCGACGTACTCGCGAATGCCCAGGCGGTCGACTTCGCTTTCCAGTTTCTCGCGAATGTCGCCATCTCCTATTAGTGTTAGACGAAAACAGACGCCATGCTCTTTCAGCTTTCTAGCAGCCTGGAGAAGAATCGGGAGTCCCTTCTCTTCGACAAACCTTCCTACATAACCGATTCGGAGACCATCTTCCGGCGTCGCAGTCTTAACAGTTGGGTCGAAGCCCGAGTCTCGGACGCCATGGTAGATCGTTTGTACGTGGGGCAGAGAGATTCGTTGCGCCACATGATCGGTGATCGCGATATTTGCCGAGGCACGCGCACAAAGCCAACGCCGCCAGAAGGTGAGCAAAAAATTTCTAAATCCTCGCACTCGACCCATGCTTCCGCAGCAACACGCGATGCATTTTCCGTACTCGTGGGCCATGAAATGACCGGGACAGGCGGTGTTATCCGGCTTGTAAAGCAGCATGCCGTTGGGGCATATGGAATGATACCCGTGATGCTCTATGACCGTTGGTTTGCGGGATAACCAGGAAACAACAAGTGGAACGAAGGCGGGATTCGCCAGATGAACGACGTCCGCCGACCAGATCTTACCCAGCAGCGTCGCGAATCCTGGTCGGCGGACCACTGTAAAAGGTAACGCTGAGTCGTCCATACCGCCGGCCGAAGTTTCTGTAATAAGTGTGATGTCAATCGTTTGGTCACCATGAGATTTCGACCAAGCGCAAATTCCCTCAGCGAGATCCTTCGTGACCGTCTGCACGCCACCAACCAGTGGCGCCCAATCATAAGCGTAAATTAAGAGTCTCAAAACCGATAGCCGCCTCCTCGGAGGTGGGCGAGGAAAGTTGCGAACAATTTGCAACAGAAATCAGCGAGTTCCCCGCGCCTGCGGCGTGACCCATCGCAGAAATGCATTTCAGCGTCGACATCCTAAAAGAACCGCTCCGCCCCGTTTGGCGCGAGCATGAAAACCATCATACTATTTTTTTTGATTATGGCGCTACGGTGCTCAGTGAATCGAAATCCTGTCCCTCGCCGTAGCTTCCCAGCAGCAGACCTTTTGGTCGATCGTGAGCTCCGTAGTATCGTAGAGGGCCTGCTAGCCGGAATGGATGGCGACAGCGGAAGAACGAGATCTAAGCCGCAGTGCAGTGCGAGCGGGATTCGGCATGACAGAATCGAGTGTTCACATTACGTCACCGTTAGGCGAACGGGAGACAACGGCTGAGTATTTATGCACCGACTTGGATGGGACGATTCTTGTCGGCGATTCGTTCTGGGAATCGTTTCTCGCACTCGTCGGAGTGCAACCTTGGTACGTGTGCTTCTTTCCTTTTTGGCTGCTTCGCGGCAAAGCGGCGCTGAAGCATGAAATCTCGCGGCGAGTGCAGCTGGACGTCTCAACGCTTCCAGTACGGGAAGAATTGATTCGATTCTTGCGTCAGGAAAAGCAAGCCGGAAGGAAAGTGATTCTCGTGACTGGCGCGGATGCAAAGATAGCGAATGCCGTGGCCAAGCATCTCGGGCTTTTCGATGGGGTGCTTGCGAGTGATGGCGCAACGAACCTCACGGGCGAAAAGAAAAAAGAGGCGATTCAGGAAATTGTCAACGGAAAGAGGTACGACTACATCGGAAACGCCCGAGAAGATATACCGGCCTGGAACGCGGCGAACAGCGCAATCCTGGTAGGGCCCAGTCCGAGCCTGCTGAAAACCGTCCGGAAAACGGCTGCGGTCGGCGGAGTAGTGCAAAGCCATCACGACTACTGGGGCTCGTCGTGGCAGTCTTTGCGCCCAGCCCACTGGATCAAGAATCTATTGGTTTTCGTGCCGATCGTTATGGCCCATGAGTTGAATGACCCATCGAGGTTGATTCGCGTTTTGATTGCATTCGTGAGCTTTTCGCTCTGCGCATCGGGCGTCTACTTCCTCAACGACCTACTCGATCTCGAAGCGGATCGCCGTCATCCCAAGAAAAAACTTCGGCCGCTTCCATCCGGCAACCTCCCGCTGGGAGTGGGTCTCATTTTCGCCCCCTTGCTTATGGTAGCGGGGTTCGTAACAGCCGCTCAACTTCCTGGCAAGCTTGTTTTGACAACTGTGTTTCTTTATGCGGTGACGACGACTCTGTATTCGACCTACGTAAAGCGTATTCCCATCTTGGATGTGCTCCTATTGACAGCGCTTTATCTCCTCCGCATCCTGGCAGGTGGTGTAGCGGCCGACGTGGACGTGTCGCCCTGGCTGATCGCATTTTCAATGTTCCTGCTCTTGAGTTTGGCGTTTTCGAAGCGCCAGGCAGAACTGACTGAGCAAACAATCGCTGACGGAACTCAAGCAGGAACTTCGAAGCGGGGCTACCGGGAACAAGACACCAGCATCCTTCAACAATTTGGCGTAACCAGTGGATATTTGTCAGTCCTGGTGCTAGCCCTTTACGTAAATGGTACCGACGTGACGCGCCTCTATCGACATCCGCAAGTGATTTGGCTCGCTTGCCCGATGCTCCTTTTCTGGATCTCGCGAGTCTGGTTCCTCGCCAGCCGCGGCAAGCTGAGCGAAGATCCCGTTGTCTTCGCGGCCCGCGATCCCATCAGCTACCTTCTCGGCGCGCTCCTACTTCTGATTTTATATGTGGCAGCCTAAAGAACATGTCTGCGATGAAACCACATGAGTCTTGGGGGCGATACCCAAAATCCGAGCCCGCTCGGATTGTGGAACTGTCATGGATTTCGCAGGTCCCGGACCTGAATCGATTGCCGCACCCCATTCTTCCCTACGGAAAGGGGCGCAGTTACGGAGATTGTTGCTTGAACAATGGGGGCACACTGCTCGACGTGTCGGGGCTTGACCGATTCATTCGATTTGATCCGGAAACGGGGCTTTTGCGATGCGAGGCGGGAGTCACGCTTCAAACGATCCTCGAACTGATCGTGCCCGCGAATTGGTTTCTTCCTGTCACTCCGGGCACTCAATTCGTGACGGTCGGGGGTGCAATTGCGAACGACGTACATGGAAAGAATCACCACCGGGCAGGCTCTTTTGGATGTCACCTGCAGCGATTGGAACTGCTGCGTTCCGACAGAGGAAAGGTGATGTGTTCGCGGGAGTGCAATCGAGAGCTATTTGATGCCACCATCGGAGGGCTTGGGCTAACCGGACTCATTCTTTGGGCGGAGTTTCAGCTCAAACGAATTTGCGGACCGTTGATCGATTGCGAGAAGATTCGTTTCGAAACGCTGGAAGAATTTTTTGAATTGTCCGCTGCATCCGACAAAGAGTACGAGTATACGGTTGCTTGGCTGGATTGCATGTCATCGGGCAGCAAACGATGTCGTGGAATTTTTATGCGCGGGAACCACTCCATTATCCTGATAAAGAATTCGGGGCGATCGCGGGCTATCCCTGCGCTGCGCGCTTTTCATACTCCGACATCGCTCATCCGCCGCCCGATAATCAGAGCATTTAATTGGATGTATCTTCATACTCAATGGCATCAACGTACGCGCAGCACCGTCCACTACGAGAAGTTTTTTTATCCTCTAGACCGCGTGGCCGACTGGAATCGATTCTATGGCAGGCGTGGGTTCCTGCAGTACCAATTCGTGGTCCCGTATGAGCGCAGAGAAAGCGTAACTGAAATCCTCGGCTTGCTAGCAGAATCGCGAGAAGTCTGTTCGCTTGCAATTTTAAAAGTTTTTGGCGATATAGAATCTCCTGGTTTACTGTCATTTCCACGTCCCGGCGTGACTCTCACGCTGGATTTGCCATTTCAAGGAGAGTCGACCCTACATCTATGCGAGCAATTCGACCAGGTCGTTCGGGAATATCGGGGGGCAGTCTATCCAGCGAAGGATGCCCGCATGTCCGCAAAGAGCTTCCAGAGATATTTTCCTCGATGGACCGAGTTTTCAAGCTTCATCGACCCGAGTTTTGGATCCGATTTCTGGCGCAGAGTGGCCATTCCTCTCACCGTTAGCCAATGACGCGTCGCGTACTTATTCTGGGAGCGGCCTCGGGCATTGCACAAAACGTTTCGCGCTGTTTTGCGGCTGAACACGCGAGGCTTTTTCTAGTTGCTCGCGATTCGGAAAAGCTCAGAGCATTGGCCGACGACCTGAAAATTCGCGGTGCCGCGTCGGTAGAGACCTGTGAAGCCGACTTGACCGATGATTCCTCCTTCCCGCTGATTATCTCCAAGTCAGCAGCGGTTTGGGGGGGCTTGGACGCTGCCCTCATAGCACACGGCACACTCCCCGATCAGCTATCGATGGAAAATGACCCTGCTCTTTTGCGGAACTCGATCGAAGTAAACTACGTCAGCGCAGTGTCGCTTTTGATGCAACTCGGCAAGGTCTTTGAAGATCAGAGGTCCGGTGTTCTCGCAATCATTGGATCCGTCGCGGGAGACCGCGGCCGCCGGAGTAACTATGTTTATGGCAGTGCCAAGGCAGGTCTCGCGACATTTGTTGCGGGGCTGCGATTGCGACTTGCGACCGCGAACGTCCAAGTCGTCCTTATCAAGCCTGGTTGGATCAGCACGCCGATGACCGCGCATCTGCGGCAGAACTTTCTGTTCGCAAGCCCTGAACAAACAGGTCGGGAAGTCTATAAAGCAATGATTTCGCCACGCGCAGTGGTGTATTGCCCTTGGTATTGGAAATGGATCATGGGATTCATCCGATTCATCCCAGAGCCAATTTTTGCCAGGTTAAATCTGTAGCTGTGGCTGTCCGTTATCGCACCCGAATGCGGTCGGCGCGAGATCTAGCGAGTCGGAGAGGAGCACGCCTGCAAAATGAAGGAATGGACATTCGAGCCCGGATTCTCTTCGTAGCGAAGAACACGCGCTCCGCTCGCTGCGCACCACCGCTCAATCATCTCACGATCGAGAAATGCGACGCGGGGTGAAGCAAAATAGTCGAAGAAGAGATTTCGCGCACCGGCCCAGGTTCGCTTACCTTTCGAGCGGATGAAATGGACAGCAAAATAGGGAACCATAGCAAAAAGGACCACCAGCGGCCGGCTCCATCCGTGGTCTAAGCCGCGGCGAATCATGCCACCTGGAAACTTGTACAGCAACGGATATCGTCCCGACGATTTGTAGACACCCAGATACATCCGGCCACCGGGTTTTAGGATGCGCAGATTTTCCGAGAACGCGCTGCGCGGATCCTCAGTATGATGAATCACGCCGTCCGAGATGAGAACATCAGCCACTCCGTTCGCGAACGGGAGGCGGAGATTATCCGCCACTACGCCGCTGCATCCGTACCGGTTCACCGCGAGCCCGAGCGAGACTCTGCTGCGGTCCACGCCGACGCAACGGAAACCGCGTTTGACGAGAAACCCGAGCACTCTTCCCGGCCCGCAACCAATATCTAGAACCAGACTCCGTGAGTCTAGGCTTTCGATTAAATCGACCAGAGCCGGTGAGACAACGGAGCGAATGGCTATACCGGAGTCGGGCGAAACCCAATCGAAGGGGTGCTCGTCGTAGAATGTGGTTCGCTCAGTGGATGTCATTGCTCCCCTCGACTGCCGCTTCATAGCAGGTTTCCATTTGTTCGGCCAGATGATCCCAGCTAAGTTGGTCCGTCACGGCACGGCAACCTTCCTGCAGGCGGTGACGGAGAGCCGTATCGTGAACCATCTGGTACAGCGCCGCCGCAAGCGGTTGCTTTTCCGGAGGCACGACTAAACCAGCTCGACCATCCACCAGAGACCGGATTCCGCAATAAGGGGTGATGATAACCGGCACTCCGCACGCCATGGCCTCGGCTGCAACATTTGCGAAGTTTTCATAGCGGGACGGGAGAACAAACAAGTCGGCTTCGGTGAAGGCCGCCTTCTTTTCCTTCTCATAAAGCGGACCTGTAAAGATGATGCGTGAGGCAGCGCCAGAATCCCGCGCGCGCTTTTCAAGGTACGCGCGATAGCCAGGCTCTCCCTCCGGACCTGCGATGACCAGATGGCCCGACTCCGGGCATGCTTCTGCGAACGCTTCGATCAGAATGTCGGCACCCTTGCGCGGAATCAAACGGCTCAGAAACAGAATCATATGTTCGCCAGCCGGAATGCCCCACTTCGCGCGAAAAGTTTTCGGAGTGGAACCGTCGCTGAAGACGCTAGCGTCAATCCCATTGTACCGAATCACTATTTTCTGTAGCGGAATGCCTTCTTCCACGAGTTCCTGCTGCTCGAGCTCGGAAGTCGCAATAAACTTGTGAGCGTTTCGCCACAACGCACCGCCTACGCTGCGATGCCATATACGCTTCATCTGAATGCTACGATCGATTGGCCGATACATTCCCATAGGCTCGATGACGTAGGGAATCTGGCGACGACGACAAAAGTAACTGACGGCGGGTCCGAGCAAGTCGTAGAGTCCGTAGAAATGCACCAGATCGAATCCGTTCAGAGACGCTCTGCAAAAGCGTAGCAAGCCGGGATTAATCGTTAGGGTGCGGTAGCGGAGCCAGGTGCGAAGATAAATCGCGACGACACCGTCCTCGTTCAATCGCAAACCCATGGTCGTTTTCTCGGGGGGTTCAGCGTTTCGGGACCAGTCGTCCTCGCCGAGGTTTGCGGTCAATACTGTCACCTCGTGTCCCCGGTCGGCGAGTTTGCGCGACAGTATCCGAACTTTTGCAGGTCTGCCGCCCTCGGCGAGATAGGGATAGTAGGTTTGTGCTACGTTGAGGATGCGCACGACCATTCCTTGTTCGTCTGCCAGTGAACCAGAGAATCTGTGTGTTTGACATATTTTCGCCACCAAACGTCAAATATGATGCACGCGAACAATTCATGCGCACAATCCCGCCTTCTTTGGCGATGCTGACTGCGTAGGCGTTGGATGAAACGAAAGTCCAAGATACCGTCACGCCAGGATGCTCCGACGTCCTCGCCGAATCGCTTCTGCAATGGATTCGAGCTGCGATCGGCTGCGTCGAAGTAAGGATCAAACAGTCGTTCGAACCATAGTCCGAGGGGAGCGTTGAAGCCACGCTTGGGAGCAGCGCGTGCTTCGGGCGGGAAGAATTCCCGGAAGGTATCGACGAGTATCGACTTTGATTCGCTATTTCGAATCTTGTAAGCAAAAGGGATGTTGAGGCTCATTTCTACAAACCGAGGATCGAGGAGGGGAACTCGGACTTCGAGGGCTGTCGCCATGCTCATACGGTCGGTGTAGTCCAGAACGTTGTCCGCAAGGAAGGTATTCAGATCCATCTCAAGAACGCGATTGTCCCGTTCCGTCAAGGCGCTCTGGGAATAAGCCTTCCGCAGAACTTCAATCGATGAGCGCAGCCCATTGCCCAAAGCTGCGTGTTGGAGAAGCTGGCGCTTCTCGTCTTCGTTCATGAAGTACGTCCAGTTGGCGTACTGAACGAAAAAATCAGAATCGAGGCCGCTGAGAAACTTTCGCGCGCGCCTTAGATATGGCGTTCGATAGGAATCCCGCAAATAGTCCAGCGCAGTGCCGGCGAACTTAAGAGCAGACGTGGGGGCCCACCGGAGGCCTCTGGCCAAACGGACAGCCGAAGTTCTCGGGTATCCGGCAAACAGCTCGTCACCGCCAGCGCCACACAGCGCGACGGTGATATGCTCGCGCGCTTTCACAGAGAGCTGGCGCATGAGGTAAGACGTCGGATTTGCAAAGGGTTGATCGTCGAATTCGACGAGGTCAACAATGCTGGCGACCTCGGGAAGATCGAGCGACAATTCAAAATGTTCGGTGCCCAGATGCTTACTGACGGAGCGGCCTTTCGCCGCCTCATCGTAAAAATGGAATTCCTCGCCTGTGAATGAAAGCGTGTAGGTCTGAATATCTTGCTTTTCCTGCTTTGCCAGGCCCGTGACGATAGTTGAGTCGATGCCGCCGCTCAGAAAGACGCCGATAGGGACGTCGCTCACGAGTTGGCGCTTCACCGATGTCGTGAGAGTCTCGCGAATCGACGATTTCAGTTGCTCGTAAGAAGAGTGCTCGAATTTGGAATTTTGGGAAACATTCCAATAACGCCCGATCGCAACGGAATTATCGCGCAAGCGAACAGTGAGGCTGTGGCCCGGCGGAACCTGCTGGATTTCGCGGAACGCTGTCTGGGGTCCCGGGACGTAAAGGTAGGTGAAGAAATCTGAGACAGCTTGCCAATTCACGTTGTAGCTGATGAGGGACGAAGCTAGAATTGCCTTAATTTCCGAACCGAAAAGGAAAAAATCTGGCGTCGCCGCATAAAACAAAGGCTTTACGCCGATTGGGTCACGGGCGAGGAGCAAAAGGTCGCGCCTGAGGTCGAGAATGGCGAATGCGAAGATGCCGTTCAATTCCTTCAAGCAAGAGGAGCCCATCTCCTCGTACAAGTGAATGATTACTTCAGCATCGGTGCGAGAATGAAAACGGTGGCCACGGGATTCGAGGCGTTTGCGTAGTTCCTGGAAATTGTAAATCTCGCCATTGAAGACCAGCCAGACGGTGCCGTCTTCGTTCGTCATCGGCTCCCGGCCAGCTTGCGATACATCAATGATCGCTAGGCGATTGTGGCCGAGCGCGACGTGTTGAGAAATCCCAGGCGGTTCGAAGCAGCGAACATCCATCCCATCCGGCCCGCGGTGGCGGATCGCATTCGCCATCCTGATAATCGTCGCCTGCAGGTCCACCTCACCAAGGCGCTTCGTCGCTAATCCAGAGATTCCACACATGGGTTTAGGTAGACCCGGCCGCTAGCTGACTGACGAGCAGATCCATGACACGAACCGCCTCTCGTCCCTCCTCCGGAGGAACAGGCGTCGGGGATCCACTCCTGATGCTCTCAACGAACTCGCGGACGAGGCGCTCGTGCGTGTTTTCGAACTTTCCCGTGAGATAACTAAGGCTGGTTCCGAGCGTTCCGCCAAGCATCTGGCCGGCTTCCTTCACCGCCGAGATACCCAGGGTCATGGGTTTCAGATCCGACCTGCCGTGGACGACCAGAGTCTGGGTTTCGAGGTCGAACTTCAGGTGGCCCTCGCTGCCCCAGAGGTCCAACTGCACGGCCCAACGATTTGTGGCATAGGTCAGAGCCACGCTACACGTGGCATTTTCTCCCATCAAGTCCAGTCGATAATCTTCGTACGGGGACCAAGGGAACTGGTTCAATTGCTTGCGAGCATCAACGCGCACTTTTTGAATCGGATTGATAAAAGCGAGCGCCATGTAGATCACGTGCGGTCCGGTCTCGCCGATGACTCCGCCGGGAAGGCGGTGTGCCCAGTGATCGGGCTTTGAGGTAATGTAATCGACGGGCGTCGAAAGAAAAATTCTCATGCCGCCGAAATCCCCGATCGAGCCCTGCTTAACGATCTCGCGGGCTTTTAGGAACGAAGGATAGAAGAGATCCGAATGGGCCACGCAGATCTTTCTACCGTTCTCCTGCGCGACGGCAAGGATCTGATCGCATTCCTCGGTATTGATAGCCATCGGCTTTTCGATCAGCGCGTGCGCGCCTGCTTTCAGAGAACCAATGGCAAGCTCCGCATGGGTGCGCGGAGGCGAGCAGATATCGACCACATCGAGCTGTTCGGATTCCAACATCTGCCGGTAATCCTTGTAAATCCCAGCTATCCCATACGCTCGAGCGAGTTCCTCAGCTTGCGCGACGTTGGGATCGCTCAGTGCCACCACCTGGGCTTCCCTCCCGACCTTTTTCCAAGCAGGCAAGTGCTTCTGTTTTGCTATGAATCCCGAACCGATGATGCCGACTCTCATGCGCTTCAAGCGTTTTACCCTCGATTAAAAACAATACTATAGGTCGACCGGAATCATTCATGGTTTAGAGGTCCTCATGTAAGGTTCCCGAGAATCTCATCGAGCTCTGACTCAAAGCGCCCGAAGCTGTACCGAGCGTGAACCCTCTCGAAGCCGCGCCGGCCCAGTGTCGAACGAAGAGCATCATCACGGATCAGCCGGCCCAGAGCACTCGCCAGTTGCTCGGGATTGTGCGCTGGGACCAGCAGTCCGTTGACTTCGTTTTCGACCAGGTCCGTTGCGCCACCTGCCGCTACTGCGACGATCGGTTTTCCAAAAGCCATGGCTTCGAGGAACACCAGTCCAAATCCTTCACCCTCACTCGGAAGCGCAAATACGTCGGCTCGACCGTAACAAGCAGCCAATTTTTCGCGAGACAGCCCCTGGAGAAAATGAACGACGTCGGTCACGTTCATTTCCGCAGCGAGCTTTTGAAGGCGCATGAGGTCATCGCCTTCGCCGGCGACAACCAGATGCAAATCTGGGATCGCGGGACGAAGTTGGGCGAACGCGCGGATGAGATCGTCAACGCCCTTGTACCGCTCCGACGCAGCCCAGCGGCCCACCGTCAGTATTACCTTACCGTTCGGAAATTCGGCCGGCGGCTCGAGCTCTGTTGAGCGTGCAGCTAGGGACAGAAACGCAGGGCTCAGGGGCCACGGCAAGCGGCGGATTTTATCAATCGGAATGCCTTGTATCTCGTGGATCTTCTGCACGGTGAAATGGCTGGGAGCGATCACAAGGTCCGCTCGACGAAGTGCGGCACGCCGCACACGCGGCAAGAGTTGCCATACCTCGACACCGTGGCAGATGACGACTGATTTTAATTGGGGCGACAGCCGTTTCATGAATGCGGCGGGCAGGGCCAAGTTGGGGTGGGCGGCGAGGACTATCGCCGCGGTATCCAAGGCTGCGCTCGTCGCGGCGAGAAAGAACCGTACCTTCGCCCGTCCGAAGGCGCGGAATTGGCTGTCGAGCGTGCCGGAGGAGACGACGTGCTCTCCGAGGGCATCATTCAAGCTGAGAAAGAGCGTCTTCCATCCGCGGCGGCGGGCGATTTCGTCGAGCGCGGCAACGGTTTGCCGCCCAGCCTCTTGAATTCCGCCAACGCCGAGCAGTTCCGGAAAAAGCCCGATGATTCGCTTGGATGGATACACAGGCGACGATGAGCTCGTATCACTGCGGGCGGCCACCTGACGGTTCACAATGCCTCGACAGCCGTCTGGGAAGATGCCCCCGCTTTTCGTTGCAATATCTCTTCAAAGATTCTGACCAGCTCGCGGCCATTTTGTTCCCAAGTATATTGGAGCGCTGAACTCGCGGCATTTGCGCCGAGTTGTTCGCGAAACTCCCGATCTTCATACAAGCGGCGAATCATGGAGGCGAGCGTCGCGGAGTCCGCGGGATCCATTAGGATCAAGCCGTTTACTTCGTCGGTCATAATTTCGGACGTGCCGTTGGCGGAAGAGACGATCACAGGAAGTCCGCAAGCCATTGCTTCGGCTGGGGGCTGGGCAAATGTGTCCTCCAGCGAGGGTCCAACATAGGCATCTGCAGCGGCGTAATAGAATTCGATGTCATTCCGCGGCGGAACAAATTTCACACGGCCCTGCAACCCACGTTCTCCGATGAGCGTTCGACAGGAGGCCGGATCCTCTCTGCTCACGATGATCAAGTTGAGCGGGAGGTCTTTTGCCTGCGCCAGGGCATCGAGGAGGACAGGAACCCCCTTATTTCGCCAATCATTGCCGACGAGCACAAGCGTAAACTGACTGTCCGAAAGGCCGAGCTCGGATCGTGCCCCTTCTCGAAGTTGGTGACGGCTGGCCGGGTTGAAAATGGCGTGATCGATGCCGAGATACAGCACAGGGAATCGATCGACGCGCCCATAGAAGCGCTCGAGGCTCACCGCGGTCTTTCGCGCGATAAGGATCAGAACTGTTTTCTGGTTCGCATACACGCGACGTTCGAGTGAAACCAGGAGGCGATAGTACAGCCGACGGTGCAGCAGCGCAGGCCAGGTCCCGGTAGGGCTCCGCAAGAGATCTATTTCCGCGCCAACCTGTCGGACATACTCGGCAAAAACGATATGGACGGAAACCGCATCAGCATCGAGGCAATTGACGCCGGGACTGAAAATGAGATCGTGACGCAGTCCGTGAACGTGTCTTGCCCAACTGCGCCATAGATGATTTGCCGCTACCCACCAGACGAAATTTAAAATGTGAGGCCCAGGGCATTTCGGGATTCGATGCCAGGTGACTTTGGACAAATCGAGATCCTCGACGTGCTGACTATAGATGTGAATCTCGAAATTGTCTGTCAGACGGGAAATCCACTCGACGACGCGCCGCTCGGTGCCGTGGCGTTTGTCAAGAAAAGGCGATATCACCGCCACACGAGGCTTTTGAGGGCGGGTGGTCACTGCTACACCGTCACCTGCATAATTTCGCACCAGCGAGCGAGTACAAAGACGGTCCACAGGCGCGACCATCCGACGGCCGCAGGATTCTCGAGGTACCGAATCCAGAGCTTCTGAACTCTGTCGGGATTCAAGACACCGGCTGTGGCCAGACGATCTGGGCGAAAAGACTCCTGGATCGCGGCACGCAAGTCTTCGCTAATCCAGCGCGAAAACGGGAACGTGAAAGTGCGCTTGGGACGCGAAATCAGGTCGGAGTACAACGAGTCGGGCATGCAGTCGCGCGTTGCGTCGAGTAGTAATCGTTTCTTCTGAAGACGGACGGAGGATGGAAGCGAAAGAACGTGCTCTACCACCCTGTGATCGAGCATGACCGGACGAACTTCCAGGCTGTGGGCCATGCTCATGGCGTCGCCGTCGCGAAGCAACCGAGCTTCCAGGTGCGCGGGAAAATCGACAAAAGCGATCCGCTCCATCAAGTCTTCGCTTTTGATTTGCTGGGCCCATTCGCGAATGCAGTCGGCGGCTTCGAAAACCGGCGCCGGCGGGGCGAGGCAAGGATTCAAAAGCTCGCACACGTCCGTTTCAAGAAATTGCACGCGCACAGCTAATTGCGCTGCAACAAATGGGTCGTCGGCACCGAACAAATACGAAAGTTTTCGCCAGCGGAATGGGAACGATTTGTGATCCAGGAGTGCTCCGCCAGCGATTTGCGGAATCGGCTTCAACCAGCGCGCGACGTGTGCGAACCGCTCAAACCATTCGTGCGAAGCATAGCCACCGAATAACTCATCTCCACCCTGCCCGGACAAAGCGACCTTAAAACCTGCCTCCGCTGCGGCTTTCGAAATCCAGTAGACGTTGAGACCGTCGACCGTTGGCTGATCCATAGCCCACAGAGCGTGGTCGAGCGAATTAGCCATTCGTGACGCGGGGAGTCGCAGCGTACGATGGGGAATCCCCAGTGAGAGTGCAGTTTGGCGACTAGCCTGCGTCTCATCGAATGATTCTTCCTCGAAACCGATCGTGAGAGCCGTCAATGAGCCGGCGCCTGCCTGTTTCATCAAAGCTCCGAGGACCGCCGAGTCAATTCCACCGCTCAGGAAGAGCGCGACGGGGACATCGGACATCAATTGCCGGCGGCTGGATTCCAGCAGGATTTCGCGAAGATTCGCGGCGGTCTGCTGGGGGCGGACAGGGGGGTGACCATTCGATGATGCGGGCAGTATCCAGTACGGATTTGTTTCGAATCTCCCGCCGTGCCAGACGCCCAGGTAACCGGGCTCAAGCGGTTTTACTCCCTGGATGGCCGTCCACGGGGGCGGGACGTGACCGAGTTGCAGGAATGCGCGGATGCCCGATGGGTCGATCTTCCTGGGGATTGCTTCGGAGGCGAGCAGACCTTTGATCTCAGAGGCGAACAAAAGACGACCGGAACCAGTCGAGAAATTATAGTAGAGCGGCTTGATTCCCAGACGATCGCGCGCCAGCAGCAGTTTGCGGCGCGCTACGTCCCAGATTGCGAAGGCGAACATGCCCTCTAGTTTCTCAACACAACGGTCGCCATATTCCTCGTAGAGATGAACAATAACTTCGGTGTCCGTAGTGGAGCGAAACTGATGGCCTAGGGCAGCAAGAGAAGACCGCAGTTCCGCGGCATTGTAACACTCGCCATTGTAGGTGATCCAGACGGTCGAATCTTCGTTGCACATGGGCATCTGCCCGCGTTCGCTGAGGTCCACGATCGCGAGGCGCGTGTTCCCGAGCACACACGAGCCGAGATCCCGAATCCCATGGCTGTCGGGCCCCCGGTGATCAAGCGCCGCAGTCATACGCTCAATCAGAACAGCGAACTGAGCACCCTGTTCGTTGCCGACGACCCCTGCAATCCCGCACATCTGATCCCTCTCTCAAAGTCAGAATTGCAATCCGCCAATGCTCGCCCTTTCCGAGGAGCCGGCAGCGGCTGAATCCGGCTGTTGCACGAGCAGACTCGGCAGGCGGAAGAGAATGCCTACCAGGAGCCATAGATATGCGTTGGTTACGTAGTTCTGGTAGGGGACCAGGCCGCCGAAAGTAAGCGGGTAGAGGAGCAAGAAGACGTACCAAAGAATCGCAAAGCCAATCGGAAAGAAGCGGGTTTGGCGAAGGGGCCGTAAGACCCGCCACCCTGTAATCACCAGAGCTCCTGTCCAAAGCAGCCAGAGGAACGGCGCAAGAATCCCCATCTCGATGATTAATAGACCATAGCCTTCTTCGACCCATATATTGAGAGGTGGGGACCCGGTAAACCGGGCGACGTACTGGCCCCCCAATGACGCCGTACCGATACCGTTTCCCAGGACCCAGTTCTTGTTCGTAAAAGCCAGCTCGAGGTTCAAAAGTGGATAGTCCCATGCCCGGTTGTGGCCTTCGTACGCGGAGCTACTTGGAGAGAGCGTTTCGGTATAAAAGGCCAGACGCGTGCCCGCTTGCTCCGGAAAGAGAAGCAGGATCGCTGCCAATGCCAGTGAACCGATAATGAAGGCGCGACGAACCGCTTTGACCATTCGGTGGGCCTGTCGCCATCGCCACGGCGCGCCCCAAAGAAGCCCTACCGCGAGGACAAGCACACTCGCGAAGACATATACCACCGCACCGCGAGAGCCGCTAAACAGCGTCGCACCTAATACCAGCGCAAATGCGACAAAAACCACCTTGCGGCTGCGCTTGGTATAGAGCAAAAGGTAGCCGGCCGATCCCATAACTACGATCACCGCAACAATGAGGTAATAAGCGAACCGGCCGGAGCTGACAAATACGGCTGAGGGAAGAGAAAGAATCTGATTCGTGAGTGGCGTGACTCTGTCCAGAGATCCCAACTCCCTCAAATCGGGTGCGAGGGTTGTTGGATTTAAAAAACTATTTCCTAGTATTGCTTGAGTGATGCCCAAAGCAGAAATTACCGCTGCGAGCACGGCATTCACGACAAGGAATTTTCGCAAATCCTCATCATTTCGAATCAAGGCATAGGACACGAACATGAGCGGAACGTAGAAAAAGTAGATCTTCGCCCCCATTAAGCCGTAGAGAATGTTGGGAGAGTTAGAGTTGAAGATTTGAACGATGCCGAGCCACAAGAAGAGGAAGAAGAACACGCGAAAGGGTGGACGAAAAGTTGCCGCACGGCCTCGCCGAATATCCACAAACAGCGCGACGTAAGTTAACCCGACCAAGACGTCCTTGGCGAAATAGATGGCCATGTTGTTGCCGAGAAATTTGCGCACCAAGTCCTCAAACAGGACCCAGATCAGAAAGGAATAGAAGCCCAGACGCCAGTCCCGCAGAATTTTGATGGCGACGACGAGGGCGACGCAAGCGAGGGTCACGAAAGCAATCGAACTCATATCGTTGACCAGGATCTTGCCAGCGAGCTCCCAGGCCATAAACAAACCAAAAGCCCAGATGCTGAGACCTATCAGCGTCTGATTGCGAATTACTGGAATTCGTTGGTTTAGCAAATCTTCCCAACCTTAGTGGAATACGCTCGTGCGGAAAGCTGGCCAGCGGACCCGCAGATTCATTCTAGCGCAGCGCAGCGGCATGAGTAGCCGAACTTTAGATCGCAAAGGTTGAATCGTATTGAACCGCAGCTCCTAGAGTACCAGCCCACGGTCTTATCAAGGGCATGAGTACGACCTGATTTCGATTCGCCATTCAAGTTGGCCTGTTTGCGGGGCGAAGCGCTGCTTCCATTTTGCTCCGGGGTCATGGACCAAGTGTTCCGAATTCTGGAGATTGCAATGAAGATCGAGCCAACTTTCGGCCGCGTCGGTCGGCCCCGAGGGGATGTCGAAGTGAAGGCCCTTAACAAGGAGGGTCGTTGGCCCCAGAGGGCGCCCGGCGTTCAGCCATTGGGTGGGGTCGAACACACCTTTGCGCGAAACGTTGGGCAGGAGGCCCTCGAACGTGGTTCGAGCCCCTAGATTGCTAGCGGGCAGCGAATATGTCATGTAAAAGAAGAATGAGGGATTATTGCCGATCACGATTCCTCCGTTGTTAATGACATCGGTAGCGTGCTGCGCCACCTGGTCCCAAGGTTCAATCCAACGCGGCGCGGCGTATAACTTTCTGGAAAAAATTCCGAACCATCCGATCACAGCAATGCAAATGAGCGATGCCAGAATCGTTTGGCGAGCGAATCGTTTCGGCAGGGCAGCGAGCGTTACGCCCAGAGCCAGGATGAGCCACGGGCTAATTAGCATTACCCGCTTCGGTTGGATGACGCCCAAAACCGTCATTACGAAGAAGAGAGAGACAAAGTACAGAAGGAACCGCCTCACAGGCCAGGAACTACCGAGCAGCGTGAGAATCAAACAAATAGCGATCGCAAGCCCAGCGCTTACGCCGGCAATCCAATACCAAGGAGCGACCGACTCGCTTACGAACAAGCAGTAGAGGTTATAAACCCCGTTCGCCGCGAGACTCAATGCATGGAAGTCTGCGTGCGGGCCGTGATGCATCTCGGTCAGGAAAGCTGCGAATAGCGGAGCGTAGGCGATCAGTAGCACAGCGCCTGTGCCTAGAAATGGCATCCACCAACTGGCTACGCACTTCGCATTTCTGATTGCGAAATCCAGCGCGAGGCAGCCAAGCAGAGCCCAGCCAAAGTAATTGGAATAAACCAGAGCCACCGAGGACAGGACAAGCCAAATCCAGTTGCTTCGCGTAGCTTCGACTAAGAAGTTCAGGTAACAGAGTGTGACCAGAGAAACGAACAGGAAACAGAAGGAATACCAGACGGCCACCCGGCCGAAGTGAAATCCGTAAGGCCACAACGCAACGATCCAGAGAACATAGATCTGGCTTCGGTTTCCGCCCAAACGTTTTGCGGCCTTGGCGAGAACCCAGGCGCCCAATACATAGCAAACGATCTCGAGAACGCGCAATAAATGCTGGTCGCCATTCGTCAGGCGCAGCCACCCGTGGAGCAGCAGATCGTATAAAGGGGGGTGTTGATGTTCTCCCATGCCACTCAGAAACAGCTGGATCGTCTGACGGGCCGGTTTTGCGGCGCGATCAATGATGAAGGCCTCGTCATCGATCACGGTGAACCATCGGTTGGTTGCTATTAACGTCACGGCTAGAAGTGGCAGAAGGACCTTGGGCAGATATCGGTCGAAACCTGATTCATCGACAGAGGCAGACCATGCGGATGTAGTTGTTTTAGACATCACGCCGTCTCGCGATGTTGCTCGGAATCCACCGAGCAAATATGTGAGAACGGTAGGCAACTTCGTTCAGCCACTCGATTTGGTACCCCAGCTCTTGCAATAGGGTAATGGCTGGGTGCAATCCGTCCTGAGGAAGGTCGTGGTGTAATTCGACGACCATGGAAGGGTGAAAGGCTTTCAGAGTTTGAACTGCGCCTCGAAGGACAGCCGTCTCGGCACCTTCGACATCCATCTTGATAAAATGGATAGGCCCTCCGGTCTGACGAACGAATTCATCGAGGGAGATCGCAGGGACCTGAAACGTGCCGAGATTGTCGCTTGCGAGCAGTGGGCCCGCGATGAGGGAAACCTCCTCGCGCGGAAAATCAAAGCTGATATTGCCCGAGAAGTCCGAGACCGCTTCTCGCCTTATCATCACATTTTGGATGCTGTTCAACCTCAGGTTTTCTTCCAGGATTCGGAAATTTGCGGGAAGCGGTTCGAAGGCGAAGACCGTGCCTTCAGGCCCAACAAGTCCTGAAAGGAGAAGAGAATAAAATCCGCTTTGTGCTCCAATGTCCAAAACCCGCGTTCCCGAGTGAACATGATCTTGAATTGATCGGACAACTTCCGGCTCCCACGAACCATAGGCAAAACTTCGATGAAGTTGCCAATCTACCCTCATCCTGAAGCCTTTCAACACGCCGCCGCACGGAAGTATCGGGTACCGCTCTGTGGCCAGACGATTCAGGAAGGAGTGGATGGTGTTAGCGAGCCGGCTGGGTGCTGCGCGATCACCCCTC
>Ga0209008_1000250_pt1 | contig 22649 bp, 15 predicted proteins | sample JacPin_JW_Ref_O3_FD_187963 | JGI IMG/M metagenome (GOLD analysis project Ga0209008, IMG submission 187963) | Forest soil microbial communities from Algoma, Ontario, Canada - Jack Pine, Ontario site 1_JW_Ref_O3 (SPAdes) (version 2) | ecosystem: Environmental > Terrestrial > Soil > Boreal...
TCTCCTGGTTCTCGTGCATGAAGTTTCTAGGCGTGTCTGGGGTCTTCGACTACGCCGGACTGAGCAGGAACTCGCGCTAACGCTCCCGCTCATGTTGCCTTCCGCGCATATCAAGGACGTCGGCGTCCGGATTGCATCTTTTCGGAGCTGAATACCCACCCCGCCTATCCTCTATCTACGCTTCGCTGTGTACCTCGCGATACCCTGCGCAAGACTCGAGGCCGAGCGGATCGCTACTCCTTTCTCGTAAGGAACTTTCATCCTCTGCTTCATGCCGGTTTATCCCGGCGCACTGATATCGGAATTTGCAACAACCATGGTGCCGAGAGGCTGCTAACTTATCGCCCTTCATTGACTCGCGCTGCCTCTCGCCCTAAGATTCCAGCCCATGATCGGGCAAATCATTTCGCACTACCGCATCGTCGAGCAGTTGGGCGGCGGTGGGATGGGTGTGGTTTCCACCACGCGCGCTCCTCCAGCCGCACGATTCATTCGGTCGAACCGATGTCTCGTCATACCCACATACATCCCATAAACTGCCTCGACAATTATGCGATCGCCACTTACCACGAGACAGACAGGGCAATCCGCCTTCGCAATGGAGTAATCACTATAACGGCTGGTCTGCGGAGGCGATTGCCACTCTTGGCAAATTGCAATATGCCGATGTGGTGCCGTGCCTAACAACTTTGTTCCGTTTTTCTTAGATCAGCGCTGTCACGGTCCAGAAACGGGCGCGGGGAGCCGCTTCAGATCAATTCATATCGCTTCAGACTCGCTCCATGGAGATTCGTGCACCAATGGTGCAACACTATACCGGTTGTTGTGTCCAAGTCGGAGGAGAAGCGCTCGACTCTTCCGACTTGGATCCGAGGAAGGAGATTTTATGTTAAGCCTTGAAGGTCTGAAGACCCTGCGCCCGGTTCATAGGATAACCATGCTCATTTTCTTGACGGCGCTTGTTGCTGCTTTTTTCACGATGCCAGCGTTCGGACAGCCGGCCGTTCACGAGCTTTACTACAACAGCAGCGCGTGGGTAGATACAAACCTGAGTGCGCTGGTCAGCGGTCCCAGTGTCAATCTCGGAGGAATTGCGGCTTTCAATACCACTCCCAACAACCAATTGCATGTCTACTACTTGGGATATGACGAAGCTGAACGCGTTGACCACGTTCACCAGCTTTACTTTAACGGGTCGAGTTGGTCGGACGACGATTTGACTGCCTTGACCGGTGGCGTCCCGGGATCGACCGAAGGTGGTTTGAGTGGCTTTTCAATCGGTAACGCTCAATATGTATATTTCGTCGGGACGGATTTCGATGTACACGAGTTGTCCTATGTCGACAACTGGGTTGACTCCGACCTCACGGTTCTCACCAAGGGGAGTTTCGGGTATCCGTATGAGATTGCTTCATTCCAGACTCCTTCCAACCACCAACGAAATGTCTTCTATTTAGGTCCGAGTAAGCACGTTCACCAACTCCTTTTCAACGGGACAGAGTGGACTGACCAGGATTTGACAAAGCTCACCGGCGGCGAAAATGGTTATGGTGGGATTTCAGCCTTCGCGATTGGGAAAAAACAGTACGTTTTCTTCGAATCGTCGAAGAAGCATGTGGAGGAATTTCTCTTCACCTCCAGTTGGGTGGCCGAGGACCTGACTGTCGCCAATAGTTTACCCTCCGTGACTGGCACGAGCGTAGCGGCCTTTGCGATTCCCGGAACATCCAAGATCCACGTGTATTACAACGCGAGCAAGAGCTTTGCGGTTCACCAACTGGCGAACGACACTGGCGCCTGGAAAGACGAGAACCTGACGGCCCTGACGGGCGGTCCCGGAGGATTGTTGACCACCCAAACTGTCGGGTTTGCGACCACGCCGAACAAGCAACTCCACGTCTTCTTTCCGGGAAGTCCGGCCGGCGATGTGAACCAGCTCTACTACGACGGAACAACTTGGGTCGCCGAAGACCTCACCGTCCTCTCGGGCGGCGATCAGGCCGCAGGTTCCAGTGGAATGGCCGCTTTCGCCATAGGCAACCTGCAAAGGCTGTATTACGTTGGTCAATAGGGACTAGTAACTTAGTAACTTATTGTAAGTAGGTGTGGCTGCTTTTCTGCTTTTCTCCCCACATGGCGGAAATTTGGGGGGAAAACAAGTGTCGTGCGATCCAAGAAGACCGCTCTATGTATGGATGCTGCCGGTAACATCTTGGGTGTAGCACGCCCGCCAAGTTGTACAGCACAGTCTCAGTCTGGGCCTGTGCTCGGTGAGCGGCGATCAGCAGGAGCGCGAAAAAAAGAAATGCCACTGGACTCGAAGGGCAACCTCTACGGCGGAACCATCCAGGGTGGCAATGCAGGCGACGGTATGTTCTACGAGTTGAGCCCATCCGGCAGCGGCGGGGCGGAGGCAGTGATTTACAACTATGACTTCAACGGATTGCACTCACAATCTTCGAAAAAAGCGAAAAGATGGGCGCAGGCTTATGACATCGCAGGAATTTTCCTGCACCCACTAGAAAAAATTCCCGCATCGCTGCGGGGTGGGTTCCTTCCATGATTTTCCTCTTAGGAGCGATTTACTTGCCCGTTCCCGTGAGATTCGACGTTTGCGGGTTATTGTTGGCGCTGTCCTGGACGATCAACTGACCCGTCTGTGTTCCGGTTTCCGTCGGACTGAACGTCACACTAATCGTGCACTTCGCTTTGGCGTTTAAGCTCGCCTCGCACGTCGTCGCCGAAACCGCAAAATGTCCTGTCGTCGAGATTGCGATTCCAGTCAGATCGACGGGTTGGTTGTTCGTCAACGTAACGTTTTCGCCGCACTGGTGGTGCCGACATTCTGCTTCGCATAGACAGCGCTGGCCGGCGTCAACGTCGCAGGTTCGACGCCCGTCCCCGATAGCGGTACCGTCTGCGGACTATTAGCAGCGTTGTCGGTAAAGGTGAGCGTCCCGGTTAGCTTACCCGAAGCCATCGGCGTGAAGGTGATGCTCACCTTGCAGCTTTTCTTCCCAGCGAGCGTGGCCCCACAGGTGTTCGCGGAGATCGCGAAGTCGCCGCTGGGCGTGATGCTGCTGATATCGAGCGTGGCCGTGCTTGTGTTTTTCAGCGTCACCGTCTTAGCAGGGCTGGTCGTGCCGACCGCCTCATCGCCAAAACTCAGCGAGTTCGGCAAGACCTCGACGGGTGGCAGACCGCCGGTGAGTGGTATCGTGCCGGAAGCAACTGCACCGTAGTGGCGATCGCCCGCATAGCTCGCATCCACGTAATGCGTTCCAGCGGCGGCCGGCGCGATGCCGTTCACGGTCGCCGTCGCGGTTTCGGTCGGCTCCATCAGCAGCATAGAAGCTGTATTGACGTTCTTGGTCAACATGGCCAGGTCGGGCACGCCGTCACTGTTGAAATCCGCCGCAACTATGGCAAACGGACCGAGAAAAATCTGGCTCACGGCAAGAGTGGTGGCTGTCACCGTAAACGTGCCATCTCCTGCACCGATGAGAAGAACGATTCGATCATTGTAGTTATCGATTCCGGCAATATCGACCTTGCCGTCGTGGTTGAAGTCTCCCACCGTAAGACTATAAAGTTCACTAGGAACCGGAATCGGGCTAGCCGAAGTTTCCGTGAAAGTTCCATCTCCGTTGCCGAGGGCGATCTCAACGCCATTCAGATCAGAGAAAGCTAAATCGAGAACGCCATCGCCATTGAAATCGGCGACTAATACGGAAGTGGGGAAATAGTCCAGGGTGAACGATACCGGCTTGAATGTGAACGTCCCATCGCCTTTACCGAGAAAAATGGTTGGGCTGCCGCCGAATTCGAAGTAATTCGGAGTCACAAAATCCGGAATGCCGTCCCCATTGAAATCTCCGGTTGCAACCAAAGCAAAATCCGCGGTCAGATCAAGGTTCGGACCCGCCGCCGTAAACGACCCATCCCCGTTTCCAAGGAGAATGGTCACGCCCCCCGATGAGACGTAGTCGCCGACAACCGCGAGATCCAACTTGCCATCCCCATTGAAGTCGGCGGCAGCCAAGGTTCCTAGAATGACATCGCCTCCGACTGAGCCTTGGTTATAAACCTGACCTGTTATCGGTGTTGCGAATGTTCCATCGCCGTTGCCCGGCAGTACTGTGATGTAGCTGATGGAGTTCCCGTTGTAACTCAGCACAGCTAGGTCTGCCTTGCCGTCACCGTTGAAATCGCCGCCAATCATCGTTGGGTAAAGTTGGACACCCGCCGGTTGAACTGTAGGACCTGTTGTAAATGTGCCGTCGCCTTTACCGAATAAGATCGTGATGGAGTATGGACCACCGTATCCACTATTGCTCCAGAGTATCGCCAAATCGGGTATGCCATCGCCGTTGAAATCTTCGGTTACCTCAGACGACGGATTGCTGCCCGTAGGAGGCGTCTGGGATATAAGCCAGCCATTCCCGGCGGCACCTGCTCCCAGCGAAGCCGTCGCGAGCACCTCATTGCCGAAGCTCGTATCGATGAACGAAATGCTTCCGGTGGGCGAGGCCGGGCCGCCATATCCCGCCACGGTCGCCGTGAGGCTGTAGTCGCCCTGCGACCCATTCAATGTGATGGCAGCCGTATCGCTGTAGACGGGGCTAGGTGGAGGACCTACATTCAGCGATGCAATGGTCGATGCACTCGCCAGGCCAAAGCCGTCCTCGACAAACTGCGCCTGGTAGCTGTGAGCGCCGGCCCCGGGTACAAACTCGAAGGTCGCGGTTTCGGAGCTGTTCAACGCGGAAGAGCCAAGAATATGTATATCGGTGCAATGTGGCGCGGAGGCATCGCAGAAGTTGACTTGCCCGGCGGTCACCGGAGCACTGCCGGCAATCACTTGCGAGGTAAGGAGCACTGCGGTTCCCGGAGGAACGCTCGTAACCGGCGACCCTCCCACTGTCACACTTAATGTGGTTGAGGTGGTTGGCAAAAGACCCCACAACGGGATCGAACTGGAAATGCTGGATTCGTAGCTGCCCTCAGCAGGAAAACTTGCCTCAGCCAAATGGCGGCCTACTCCATTGACTTGAAAACAGTTTTTCATCTGATTGGGCTTAACGAACGCGGCGAGGTTGTGGTGCGCAAGAAGTTTTCACGCAAACAACTTCTGAACTTTACTGCGAACCTGCAGGTCAAGTTAATTGGTATGGAAGCCTGCGGAGGGTCTCACTTTCTAGGGCGGGCTCTGAGAGAGCAGGGGCACGAGGTGCGGCTGATGCCAGCGCAGTATGTCAAGCCGTACGTCAAGACGAACAAGAGCGACTACATTGACGCCGAGGCGATTGCTGAGGCAGTCGAGCGGCCGAAGATGCGCTTCGTACCGATCAAGAGCGATGACCAACTAGATCTGCAGTCCCTGCATCGGGTACGGGAGCGTTGGGTGATGCGGCGCACCGCAGTCATCAACCAGATTCGTGGCTTGCTGCTCGAACGTGGAATCACCTTGCGGCAGGGGCGACGCCATATCGATGCGGCATTGCCCGGGATAGTGGAGGACGCCTGTGCCAAGCTCTCGGGCGCAGTGCGGGCGCTCCTGGCGCAGCTGAAGCTGGAACTCGATCACTTGCAAATGCGGATCGACGAAGCCGATGCGATGATCAAGAAGACCGCTGGCGACAACGAAGCATGTCGACGGCTGGTAGCGATCCCTGGCATCGGACCTGTGACGGCGACCGCCATCATCGCCGCGATCGGCAATGGAGCAGCTTTCAAAAAGGAGCGAGGGTTTTCCGCTTGGCTCGGAATCGTCCCGGGCGAATACACCACTGGGGGCAAGCAAAAGCTGCTGGGGATTAGCAAACGCGGGAACTCTTACTTGCGAAGACTTTTCGTGCAAGGGGCACGTGCCGTCCTGCAACAGCGCGCGAAGCAATCTTCCGGTCTGAGTGCGTGGCTGGCTAAACTCACAACCCGCGTCCACAGTAACGTGGCCGCAGTGGCCTTAGCCAATAAGCTGGCCCGCATGGCCTGGGCCGTGCTCGCCAAGAATGAAACCTATCGGCCCCCAATGTTGGGCTGCAGCGACAACGTGACTGGCCTGCAGATGACGCCTGGCTGAGGCCAGGCTTGGAAATCGCATTCGCGATTCCCACATCTACAGACCAGCGGCTACTACGGAGTGGATGATTTTCTGCCAGGTCTGCTGGCGAACTATGAGATGACACAACGGTCGAACCCGGCACTCTCGAAACCTGTAAACCGGAAAAGCCTTCCAAGGCTGCCTAACTAAATAGGACGAGAGCGCAGCGCATTCCATCATGGCCAGGAGTCTTGTGCTCCAACGAAGGCCGAATACATTTGTGCAGACCAACCTGTCAACTTCATTTTTCGCTTGCGACAACGTGGCGGACCATACATTCCGGTTTGTGCGCGATACGTCTTGAAAGTGGGACCTGTCACTTCTTGGGCTTCGAAACACTTAGCGGAAACATCGCGATCTGGTACTTTGCTTCATCACTATCGACAGATGCGAGAAGCAAATTGCCGCCGGAAAGGTATCGCGAGCGAAAGTAATACGCCTTTCCAGCTTCTGCTGTGAAGTGGGCAAACTCCACAGGCTTTCCGAGCAATTCGGAATCTAAATTCACGCAGATATGGTGTTCTCCGGGTTCGAGGAACACAAAAAGATAGGAATTGTCTTTGATTGCGCCAACCCACGACCCGTCGACGCCAATCCTAGCAATCACACGCACTCCGATGCCGAATTTCCGTTCGCCAAAGTCCTGAATGAAGACGACAGTCGCCTTCCCCGGCTCTGCCGTCGGCAGCGAGGAGTGAGACTTGTCAAGCGTCACGTTAAAGCTGACATTCTCGGATCCGCACGCTGAAGAGGAATTTTGAGCTAATGCGGATGCTCCAAAGAGGAAGGCAATAAGAACCATTTTGACCATAGTGTTTTGCCCGGTTGCTCGGGTTTTGATTGTACAGTCCGCCACTTGGAACGTGTCCTCAATTGGCGAAAAATTACACCAACTACAAAGTTTCGCAACGGATGCCGAGTCGCAAAAAGGGTGCTCAATGGATCGCCGCACGGAACATTCGGCAAAGACAAGACGTAGTCTACTGGTGGCCCGAAGAGTGGGGATGGGAGCAACGATGAGACTGGAGACCTGGGGAGCGAGGAAGGCTTTGGTTGTTGCCGTCGTGGGATGTGTCAGCATAATCTCGCCTGCGGGACAAGAAAAGGCGCAATCCACTGCGCGAAGCGCTGCGGCGGCAAAAGACGGGCGCGCCGAGATTGATGCCCATGTGACGGAATGGTTAAGAGAGAACGATGTGCCAAGCGTAGCCGTGGCATACATCGAAGATCGAAGAGTGGCGTGGACCGCCGTCTATGGCGAGCAGAGTCCGGGCGTGCCAGCCACGACAAAGACGCTGTACAACATGGCGTCGCTGACCAAGCCGGTAACGGCGGAAACAGTTTTGCGGCTTGCGTCAGCAGGAAAACTTTCATTGAACGAATCGATGTCACCCTTCTGGCTTGATCCCGATATTCAGGACGATCCGCGAAGCAAATTGCTGACGCCCCGCTTGTGCTTGTCTCACCAGACCGGATTTCCGAACTGGCGGGGCAAGACCGGCGGAGTCCTGAAGATCCAGTGGGACCCTGGGACCCAGACCGGCTACTCGGGAGAGGGGTTCAACTACGTCGGCCGGTTTACCGAAAAGAAACTCGGCAAACCCTTTGACGTACTCGCGCAAGAGATGGTATTCGACCCCGTCGGAATGAACGAAACTTCCTATACAGCAAAGAACTGGTATGCCGGACGCCTGGCGGTTCCCCGCGGGCCGAACCGCGACAAACCTGTCAACGATGTCGCGCAAGCCTGGAATGGCGCTGACTTGCTCCGTACGACCATCCAGGACTACGCGAAGTTCGTGGTCAGCGTGATGCACGACGAAGGCTTGACCAGGGAAATCGCGGCAGAACGGGCGACTCTGACGCGCGATCGCATGAAACCAGAAGATTTGAAGAATGTGTGCAGCACCGCCGGAGAGCTCGGACACTGCCTCGTGACGGCAGGAATGGGTTTGGGGTGGGAAGTCGAGACAGTGAATGCAGAAAAAATCCTGGATCATGACGGCTCCGATTGGGGAGTCAAGACATTCGTGATGTTCGTTCCGTCGCGAGGAATCGGCGTGGTGGTCTTTACCAACGGAGAAAACGGCGAGGCGGTGATCAAGAAAGTGGTTGAGGTTCTTTATCCGAACAGGCTATACGTGGCTACGATGTAGGCAGTAACGCGAAAATGCCTCGAAGGAATGCCACTGTGCTCTCAGAAACAGTCTGTTCAACGAGTGACTGACGGGCTGTCGGCAACCCCGGAAACTAGGCTCGTATTGACGGATCGCTTCCCAGAGATTTGGATGCCGTCGACGGAGCAACGCGACTTGCGAACCTTGCTGCGAGACCGGCATCAGCGGGTAGACCACAGGTGTCTCCGCGGTCACCCGGTTCTCGTGCATGAAGTTTCTAGGTGTGTCTGCGGTCTTCGACGACGCCGGACCAAACAGGAACTCGCGCTATCGCGCCTGTTCATGTTGCCTTCCGCACATAGCAAGGGCGTCGGCGTCCGGATTTTCAGTTTACGGAGCTGAATACCCACCCCGTGGGAATTTCGGCCAGCGGGAATTTGATGGTTCGCCTTGCGCCGGGCATGGGCGTTTCCTTATTCGCCAGGTGCGACCGGACACGATAGCATGAACCGGTGCTGGCATCTGGTCAGCCCGTCATCCAGTGTTGAACTCTTTCGGGGAACACAGAACTGGCCAGTTTCAGGGAAAACGCTACTCTATCTCTTGAAGCTTGGCCTTCTCTCCCGATACAAACGATGATTTCGCAGCAGGATCGAGTGTTTCGTCGGTTGGAGCGAGAGCAATGGCGCGCTGCACCGCTGCTCTCGCGTTTCCTTTCTCGTGAACTGATAAATACCCGTCCGCGAGGCTGTCCTGTGCATTCGCGGACTGAGGATGCGCCCATGCGTTCAGCTGGAAAACTGCCAGGGCATCTTTCGGACGCTGTTGGCCAAGCAGGTTGTATCCCCAAGTGTTGAAGCGATCCGCGTCCATGCAGGAGATCAGGTTATCCTCTCCGCAACTTGTGATAAATACCTGCTTCGCAGTCTCAAGCCCATTCCCATTAACCAATGCCGCCGCTTCCAGAGGAGATGGGGGATATGCCACCGCACCCAAGTGCTTCAAGGAAATTCCTTCGTTCTGTCCAGCAAGATGGTCAATCTTCCCGAGGGCATTCGAATCCGACCTCACTTTCGCGTCCAGAAAAGAAAGTACGATCGTGCACACTTTCTGATATCCGGCACGCCCCGTCTCCCGATTCCACCCGTTGAGTGGATAATCTGTCGGCAGCGGCGCATGGAATTCTGCTCCTATCATTGCGAACGAAGTGAAGTCGCTATGGTGCATCCTCTCCACGGCGATGAGAGTGCGATCAGCGTGGCGAAAGGAGTCAACGGCGCTGAGGTCGAGAGGCTCATTACCCTGTGCACCCCGGGCTCGTCGAAGATCCAGAAAAGCGGCCCTCATCTTCTCAGGAGCGTAGCCGTAGGAGTGGGTCAGCACGCTGGACAGTCCTTGGAATCCATACGTGCCATCCAGGGCAATGACAGCAGAGACATCGGCGTTGCGCAATCCCAGGATGACAGCTTCGATGGCACCGACGCTGTGTCCCATCACGGCAAGCTTGGTTTGGTCGACGTTTGGCTCCGTTTGCAAAACAGACCACGCAAACTCCATGTCCCGGACCGACGATTCCAAATCGTCGGGAGTTCGCGACTGAAACGTTTGCTCGTCAGATGGCCCGAGTAACGAAACGCTGGCGACGATATAGCCTTGGCTAGCCAAATACTCAGCCAGAATGGCGTTTGAATTGATCGCACCATTCAGTCCGCTGAAGCAGAGAGCGGTGGGGAAAACTCCCTTGGCCCATGGAGCATTGCGATATGCATTCATCTCAGCTGCCTGCAACTCAGGAAGCGCATTTCGCGGAACCGAATCGAGAGCATCATCGCTGCTCCGTTGTCTCATAATGGTATTAAGCTCGGCAAAATCTCCTGGTGCGCTCTGGTCGACATAATCGCCAAAGCGCATCTTTCTCATAGACTGATCGGGCGACGCCGGATACCAGACATTGATTTGGATCGGACGGCCCTTCAGATCGGGCGAGAATGTCCCGTCGTAACGTCGCGTCGATTTCCAGGTTCGTGAATTGTCATAGCGGAAGATCGTGCGAAACCCTACCGCATAGATTCCGGCGTGCAGATTGCCCCAGAGTGGTGGAGTCGACTCCCGCTTGACGGCGTCGGTTGGGAGTTGAGCGGAGGCCCCTGTCGACAATGCCAGAATAAGTAGAAGCTGGACGAACTTCCGTGAAATGCGCATATTCCTGAATACGAAGCCGAAGCACCGTCGGTTCAACTCGGGGCGGGAACCCCCGTCATAGGCTGCAGGCACCCTGTGGCGGAGTGGTCGGCCACTCGTCCAGAATGCGTTCTCGGCATTTCGCAAACTCTTTTCGAGCTCCCATTACTGTCGATGGCCGAGCCCGGCATGGCGGATAAGGCTCAGAACCCACGGTTCGGATCAAGGCGCCTATTAACGCTTCCAATCACAATCTCGTCTCCCTACAATGAGACATTCTCATGCAAGGAGTACCCGTGATGACGGAAGCGAATAAAGTAGCCACCGCCGCGTGAATTGACGTGACCCAGAAATTTGTACCTTGTGGAATGAAAAACCGTCAGACAAAGGCGAGCTGGTGTGGCTGCGGTGTCGGACCGGTCATTAATCAGCGCAGCGGCCTTCGAGGAATCCCTTCCTGCAACGGAGTCTCGGCTGATCTCCACAGACCGTTTTTTATCGGACGGCGACACTACCACAAAGGATTTTTCCGTCGCGAGAAGTAGCTTATGGGGAATGGACCGCTTAGCAGATCGGTGTCGACCTTCTGAATTTCATCCGGCATTTTCTTTTCCCCCTCGGAGAAGGCCACGGTTAACGGCTTTCCGCCGCCCAAGGAGAACGGAATCAGAGGATATCTACGAACGGAGAACCACACGGTATAACAAAGCACAATCATGGGCAACGAACGCCAGGTAGAACACGACGCCAGGTAGAACGGTGCCGCGTGGCTGCGATTCAGCAACCACGTCTCTTTCTCAGTATCGGCGCGGCGGGATATCCAAAAAGGCTGAGAGAAAATTATCATCGAGAGAAAAAGCAAATAACATCCGATGATCGTACCCCGAGTGATATTTTCAACGTTCGGAATGACGAGTAGTAATCCGAACAGTAGACTCAACGGCATCGCCGAGGTCGCGGAGAGATGCCGAAGCGACGCCAGTTGAATTTTCCGCGGACCTTAGGTGCTGCTCTTTCGTCGAACCGGCGCTAGGAGCGACCAGGCCATCGCAAATCAGAGCGCGGCGTCAACGCCGCGCTCTGATTTATTCCAACGCTTGGGTGTCAGCAACAGCCAGCACCTCTTGCACTAAAACAGCTGCGGAAGTGTCTCCGTACCCTCCTGTTGCACCGACTGCAAGGCAGAAGGATTAAGTCCCAGCGCCTGGAGAATGGTTGGGCCTACCTGCATGGTTGTGACCGGGATGGTTACGGTGGCTCCCTGGATGCCGGGATTCGACACCAACATCATGACGTTCGTGTCGTCATGCGCGAAACCGCCGTGCTCTGCCAGCTTTTTGGTGCTGCCCGAATAGGTAACACCAATATGTGGGGTGACCAGGATATCGGGCGTGCGCGGATCGCCACTTGGCGGCAGCCCGGGCGCGTTGTAAAGCTGCGTCATCCCCGCTCCCCAGAAAATCTCGCCGATCCCCGCAATATCGTTGGTCGACGGCGATTGCGTCTCCAGCATCTCCACGACGTTTTCCGCAGTGCAATTGGTGCTCAGCCAGACCAAAGATACGTCGTCTTCAGTCGGTCCGAGGCCGGTGGGATTCAACGGCGATTCGGAGTAGGGTAGGCAGCCAGCATTCGCCGCGATGGCGGCCGGAGACGTCGTAATCGGGTCGTTCGGCGAGTTCGCGATGCCGAGGTAGCGAGAGGAGTCGATCGGACTCTGGCCGTGCTTCGCCGTAAGTATGATCAGCGTGGAGTTCAATAATCCATTCGTTTTCAAAGCCTGAATCATGTCTCCGATGGAAAGGTCAACGAACTCGATCTCACTCAGCAACGACGGAGACGGCGTTCCCTGCGCGTCGAGATAGCCGCCGGTGACGGTTGGGGTGAGCGACTTTTCGATCAGCTTTTGCCCTACGCTGACGGCCTGGAAATTCATCCCAAACAGAGCTGGCACCGGAGCTGTTCCTGAGCCATTGTGCGTTTTGCCGTTGATTTCGTTCACAATGGCGTTGACCTTTAAGGTGTCGTAGCACTGAATGTTCTGGAAGCTGTCAGTCCACGTATCCGACGACGATTTGGCGGTCGGATCGGGGAGCGGGCTACAGCTGACCAGGCCGACCTTCACGCCGGGAAGGTTCACCGGGATCGAATTGATCTCAGGCGAGTAATAGTCGTCCAGGTTCGTGCCGTTCCCGGGGCCGGAAACTGCTGAGTAGGACGGATGCTTATCTGACCAAGCCGTGTATCCGCCAGCGGCGTGCACCACACCGAAAATCGTGTTGGTCCGAACAAAGTTCCATGGATAAACCGGGGCGCAGCCTTGGGCTGGGTCGCGCACCAATCTTTTCGGATCAATCGATTGAATTCCGCCATCCACTCCGGCGGGGGCGCCGCCATTCAGCTTCGTCTGGTTGAGGTCGATTCCCTCGTCATACTCGGTGGTGGTTCCCGAGGGCTCTCCATAGGGCACGCAAGGCCCGGACGCCAATCCGTCGCCGGTCGTTTTTGCGGGCGGATCGAGGGAACGGTCATATGCATCGTCGTAGAAAGCACCCACGCTTCGCGGAGACCCGCCGGTCATCAGCGCCATCAGCCCAGGGAACGAGTCGGACGGCTGCGAAGTATAGGCAAAGAGGTAGTCAATCCCATAGGGTTTGAGCGAAGCCATATTGGGGCAGTAGGGCAAGCCTCCATTGGCGCCGCTGATCCCCTTAACGCAGTTGATATAGTCGACCGCGTGCATCCCATCAATGCTGATGAGCAACACGTGCTGAATCCCCGACACCCGGCTTTTGTGATTCCGTTTGCTTCCGCTGCCTTGCTCGGCAGCTGAACCGGCTACCAAAGGTAAAGCAGACATCAAGACCAACAACACGATGGTCGCGAAGAAACCATTCCTGGAATTCATATTTTCTCCTTGTCGAACGAGTGGAATTGGAAACGAAGTGGGAGTGATGTCAAGATAGAGCAGGAGTTTAGCCGTCTTCGGTTACGCGAAGGTTACTTAGAAATGAAAGAAATGTGAATAAAGAAATTGGGACTCGAAACGCTCCCGCGCCGCGCAGACGGTCTTTCAAACGTCTTCCTATAATAAGGATCAGGAATCGTCGGCGCGGCCCGGTCGTTGCAGTGAATGACTACTTCGCTAACTGCGCCACAACTTCCGGAAGCGCCTGCGTGCCTTCCGCTTGTACCGCGCTCAGTTCCGTCGGATTCAACCCGAGCGCCTGCACAATCGTCGGCGCAATCTGTCTGGTTGCTACTAATGATGCGACCGTTTCTGCCGAAAAGTCAGGATTCGCGACCAGCAGAATGACATTAGTATCGTCATGGGCGAAGCCGCCGTGATCGCCAATCATCGCGGTGCTACCCGAGTAGGTCACGCCTACGTTCGGAGTCACGATAATGTCGGGAGTCCGCGGGTCGTCACCCGACTCCCAACCGCCTACGTTGTAATTCAGCCATAGCGATGGTCCGTAGTAGATCTCTCCCATGCCGATGCCGGTCGCGTTCTGTTCGAGTATTTTCACGGCCTTGGGCACGCTCGCGCCCTTCTTCAGCCAGAGCACAGAGACATCATCTTCTGTAGCGCCAATGCCTGTCGCGTTAAGCGGAGACTCGGAGTAAGGAATCATGTTGTTTGTGGCCAGTATTGTCGCTGGCGTATTGGTTCCGTCGGCCACGTACCGGGCCGGGTCGATGGGCGAGTCCCCATGCTTCGCAGTGATGATGATCAGCGTGCTGTTATAAATGCTCGCAGCCTGGAGTGAGCTGACGATGTCGCCGATCGCTGTGTCTACATATTCGATTTCCTTCAGCAACTCCTGGCTCGGCAGGCCCGCCGCGTTCTTGTAACCGCCCGTCGCCACGCCCGCCTCATTCACCGACTCTCCCACGTAAACCGCTTGGAAATTCATGCCGAAGACGGACGGTACCATCGCTGGCTTGCCCGAATGCGTCTTGCCCGCAATCTGATTCAGCAAGCCATACACCTTTATCGCGTCATAGCACTGGATGTTGGCGAAGCTGCTGTTCCACGCGGATACGCCAACCTTGTCGCGTATTGGGTCGCACGGAACGCCGTCCAGAGTCTTGACACCGGGCAGGGGCACAACCGCCGAACTGACCTCTGGTGAATAATAATCATCCAGGCCAGTGCCGCCGGGGCCGCCCACAAACGAGTACGACGGATGCTTGTCAATCCATGCGGTGTATCCGCCCGCTGCATGGATCACACCAAAGAGCGTGTTTGTCCGTATGAAATTCCACGGATAGACGCCAGCGCAACCGGCCGCCGGGTCGCGCACCAGTTTCCGCGGGTCGATCGATGCGATACCGCCCTCCGTCAGGCCGGCGCCCGGTGCGCCGCCATTCAGCTTGGTATCGTCAATGTCAACTCCTTGATCGTTGTCGGTTGTCGTTCCGGTAGGCGCCGCGCCTGGTGTGCACGGGCCACCAGCCAGGCCCGTCCCCGTCGTGATTGTGGGAGCATCGAGTGATCGGTCATAGGCAACGTCGTAGTAGAGGCCAGTCGTCTTGGGCGTGCCACCAGAAGCCAGAGCGGCCATACCGGGAAACGAGTCCGAAGGTTTGGACGATTCGGTGTTTATATAATTGATCGCGGTCTGACTCAACGCGGCCATGTTCGGGCAATACGGCTTCCCGCCATTCGCGCCGGCAATGCCGTGCGAGCAGTTATAGAAATCTACCGCATGCATGCCATCAATGCTCAACAACAGTACGTGCTGGATGGTCCCCGAACCCACAGATTTCGTCTGCGCTGCCACATAGATCGACGCCAGCACTAGCGCCGATGCAATGCAGGCCAGTATCATCCTATTCGCCTTCATGTGAAGCCTCCATGAGAGTAAAAGTATTAGCCACTGAATATTACGGAGGGGTTAATTCTCCGTGAAATCTTTATTAGCGCCGAAATCCAATCGTCAACTCGGCAGTTGGTCGACCATCCGGAAGTTGTCCGGAAACGGGCTTCGAGGACATACATGCTGATTTTCCGGAAGAGGACCTAGAGGGATAACTTCGCGCCTCGTCAGCCGAAAACCACCGATCGATCCAGTGTCCGCCTTCGGGAACCTTCCGCATAGCCCTGTGACGCCGAGGCCTCCCCTTGAGTTGAAAGATAGGGAGTACAGCCACCACCAATACCAAACACCGCCGAGAATTTGCACAGTCTTCATCTGCCTAACATCAATCGTTAAACATCCGGGCTTGAATTGCTCCATAATATTGAGCATCTCAAGCGCGCCGATGCCGTCCCCGTTGGGCGGGAGCTCGTATACAGTCCAATCGCGGAATTTTGTAAAAATCGGCTCGACCCACTGACCACGAGCTTGGCCTGCCCTATCAGCGGCAACTACGCCGAGCAGATCGAAGGAGCGCAGGATCTAGTGGGTGTCGTTGCAGGGGCGGCGCAAACGATCAGTATTCCCAGCAACTACGGATGCATCTGGACCGTCGGATAAATAGCGTGGCAGGCTGGGCTAATGATGCAGTCTGTGTACCCGAAAGTACAACCGGCAGCGCGCACTCTTAGCGGGCAACTTCGTTGAACGGCAACTCGCGGCATCTGTGCAGGCTACACGGAAAGGACCAGCAGAAAAGTCTCCGCGACTGCCTGCCAGAAAGTCTTCCATGTTGTTGGACTATCTAATCTATGTTCCCCAGGATGTCGTCTGCATCCTGCATCGCAGCACTTCCGGCAGCCTCGCCCGACGCCGTCTTTTTGTTCTGCCAGTCAATCTCGGACAGCACCACGATCGTCTCCATCTTCTTTTTCTTCAGGCCGCTGTTGATTGCCGGCAGGTCCTTCTGCGTGATTTTCTGGAAGTCGTCAATAACGTCTCGCAGTTCGTGGCCGAGAGAATCAGTGCGCGCAACCTGATAATCGGTTGGCCGGCCATCATATCCAGTAACGTTTCCGTAGAGCTCGCCGATCAGTTCGCGGATGCGTTCTTCGCCGGTGATCATTCCACCTTCTTTCGTAGCGACAATCTTCGAGCGCAGCTCCTCACAGTCGCCGGCAAGCTGCTGCAGCTGCTTGCGCAGCAGATCTCTCTCCGGCAGTTTGGCTGCACGAGCGTTTGCGGCGGTGCGCACGCCTTCGATAGCCTCGACGCTCCACGTCATATGTTCGAGCAGGTTGTAGATTTTCATGGAGAGATCGAATTGGGCTTTGCGGTCATCGAGAGTGTAAGTAGCGCGCGGGTCCATCACCACGTTGAGTTGCTCGCTATAGCTTTGATCTCCCTTCGTGAGTTTGACCGTGTAGGTGCCAGGCAGCACGCGAGGGCCGCGCTGCGCCCCATTCAGCGCCGTGGCGGCGGGGGCAACCTCGGGCGCTTTTAGGCGCATGAACCAACTAGCGCGGTTCAGGCCGCGATGGGTGCTGCCGGGAACCGTGTCAATGAGCTTTCCATCCTGATTGAAGATTTCGATTTTCAAATCGCCGAAGATGTGGCGGCTTTTCTGATAATAGGTAATCTGGGCGGCGGACGGGCGCGGACGGCCGGAAAAAGTTTCGTTGCCGTCGGACCAGCCTCCGCGAGCGTTGAAATATTGAACCACCGGCCTTCCGGGAATCAGCGCTGCTTCTTTCGTCATCAAGTCAGGGGTAAGAGATCGCAAAGGGGAAATATCGTCGACGATCCAGATGCCGCGGCCGTGAGTGGCCAGCACCAGATCGGATTCGCGTGCGTGCACGGCGATGTCATCGACGGCCACGGCTGGAAAGTCAGAACCCTTGTATTGCGCCCAGCGCTGACCGCCGTCGACGGAAATCCATAACCCAAACTCGGTCCCCAGGAAAACAACGTTGCGATTGACGGTGTCTTCCTTAATCACGTGTGCGAAGCCACGCACGCCGTTTTCCTGAGCGGGCAAAGCGGTCCAGGTCTGGCCGTAGTCGCTCGTTTTGAAAACGTACGGCTTCAGGTCGCCGTACGAGTGTCGGTCGAACGTAGCGTATGCGGTCGCTTGGTCGAAGCGGCTGGCTTCAATCGTCGAAACCCAGGAACTCTTCCCCAGCCCGGTGATGTTGCCGACGACGTTGGTCCACGTCCGGGCGCCATCGCGAGTGATCTGCACATTGCCATCGTCAGTGCCGACCCAGATGATCTGGCCGTTCTTGGGCGATTCTGAAATCGAGTAAATCGTGGTGTGCATCTCGGCTGACGAATTGTCGACAGTGACTCCCCCTGATTCTTCCTGCTTCTGTTTTTCGGGGTCGTTGGTGGTGAGGTCAGGAGAGATGCGGTCCCAGGATTGACCATGATCGCGCGAGCGAAACAGGAACTGCGCACCAATGTAGATTGTGCCCTTCTCATTGGGGCTCATGTGAATAGGGGTGTTCCAGTTGAAGCGAAGTTTCTTCTCGCCATAATTGGGCAAGGGCTTGATGCCCCGCCCTTCATGCGTGTAGCGATTTACGCGGCCGATTTCTCCGCCCTGAGCCTCGGCGTAGATGTAGTCGGCATCGGACGTGTCTTCGAACATCCAGAAGCCGTCGCCGCCATACATGTTTTCCCAGCGGGAGTTGGTGATGCCGTTGGGATAGGACGAATCTCCTACCCAGGAGCTGTTGTCCTGCAGGCCGCCATAGACGTGATAGGGGTCGGAGTTGTCCAGGCTCACGTGATAGAACTGCGACACCGGGAGATTCATGAAGTGTTTCCAGCGGTTGCCGCCGTCTTCGCTGCGCCACAAGCCACCGTCGTCGCCAGTAATCACGATATTTGGATTCTTGGGATCGATCCAAATATCATGAAAGTCGCCGTGCACGGCGGCGGAAACATCGTTGAAGGTTTTTCCGCCATCGTTGCTTAGCAGAAGCATTAGGTCGGGTTTGAAAATCTTGTTTTCATTCCTGGGATCGACCGTCAGGTTGGCAAAGTAAAACGGGCGCCAGACCATGTATGCGCTCGCGTCGAGTTTGGTCCAGGTTGCGCCGGCGTCATTCGAGCGATAGAGGCCGCGGCCTTTTTCGGCTTCAATGTTGCAATACACGACTTTCGGTTTGGACTCCGCCACAGCCAGCGCGAGGCGTCCGTAGGGCTTCGGAGGCAGCCCTTTACTGTTGGCTTCGGTGATCTCGGTCCAGTGAGCGCCGCCATCGGTGGATTTGAACAGACCGCTGCCCGGGCCACCCGAGCGGAACGTCCAGCCTTGGCGCCGGAAGTCCCACATGGCAGCATAGACAGTTTTGGGTTCCTGCGTGCTGCGGGCGAGCATGGCGCAGCCGCTCGAACCGTTAGCCCCGGCGAGAACTTTGTTCCAGGTTTTGCCACCGTCAGTGGTTCGGTAAACGCCGCGCTCGTCACTGTCGTCCCAGAGATGACCGATGGCGCAGGCCAGCACGTCGTTGCTGTCGCCCGGATTGATCAGAATCTTGGCGATGTGTTCGCTGTCTTGGAGGCCAACATTAATCCAGTTCTCGCCGCCGTCTATAGATTTGTAAACTCCGTCGCCGACCGAAACGCTGTTACGTACCCACGACTCGCCGGTTCCCACCCAGACGTTTCTTGGATTCGAAGGATCAACCGCCACAGCACCAATGGACTGCACACTTTCGCGTTCAAAAACCGGTTTGAAAGTCGTGCCGCCGTTCACGGACTTCCAAACGCCGCCGCTGGCCGCGCCCGCGAAGACGGTGATGCGGCCCTTCTCGTCAATGGCGTCAATCGCGGCGATGCGGCCGCTCATCGTGGCCGAACCGATATTGCGGGCGGACAGGCCGGAAACGGTAGCAGCATCAAAACGGTATGCTGCCTGTGCCGAAGCCAAAGCGGTACACAGCGAAGTTCCTGCAAAGATCAATATCATTGCGAAGACATTGCGAGCCGACAGGTTCATGGTCGTCAGTCCTTTTCCAGAAAAATTAAACGAGACGATCGCGAAAAACCGAGATGCGAAATCACTCGATGCCCCAGTCAATCAATGCCCCGATTCCCAATCTCGGCTCAGTGAATACTGACCAACCCCGATTTTCTTTCGTCCGTCCTTAACGATTCCGGCAGCGCAAACTCAGCGGGATCGATGTTCACGTTCACTTCGATCTTCTGCAGCGTGACTGTTTGCGAGTCGGGGTTGTTCCTTGATCCACTGGCAATCGCAAACGCGAACATGACTCCTGCTACCGGCTTGTATGAGCCGAGGCTCTCCACCCGCTCGCGTACTGAACCGCGAATGAACTGCTGGATTTCGCGGCGAATCTCGATGAAAGTATCGGGATCGAGATAGTCATAGATGATGTCGCCATTCTTGAGCGTCACTTTCAGGCGCAGAGCGTCGTCGCCATCGACGATGTCGTGTCCCAGATATTCGACCGTGCTGCCTTTTTCTTTGTAGTCGACCAGCGGGCCGTCGAAGTCGGCGTCGAGCAACAGATCTCGCAAGGAGTCTTCGCCCATCAGTTGCGGATCTTTCTTGCCGCCAAAGGGCTCGACTTGCCAGCCGGCTGCGCCGTCGTAGGCTTGAATGGCGGTCATGCCCTGCGCAGTCGTGGTGACACGGACGGAATCAGGGCGCGCGTTTTCCTCGCCCATCGCCACGACGCGTCCGCCGAAGCTCTTGATTTTGCCGGTGACGCGGATAGTTTTGATGGCCTTGATTTTCTCGAGGCCACCCCGCGCCTCGATGTTTTTGGCGATCAACTCATCCGCTGTTTGGGCATAAGAATGGGCACCGATACAACCGAAGGAAATCAAGAGAAGGAAGAGACAACGCATAGGTGCAGGCTCCGGCCTATGACAGACTGAATTGAATTGAGGTTGCGCGATTTAAATGTACTCGCGCAGGGAGCCGAAGTTCAAGTGTCGATGGTAAAACGACAGACGATGTGTTCCAACGCCCCCTTGGTGACGCCACTGCAGTTCTCGCCAAGCGACCGCGCTGAAACCGGGTCTGCGTCTAGCGGTCCAGAAATGGGCTTCGGGCAGATCTCTGGATGATCTCCGAGAAGCGGACTAGTGGTCCATGATAAGACTCTTTCTTCCGAAAGGCACAATTTGGAGGAAGGATCCTGTAACTTTCCATGGTGCTTCACATCCCATGTATGCGCCCAGGTTCCTCGGCGTCAATTCGAACGTGAATAGGAGAAAAGTTCATGAACAAGATGATTCGCAGGTTGATGGCAATGTGTCTTCTGGCAGTCTCGCTTTCGGCTTTTGCACAGTCTGGCGATGCCATGAAGCAGGACGACAGGATGAAACAGGGCGACAGCATGAAGAAAGACGACATGAAGAAGGACAGGAAGTCCAAGAAAAAGGCGAAGAAGGACGACATAAAGAAAGACGAAAACATGAAGCACGACGACAGCATGAAGCAGAACTAGCACCCGCCTGCGTTCTTCAAGTTCGAGATCAGGGTAGCTGGCGCGGGCAATATCACCGACTACCTTGAGCCTTCCCCTCGGCCCAATTCAGAACACCCACGCCCGCTCTTAATGCACTGGTCCTCTCGAGCGAAGGCCTGCCGATTGCTATCAGCGCAAGCTGAGATTAGGCAGTCAGATACTTTTTCATGCAGCGGACGCAAGGGGCATATCCCTGTCGCAGCGCTTCCCGGGCCGTGATTGTCTGAATGTGGGCTTTGTCGTGGATGAAGGGACACCCAACTGCGTGGAAAGTTTTTCCATCCCCCGAAACGATCACCAACATATCCGGGGGCACGCCAGCACCGGCCTGTGCATGTTCTGAACGCAGTTCTGGACGGCTGAAGACCGAAGATCTAGCCACCTCGAAACTGCCGGCGACCAAGACTGCCGCGGCGGCGGCGACCATCCATCCGAGAAAGCTTCGGCGGTTACCAGGCATATTTTCTTCCAGTCTCCGGTGCAAACGGTGGCTGAAACCCAGCGGCACTTCGAACATCCTTTCGTCGCCGTACAGCTGAACCACATTACGCGTACCGTCAAGCACAGCTGTGCAGTGCTTGCAGCCACGGAGATGGTCTTCCATGGCAGCGCGCAGGCTTGCATCGACTTCACCTTCGAGATAATTCGAGATCTCCCGCCACACTTCTTCGCAGCTGACTACCATGGCTTCGTCCCCTTAGCAAGAAACAGCTTACTGCTCCAGGTACCGCCGAACCCCGGCGCCAGCAGATCCCGCAGCATCAGCCGCGCCCGGAGCAAGCGCGTCTTGACCGATGCGGTTGAGATCCCGAGAGCCTTGGCGGTCTCTTCAATGCTCAAGTGCTGCATATCGCGCAGGACAAACGTTTCGCGGTACTTCTCTCCGAGCGAGGCCAACGCTTCGGCCAGCTTCTGCCGGACTTCCTTACGTTCCAGGGTCTCCAAAGGGATTTCGCGCCAGTCGGCAAAATCGCGGGGAGTATAGTTGCCTTCCTCGTCCTGACGGTCAACGATCGGCTCCATAATGTTGGCGTGATCTTTCCTCCTCCACATACGCGCCTCGTTAATGGTGATCTGGGTGAGCCAGGTGCTGAACCGCGCCTCCGCACGGAACTGCCGGATGTGCTTAAAGGCTTTCAGCATCGCCTCCTGGGCCACGTCTTCGGCATCGGCCTCATTCCGCAATATGGCAAAGGCCGCAGAGTACACGCGCCTTTCGTAAGGCCGGATCAGCTCGTAGAAGAGATCGTGCTCGCCGTTCCGGATACGCTGGATCAGCATCTCTTCGTTGAATGGTTTCGCTGGAGGTTCCAGCGAAGTCACTTCTTCCGGCATCATTCCTCACCCTGAGCGTCACTGCAGTTACGGACCGTCACTATTCTGATCGGTATTCCGGGTCCTTTTTCCATCCTGTGAACATAGAGACGAAGTTATTCCAGCCATGGAGTACCACCATCACCAGATGCCCGAACACGAACGCCAGCATCGCCCACATGATCAGGAAATGCCACAACCGCGCCCAGTGAAAGCCGCCCATGATCCACGCTAGCCACGAGAACTGGACTGGTTTCCATACAGCGAGACCGGTCAACACCGACAGCACGCCCAGTCCGATTGCAGAGGTGTATGCGTGTTTCTGTAGCGGGTTGTAGGCTTCCCTGGCGGGCGGCTTGGGGCCGAAAAGGAAGTAGTGGCGCACCATCGGCCACACCCCAGGGAGATCACGTCGCACAAAGAGCACCTGCTTGTAGTTTCCGCTGAAGATCTGGTAGCCGATATACAGCAGTCCGGTCCCGATGTAGATCCACATAAAAGTGAGGTGCCACTGGAGCGCGCCTCCCAGCCATCCGCCGAGCGCGAAAGCTTTGGGCCAGTTGAG
>Ga0209008_1000251_pt1 | contig 22649 bp, 15 predicted proteins | sample JacPin_JW_Ref_O3_FD_187963 | JGI IMG/M metagenome (GOLD analysis project Ga0209008, IMG submission 187963) | Forest soil microbial communities from Algoma, Ontario, Canada - Jack Pine, Ontario site 1_JW_Ref_O3 (SPAdes) (version 2) | ecosystem: Environmental > Terrestrial > Soil > Boreal...
GTCGGCGCGTATCAGACCACTTCTTATTGAGGATCAGAAGTTCCTGACGCAGGGTTTTCGGGAAAAGATCGACCTCGATGCCTGCTTCTTCCAGAGAAGAGTGCCCAAACACGGTCTCGTCCTTATCCGCGAGACCGTACACGACCCGCGCGACCTTGCCGTTGATTAAGCGAGTGGTGCAAGGCGTCTTCCCCGATTTGCGAATGGAGCACGGCTCCAACGTCGTGTAGACGGTGCAATCTCTTAGATCGACGTTGTCCACATCATCGTTGAGTTTCCTGAGAGCGCAATATTCTCCATGCCGTCCTTCGCCTGTCTCGCCACGGTATCCCGTAGCTATAACGACCCCATCTTTCACGGAGAGCCGCGTTCTTCCTACTGAACTAGCGAGCCTTGTATTCCCTCAAAATTGGCTGGCCGGGCAGGATTCGAACCTGCGTATGGCGTGATTAACAGTCACGTGCCTTTCCAGCTTGGCTACCGGCCAAAAACACATCCGTAAAAAGCAAAAGGCCCCGACTTTTGTCGGAGCCTCGGAAATCGAATCTGAACTTAGAAATCTAACGAATAATCAGACCAATCCCGAGGGCCGAGCGCGATTGACGCGCCGTCTCATCATGGATTTGGTCTTTATCGTCATTTACGAAACCGAGTATAGCATTGCTTTTGGCGGGAATCCAGCACTAATAAACTGTTCTGTCACTCAAGTTACTCGCTCTCCTCCGTTCCTTTATCTGTCACTGACTTAGCAACCTCGCCACGAAGCAGCTTGACCCCAAATCTCGAACAGAGCTAGCGTCGGGACGTGCTGACGATTCGTGCCATGACCGGCGGTGAAGGCTACGCACAGCGCCATCTCCAACAGAGCGACTACTACGACCAGAATCGAACTGTCGAAGGCCGGTGGCACGGACGCGGCGCTGAACTGCTTGGTCTCAAAGGAGAGGTTACCTCCGAGGATTTCGAGGCAGTGCGTCAGGGTCTCGACCCACAAACGGGAGAATTCTTACGGCAACGTCACGGGGCAGATCGCATTGCCAGCAATGGTGAGGAGCAAAGTAAGGCGCGCTCTCTTTATGACATGACATTTTCGGCGCCGAAGTCCGTCTCTGTGATGGCCATTGTTGGCGGTGATGAGAGACTGGTCGCCGCGCACGGAACCGCCGTTCGCGAGGCATTGGAAGAAGCAGAGAAATACTCGGCCACCAGGGTTCGCCTCGCCGGCCTGAACGAAAATCGGGCCACCGGAAACTGGATCATAGCTTCCTACACTCACGACACGAGTCGTCAGCTAGATCCTCAGCTCCACACTCATGCCGTCGCTGCCAATCTCACCTACGATGGGACTGAAGGACGTTGGAAGGCGCTACAGGCTTCCGGTCTGTACGAGCGTCGCAGCTATCTGACCGAGGTCTATCGCAATGCCCTGGCTCGCGAAGTGCGCGTGCTTGGCTACGAGATTGAAAACCGTCATGATGTTCGTGGTCGCGACAAGGGATTCGAAATCGCAGGTTTCTCCCATGACCTTTTGGACAAGTACAGTCAACGCAGTGCCCAGCGTGATGCGGCCATTCAGGAATTCACTCGTGAGCGCGGGCGCGTGCCCACAGACAACGAGGTTGCCGTGCTCGTCCGGGAAACGCGAGCTGACAAGCTTCAGGAAATATCGACCGAGCGAGTCCGTAACCTTCAGCAAGAACGAATGACCCCGGATGAGAGGCAAGCGCTTCGGGATGGCTTGAACGAGGCTCAGACAAAATCCCATTCGCCTCAAATCAATCGAGGTGTGCATAAGGCTTCGCTTGCATACTCTCAGGAGCACATTTTCGAGCGTCTCTCAGTCGCCAGAGAGCATGAGGTTCTAACCGAGGCTCTTCGTCACGGGCGCGGCAGCGTCGAACTCAGTGACCTTCAGGGCTCGCTCTCCCTTGAACGTGCGAAAGGGGCTATCATCTCCTCCGGGGATGAAATTGCGACACACGCGAGCCTCCAACGTGAGCGAGACATGATCGCGGTCGTTAACCACGGGGTGGATCGCTATGACCGCCTCGGTAAGGGTCGCGAGTTTGAGCTTTCGGATCACCTCCGTCCGGAGCAGAGGCGCGCCGTCGAGGCAGTGCTCGATTCTCGCGATCTGGCAATCAATGTCCGAGGCGCTGCTGGCACTGGCAAGACAGCCACACTGCGTGAAATTGACCGGGGTCTCAGAGAGGCCGGACACGAAGTTCTCGCGGTGGCTCCCACCCGAAGTGCAGTGGACGAACTGGAAAAAGTTGGCTTCCGTGACGCGATGACTGTCTCCCGACTTTTGGAGGCTCAGGAACCACAGGACGCGCTGCGCGGGAGGGTCTTGATTGTTGATGAAGCAGGCATGGTCTCTGGCCGGCAAATGCAAAGCTTGCTGCACCTCGCCGAGGATCAGGGAGCCAGAATCGTCTTTTCCGGTGACACGCAGCAAATTCCCAGTGTCGAGGCCTCGGATGCTTTGCGTATCTTGGAACGGGAGTCCGGCCTGAAGAGTATTTCCCTCACTGAAGTACAGCGGCAGACGAACTCTGCCTATCGCGAGGCCGTACAGACCATGAGGCATTCACCGGAGGAAGGGTTCGCACAACTGGAAAAGCTCGGAGCCATTCGCGAAGTATCCATCTTCGACCGAGGCCAGATTGTGGCGGTGCTGCATCGTGAGTTTCGAGCCGAAGGGCGCGATACGCTGGTGGTTGCGGGCACTCATGCTGAGATTTCGCAACTCACCGACGCGATTCGCCAGGATCGGAAAGATGGCGGCGAATTGGGAGTCAGCCAGTCTTTTGATCGGTACGTCTCGCTCCAATGGACGACAGCGCAGAAACAAGAACTGTCCAACTACCAAGAGGGGCAGGTTCTGCAATTCCACAGAGACACGAAACTTGCAAAACGACATGAGTCGCTGGAAGTCGTGCGCACCGGCCCTGAATCTCTGGTTGCGCGAAAAGAAACCGGTGAAGAGGTGAACATCTCGCCGAAACAAACGCGGGCATTTTCCGTTTTTGAGCGTCAGCCCATTGAAGTTGCCCCTGGCGATAGTCTCATGCTCACAGCAAACCGTCGAGGACCGGAACTCCGGGCGACCAACGGAGAGCTGGTCAAAGTGAGTTCCTTAGATGGCGGTGCCATACGCCTCGAAGACGGAAGAACACTTCCTTCGAACTATCACGAGTTCACACACGGTTATGCCGTCACCGCCCATAGAAGCCAGGGCAAAACCATAGACACCGTGATCATCTCCGCAGACGCCATGAAGAAAGAATTGTTCTACGTGGCTACCAGCCGGGGTCGGAGCGAGATCGCTGTTGTCACCAGCGACCGAGAGCAACTTCGTGAATCCGTCGGCGTATCGACGATGCGGCAGTCTGCGATTGCACTGGCTCGAAAACAGCTATCCGCACGCGATCCGGAAAAGGGCCACCGTGTTGACCTGATGACTGGGGTGAACCGGCAAGCTGGCCAGCAGATCGGAGAGCAGCATTCTTCCGTTGCAACTCACACACCGGAACCGGAAAAGACTCCCCATGTCGGCGTGGAACATGACCTCGGTGGCCCCAGTCTTGGTCTCGGGCTTTGAGGTCTCGCGGAGAGCCACACCTACACATTCCCCACATGGCGGAGAAATGGGCCGGGGGGAAAGGCTTGTGTCAAGGCCGCGTGTTTTGCGCCGCGAAGCGGTCGTGAGCCTTGACACGAGGTGCGCCCCGGCCATCCTGCTCTGTTATGGGGATCTGTGGGAGCCTAAAGAACGGTTAGTGCGTCGGGCCGTGGGCTCCAGCAACCTGGCTTAGCACTCTGTCCGCTGCATTTACGCCCCGATATTGCGCTTCCTCGAAGATGGAGAATCCGCTGAGGTCCGAATTGGCGAACAGAATTCGTCCGTGTGCTTTGGCAAGATTGCGACGTTCGGCGGAAAAGATTGCTCCGACCTTGGGGCGGGCCATCGCGTGTCCCATGCGCATAATATCTATGCGCGACACGCACTTCCGGATGTCATGATGCACCCGTTCGAGGTCGTGAAGAATCGCTTCCTTCCAGTAGTTCCAATCCTTGTTCAACAGCAACTGCCGATTTTCCGATGGCAGTCCATCGGCCAAAGCCCAATAGAAAGTCCAGACCGTGCGTTCCACGTGAGAGCGGACACTCTGATGAGTCGCATCTACGTAGCCGAGTGTCGGGGATTCCATAAAGACGTTGTCCCATGTAGGGTCAGGACCATAAGAGTCGGGGAAATGTTCGAGCGTGAGATTGGCAGTTAGCCACGGCGAATATTCGAAATCATGCAGTGGAGCCATGCCCTCCACCAAGTACGCCGCTAGAAAGGTAGGCGCTGCGAAGATTATAAATTCTGTCTGGTATTCGGTGTCTCCAGCCAGAACGCTGAACCCGTTTCCCCGTCGCGAGATTTTGTGCACCATTCGGTTGGTCTCTACAAAGCTTCCGACTCGTTCAAGTAGTCGGCGGACGATCCATCCGTTTCCCTCGGGCCAGGTTAGAGGTCCCTTTTCTTCCGGCTCGCGAGATGCGAAATACTGGATTCCTGCCCATGCAGACGTGTTGTTGGTGGTTGCGCCATAGTCGTCGCGGCAACAGTAGTTCATGTACCAGTTGAGAATGCGAGAGTCCATTCGCTGTGCACGAAGCCAGTCAGCAAATGAGAGTTGGTCTAGATCCGCCGTGGTATCGGACAGCCCGATTTCCATGGGCACGGTGAACTTGCCTGTAGCGCGGAACTCATGGATGCGGTCTTCCAGTCTTCGGAACTGATCGCGGTCGGCTGGTGTTAATCCGACGGCTGGCTCGATCCCTTCTTGCCATCTTCCATACAGAAACAAACGCTCCTGCGGAGTGAAGCAGAGATAGCGTTCCTCCCATTGGCCGTTCTTCAGTACCCCAAGGTCCTCAAACAGCTCGCGGACATAGATAGCCTTCAGCCCCGGTACCGGAACATAATGCGCAGCCCACGGGTATGCAGTGATTTCATTTTCACCCCAGCGTGAATTTCCGCCGGGTTGATCGTTCATCTCAAGGAGAACAAAATCAGCGAAACCTTTCTTGTGCAGCCGCCACGCGGAGCTCAGACCTGCAATTCCACCGCCGATGATCACGACCGCGTGCTTTGCGACCTGCTTGGGTTGAGAAAAGCTTGCCCGGTCACGCAGTTGATGGCCCATCTGGAATGAGTCGTTCACGAATGTGCCAACAACCGGTCGGTCTCCTTTGATCGAGAGGCCAATTAGTGCTGCGCTTGCCGATTGCAGGAACTGGCGCCTTGAAGTGCTCAATGACTGATGTCCTTCCAGTCCTGGTCGTAGGCGCGGACCAACACCTGATCGTTCAGCCGGTTCGGAGGCATCGGTAACGGTGACATGTCAGGGGGGAATTGAAACAGCGCAGGTAAGCCATCGACGCTCACAAAGCGAAGACCGTGCGGCAGAGAGGTTGGGATCCGATAATCACGGAAACTTGCAATCACGAATCCCCACTCCCCAAAGGACGGGACGTACACGTGGTACGGATACGTTTTGAGCCCTGCCTGCTTCAGCGTCTCAGCAATGCACCAATACGAATCGCGCGCAAACATCGGGGACGTGCTCTGGACCACCATCAATCCCTGAGCGCTCAGGTGACGAGCCGCGGCTTTGTAAAAAGCGGTCGTGTACAGTTTTCCTAGCGAATAGTTCGTAGGGTCAGGAAAGTCGATCACAATGAAATCGAAGCTGTCGCCGTTCGAATCAACCCATGGAAACGCGTCAGCGTTGGTGATGTGCACTTTCGGTGATGAGAATGACTTCTGGTTTAGCGCCGTGAGCATCGGATGAGTAGAGAACAACCGAGTCATCTCCGGATCGAGATCGACCAACGTGATGCTTTCGATCTGCGGATACTTGAGAATTTCACGCACAGCCAGACCGTCACCACCGCCCAGCACTAATACCCGGCGAGGAGCAGGGATGGCCGATAGTCCGGGATGGACCAGCGCTTCGTGATAGCGGTATTCGTCGCGCGAACTAAACTGCAGATGGCTGCTCAGGAACAGGCGGATGTCATCCTTGAATCGCGTTAAGACGATGTGCTGATATCGCGTGTCGCGAGCAAAGATGATCTCGTCCGCATAGATGTTGTCTTCGGCCGCAATCGTGATGCGCTTGGCCTGTGCCAGTCCGATTCCCAAGCCGCACAGCACGACAACGCACATGATTCGCAGGGCCTGCACTGAGGCGAGCTGTTTTGCAAATAGGAAAGTGCTCCACAGTGCGACCAACACATTGATGATCCCGAACAACATTGCGGAGCGGACCAGCCCAAGGTAAGGAACAAGAAGAATTGGAAACAGGAGCGATGCTCCCAGCGCACCAAGATAGTCGAACGTCAGGACATGGGCAACAACGTCGCGGAAATGATAACGGTCGCGAATAATCCGCATCAGCAGTGGAATTTCCAGGCCGACGAGAACCCCTATTACGATGACCAGGGCGTACATCAGAAGCTGAAACCCCTGAGTATAGGCAAAGGCTAGAAACAGCAGCGCCGACGAAAAGCCTCCAATCACTCCCAGCAGCAGTTCGATCCACACAAATCGGTACGCAAGACCACGATCAATGTAGCGCGAAAGAGCGCTACCGATCCCCATGGCGAACAAGTAACAGCCAATGATCGTGGAAAATTGAAGAACGCTATCGCCGAGAAGATAGCTAGCGAGCGTTCCCGCGATGAGCTCGTAGATGAGCCCGCAGGCGGCGATCAGCAGCACCGTGATGAAGAGCAGTATGCCCAAGGCTTAGTGGACAGCGGATGCGATGATGATGCAAATACCGATGGACATCGTTCCGATCAAGATGGCAAGCGCGGTGTTGTGCTCCTGGACAATTTCCTTCCATAGGTTGTAGGGAGTTACCTTGTCGATGATGAGAAAGGCTGCGGCAAAGACAAAAATACCGAGCGCCGCGTAAACAACTGCGTTCACCACGTTGCCAATTTGGATGCCCATTTACTTGCCTCCTGTGTAGTGATGGTAGTAGCCGTACACTGAACGATAGGAACCGGGGTTGTCGCGAACGGACCTGGGGACGTTCTTCACCTCGTCGACAGAATCGAGGCTCCATCCTCGGTATTCGGCCATTCCGAGCGTGCCCAGCACAATGACGCCGTAGAGAATGTACAGATTTCTGATCATGAGTCGTCTCTCTTCCCGGATAAATTGCCGAGGCTCATTGGCCGACCGGCATCTTCAGAGTCGTCATCATCCGAGCCGGTTGATCCGTAATCGCTCTCAGCCCATCGTAAATGTTCGAAATTCATGGAGCGCCATGTGATGAGCCCGGCGGGGATCAGCAAAGCTAGTAGGGCTATCCCAAGGAAGCTCGCCTGGGGAACGTCGCGGCTAGCTGAAATCGAGTACGAGATGGTTCCATGGCCGAAATCCGACTCTGGTTCGACCCTAAGGTAATAATTTCCGGGCGGTACGCTCGGAATTACTACGCTGTCCGCGCGGCTGCCTTCCGACCAAGAACCATCCTCGTCGTAACCGGAGTAGTAACTGACCTCGCGTCCAAAGTCGTAAGCCTGGCTCGTGTCCTGGTTTATAAGCGCATAGTTCAGGTATATCCAGTTGTTGTTCACATCCGCTGTGGTTTTTAATTCAAGATCGGAAGTGTGCCCCTTGAGTTGAAATACATCCGTCACGAAAGACGCTTCGCCTCGCTCGTTTGTGTTGAATGCGTAGTTTCCTTCGACGACCTGCTCACTACGTGCGAAGGACCAGAACAGAATCATCATCACGACAAGAACCAGCATGAATCCACCAAACGCAACCCATATCGCATTCGTATCCGCGCTAAGGGGAGAAGGTTGGTTTTCGTAAACGCCGATGCGCTCTGGGGGTTCGCCTTGGAGACCGAAAGTCTTCCAAATATCGTGGCCCGAAATGTACTCACCCATGGACCAAGTAACCTCTTTGCCAGTCCGTTCGCTCGAAATTACGCGGGGCGGTGAAACGTAATCCGACAGATCTGAGGATTCGCCTACTCGGACCTGCCATGGGAACTCCCCAAGCACAAAACTCGTCCCGGCCTTTGCGGTTTGAAAGTGCCTGTAGGTTTCTCCGAGGTAGCTCACGGTTGCGGGGCTGACATCGTTATTCAGGGTTGGCAACGACCGCAAAATACTGGTGTCATTCCAGTGACCGTTGTATTCGGTTAAGTAGCGAAATCCTTTGTATGGATTGAAGAGAACGTATTCATGCCAACTGTAGGGGACGCCATCGACATGGATTGTACGGCGCTGAAAACCGACTGCCTCGTAGTCTGTTCCTCGAATCTTCCCCCGCGTGCCCAGCGGAATCAGCGGCGGATCTTCGTCTACAGCGGCCTTGAATTTCTGCAGAATCGTCAGCCGTGGATCCTGCGCGTCCAGAATGGAATGGCAATGATCGCAAACGACCGTCACAGCTTGGCTGAGAGATCGGAGCGTAAGCACAGCGCCGCACCCTGGGCAATTGAGCGACCTCACTTGTGGCGGGCCTGGCGGATTGGGGCCGCTTGTGCTCATGACCATCCTTCGAATTTCCGCAAGTTCTTGAAATTCAATTCCTCAAACTCAACTGCCTTCCCCAAATACAAGGCAGGGGCCTCGTCGCTGTAATCAATCGTGGCAAACTTTCCGCTTGTTGCCATTAAGTCAACGAAGACGACATCGTCTTTGTCCCAGTACTGAAAGGGTAATTCTCCTTCAACCCCGCGATAGTGCGCTTTTGTGATCGTGGTTACGGTGTAATCGTCACTGTCCCAGGTGTAGCGCTGGCCGACCTTGCACTCAGACGGCAACTTTCGACCCTGCACCGAGAAGGTCACGACATACTCATCCTGCGCGTCGGAGAGCCATGCACTGCCGTTGTTCATCACCAGATGCCATTCATTCCAAGTCCCCTGATCGTATTCGTAAATGATTCGGCCAACCGCCACGAAGGCCTGACGGTCGTAGACGCCCTCTGTGCCAATCTGGATGGGAGAACTGTTCGGCGGCAGGTCCGCAACTTGGCCGACTTTCTTTAAGTCGATATCAGTTCGGACCAGGATGGACTTGCAGTATTCGCAAACGGTCTGAACGCTGCTAGACCAGCGGAACGTAATCTTGGCGCCGCAGTTGGGGCAGTTCGCGGTAGGCCGAGTCATTCCTTCCGACTCTCTCGCGAAATTCCGCCAGCCGCACTGGCGGGCTCAAAAGTGATTCCATCTGGCGGACCGTAAGGCCTAGTCACAGTCTGCACAGTAACAGAGGTGGCACCAAAAACATGTTTCAACTCAGCTTCAAAATCCCACTCTTGACGAGGAACGCAGCAAAACAGGTTGAGACAAAGGGAGCCGAATTCAGGGAAGGTATGACACGCAAGATGCGACTCTGCCAATAAACAAAGGCCGGTGATTCCACCAGCGTTGGGGAACTCATGCCACTGCGTTTCTCCCACCGGTCTGAGGTGAAGGCCCGAGATAATCCGCCCAAACAATTCGCGGAGAAGCGAACCGCTTCGAAGCGATTCGGCAGAGCACCCGTGCGCGTCAACGACCCATTCGATTCCGTTCATAATGTCGCATGCAGCTACTGCTGAGCGTGGCCGCACTCAGCACAGAATTTACTGATTTTTGGAATAGGCTTCCCACAGTTGAGGCAAAACTTCGTATCTGCCGCGGTTCCGGTCGCGGTTGTTGCGCCCGCAACAGGCGCGGTTCCGGATTCTCCACTGGCAGGCCCGGCCTTCTTCAGGGCATCCATCATCGCCTGACCCATCGCCACGCCCGCGCCGAGTCCAGCGCCTACTCCAGCAGCGCCGCCGCCTTCGTTCGCCGCCGCGATCGGAATGGCCTGCGCAACTTCGTACTGCGTATACCGTCCCATATCGCCGACCATGTTCATGCTGATTCGTTGATCAAGGACCTTCTGAAGCTCGTCTGGGAGCGACAAATTCTCGACCACGAAACTGTCGAGCGACAGCCCGAATTCGGCGAATCCGGGTTTGAGCTGCGCGACAATTTTCTCTGAGAGCGCCACTTGATTCGCCGCCATATCCAGGAAGGACACGTTGCTGCCTGCAAAGGTGTCCGTAATGCGACCGACAATGGCATTGCTCAATTGTCCTTCGAGGTCGGCGACAAGATAGGTGTCACGCGTGCCGCTGACCTTCGAATAAAACACCTTGGGATCGCTGATGTGGTAGGTGTAGATCCCGAATGCGCGCAGCCTAACTGCACCAAATTCCTTATCACGAATCGTGATGGGGTTGGGCGTCCCCCAATGTTGGTTAGTCTGAATTCGAGTCGAGAAGAAGTACACATCCGACTTGAACGGAGACTGAAAGGCTTTGTCCCAGTTCTGGAGGTAGGTCAGGATCGGCAACGTATGAGTATTAAGCGTGTATAGGCCCGGGGAAAATGCATCGGCGACCTTGCCTTCGTTCACAAACAGCGCGATCTGGGAGTCTCGAACCGTAAGCTTGCCGCCATTCTGGATCTCCCGATCCTGCATCGGATAGCGGTAAGCGAGAATTCCATCGCCGGGTTCGACCCAATCAATAACATCAATAAACTGCTTGGATAGAAAATCTCGAAGACTCATGGGTGCGCTCGCTTTGTGGCCATGCTTTAGCCTTGATGACTGGGCTGAAAGGGGATGCTACGGGCTACACAGGTCTCTGTCAACAACGGCACATTGCACTTCGGTCGGTCAATATCACAGATCGCAAATGGCACGCGGTCACCAACTTGCCTCAGTTCCCTAGAACATTCCGCTGAGTCTTTTGCTGTCTGTGTCTGTACCAGGTGCACAAATATTTTGTTGATATATTTTCCCCGGCAGGTTCCTTTTATACATAGAAAGGAAAATCTCGCGCGGATCAACGGAACGGTCTCGTTAAAGAAGCGCCGGTTGAGTGCGGTCGTTGCAATGTTCCAGTGGACCCCGGCTATGCTTAGCGCCGTGGGGAGACGAACATTCTTCTCGGTTACTTCCAGGAACTCACTCTCTCCGCGCGTTTCTGAAAAGCTCCGGAGAGGGAGTGATTGCGAGCACGGAGCAGCAGCTTGCGGCCTTCAGGGGTGCGCGTGTAAACAAGTTCAACTGGTCCCACGAGGCGTTTCCAGCGTTGTGTGAACATCTCAGCAACCTCCTTCTTCCGCGCCAATACATCTGGAACTGCGAAATAGTCTTCTCGAAATACCTTCCAAATCTTGCGGCGTGTGAGCAAGTATCGTGGGTTGTCAATTGGGCTCAGTATCTCTCGTAGAGCACGAAGAAATGTTGCCTGTTCCTTACCTGTGCCGCCCCCGATCCAGCAGAAAACTGTCCCATCACCATTCCTATCCGCATAGACGCGAAACACGCCGGCTTGCTGGTCAATGGAGCCCTCGTACTCCAGGGCTTCGAGAACTGCACGCCCGATCTGCTTGATGCTTCGCTCGGGAGTGCCGTGTCGAATGAGGCGCCACAACGCAATCAGGCTCCAAGGCAAACTCACAATCGCGGCAATTCCCAGCAACAGCGCGGCAAAGGTCCAAAAGTCCTGACTGGTCCGAACTCGACCTAACATGCGTCCAAAATATTCGAGGATCGCGACGGCAATACAGGCAGCTTGGATCAGAAGTGCTGCAATTGTGTTTGTGAGAACGAACCCGCGCGGCAGCGACTCGTCCGGAGCCTTCAGGCCGTCCGTCATCTGCTTGATGGAACCTGCAGCCAGCGCATCCTGCCACTGCTGGCGAAGGCCGGCACGGTCGAGAGCACGCCTACAAGTCTGGGTATTGATCTGGGCGATCTGGTCGCAGCTGAATGGGGGATGTCCGAATCCTAATCGCTCGGTTCCATTCTCGATTACTGGCGCGGCAGAATTCACACCGGCGAAAGCGGAGCAACGCCGAACCAGAAGTTCATAGTCGTCACCTGGACCAAATAGACCCGGCTCGACACAAACGAGATGCCAGATATTGGCCGTTTTCAGCGGCTGAGCTGAGTCCACTCGGATCGAGCGCCCCCTCATCTGGTTCGAGAGAACAAAGGAGCCCACAAAGCTGGCAAGTACCAGTGTGTTGATGCATGGCGCGTCCCACCCTTCCCCCAGCAAGGATTTCGTTCCCACTAGCACGGTTATTCCGCCCCGCTCGAAAACCGATGTGATTAAGCGGACTGAGCCACGATAGTATTCTCCTCTTATTTCGACGGACGAATAATCTGGGTCGTGGCTTAGCGGGGAGATCGAGAGGTCTCGCGGTTCAATTCCCAATCCTGTCGCAGCCTGCCTGAGGATTGGCTCTGCGCTGTTGGGAATCACCACCAGCGACCCGCTTAAAACACCCAAACGAATATCGGACAAGGCGGCGCGGCGCAAGTATTCAAATATCGGAACGATGCCAATGTCTTCGCAGACCGCAACCTCGCCCGTAGATTTCGGCATTTCTGCCCTGCGAATAAAGTCTGTAAGAATGACGCACCGCAATTCGGCACACTGACTGCCCGATTCAAGCCGCACGATCTCCTCAATAGATTTCAATTTGGTGATCGATGTGGTTAGCAGCTTTAGATGGTCTGACGGATCGCGGAGCTTTACTCTTCGCCGTTCAATTGCGCCGATCTCCAGCAGCTCACGCCGGAGCAACTTGAGAATTTGTTCGCTCGACTGGAAACGCTCGACGTCGGAGTACAAGCAATGAGAGAGCAGCACCTCCAGCCATTCGAGTTCTAGCGTAGGAACTTGTTTGTGAGACAAGCCCAGCGTTTTCAATACAGCGTGTGGGATTTCCCGTCCAGCGGCGTGCAGAAAGACGACCATGCTGGAGAGATATTCAGGGTCTTCAAGAATCTCTTCCGTGTGTTCGTTGGGCGTCGCAATCCACGGGTGGGTAAGGATCGCATCTTTGAATGCCTCGTTTGACCGGAGCCGCTCAACAAACGAGTCCACGGCAGTGCGGAAATCCCAGATCACTTTCTGTTCTTTCTCGGTAGGCGTACTGAAGTAGACGTAATCCTGGTGCGGACAGAGGTCACCTTCGAGCACCAATTCAGGGACCGAAACCTCCGCATCGACCTGTCCGCAAAGCTCTTCGTATCGCTGCCATTCGAACGCAGAAACATCGTAAGGCGGGGTTGCGGTCAACGCAACTATCGTTGGGTTGTCGAGTTGCCCAGCTACGCAAGTCAGAGTTTTCCACCACTCGGAGCGGAGATGATGTGCCTCATCCAGAACAAGAGTGCCGAACTTTGCTTGGGCAAATGCCTCTGGAAGCGGGACGTGCTCTTGAACGACGTGGTTGGCATCAGTGCCGTTGTTCAGCGGCTCGAACAGGCGTTTGTTAGAGTCACCGTTCTCCTCGGCTTCAATAGGCTGCGCTTGCTCGTCCGGTTCGCCCGAGCAGAGCGCGTGCAATGCCTGATAGGTCGCAACTGTCAGAAACGCAGGACTCCTCAGTTCCGTAGAAACCCACGCGGGTCTGCCGCTGCCCGGAGGCAGGAAAAGACCGACAAGACGATCAACCCACTGGTCGCGGATAGTGATCGTCGGTGCCAGCACCAAGGTGGGCTGATTCACCCGCTTTATCACTTCGAGACCCAGAACTGTCTTGCCCGATCCCGGCGCTGCTACCAAATGCAACCGTCGGTTTTGCAAGTAGCCGTCAAGGTGACCCAATAAACGTGATTGATAGGCGCGCCAGGTTTTTCGGAACGTCATTACGTCCGGGAGACTTTCCCTTTGCGTGTTAGGCGATGCCAAAGGCATGAATTGCTGAATTATATGGTCGCAGGCGGCTCGGAGCTACTGCTGGGTCTGGTCCTACGCTCCCAAGAGAACGTTCGACCGCGTTCGAAAATATTTTCGATACCTTTTCCCTCCCGCAGGTTCCTTTTATAGATGGAAGGGAAAATCTCGCGCGGATCAACGGAACGGCCTCGCTAAAGAAGCCGCCGGTTGAGTGCGGCCGTTGCAATGTTCCCGTGGATTCCCCAAAAGTACCTAAAAGCACTTCTATAGGCGCTTTAGGCACTTTAAGCAGTTGTTGAGAAATACTTTCGAAGTCGAAAAGAAAAAAGATTCTTTGAGATGAAGCAACAAATGCGTCTTGTACGGTTTCTATACGAATAATGTTCTCGTCCGTCCATGACGCGAAAACTAACGCCAGCCGAGTAGTGAAGGAGTTCGAAGTCGATCGAATGGAGCCGGTCACCAAAATCGGCTCTCGTACGAGTCTTTGATTCCAGCCACGTCTCGACTCTCTACTGCGGGGTCATATGAGCGAGATGCATGAAGCGACAGCAGTCAGCCAGCCTATCCCTCACTTCGAGAGATTCCTCGATTCACGCGAAGCAGCAGCGCTGCTTCAAATTCATCCGAAGACGCTCCAGCGTCTCGCTCGCAAAGGCGAGATACGCGCGATGCGAATCGGAAAATTGTGGCGATTCCGCACTTCAGATCTCGACGCGTGGGTCGACTTGCGGTTAAAGTTAGGCAGCTATCCGTACCGTCCCTAACCACGGAGGATCGTGATGAGACGGACGAGATTTCAGCAAGGCAGCCTTCAGATCGTGAAGCGTGCCGGTGGCCGGAAGGCTTGGGAGTACCGATGGTACGAACTCCAGGCGGATGGCAGTCGGACGCGACGCAATCTAATGGTTGGATCGCTCGAACAATATCCGAACGAGACGGCGGCTCAGAAGGCCGTCGCCGCACTTCGGGCAGACATCAACGCTGAGAATCCGCGAACCAGCTTGACCCCGATCAGTGTTCAAACGCTTGTCGAGCACTACCGGGAAAAAGAGCTGGGGCCGGATTGCACCAAAACGCGGAAGACGCAGGTCACCTACGTGGGCTATTTCCGAAAATGGATTTTGCCCAGGTGGGGAAGCTATCACGTAACCGAGGTCAAAGCAGTCGCGGTGGAGCAGTGGCTTCGTTCGCTCAAGTATGCGAACGGGAGCAAAGCCAAAGCTCGAAACATCATGAGCGCGGTTTTCAATCACGCTGTCAGATGGGAATGGCTTGATGTGAATCCCATACGCATGGTGCGTCAAAGTGCCAAGCGAACCAGGATGCCAATTGTGCTTTCCATCGAGCAGATTGCGGCACTGCTTCGCATCTTAAAAGAGCCAACCCGCACGATGGTGTTCCTCGCAGTCTTCACCGGCCTTCGGGTTGGGGAGTTGTTAGGCCTCAAGTGGAAGGACATCGATTTTCAGAAGATGGAAGTCCATGTCATCCGCTCGATCGTGATGCAGCATGTCGGGGACTGCAAGACCGAAGCCTCTCGCAAGCCGGTTCCGCTCGATTTGCGACTGTCTAAGGTCTTGTGGAACTGGCGGCTACATAGTCCATACCCAACCGATGAGGACTGGGTATTCGCTAGTCCGCACAGCGGAGGAAAACTGCCGTACTGGCCGGGTTCGCTCTACAAGGCGCACTTGGAACCGGCGGCCAAGGAAATCGGAATCGTGGGTCACTTCGGTTGGCACACGTTCCGGCATACGTACGCGACGCTCCTCAAGGGGAACGGCGAAGACGTGAAGGTTGTGCAAGAGCTAATGCGGCACGCAAACATCTCGGTCACTCTGAACGTTTATGCGCAAGCAATCACGCAAACGAAGCGAGACGCGCAGAGCCGAGTTGTGAGTTTGCTGCTCGACAAAAACGAAGAAAAAACAAGCACCGAGGCTTATCGGACTGTAACGGACCTACAAAATTCTGGAGGGGATTTGCAAGTCGCTGATAAGGTTGGCGTCCCCGACGGGATTTGAACCCGTGTTACCGCCGTGAAAGGGCGATGTCCTAGGCCAGGCTAGACGACGGGGACTTTCTTGGTGAGATGAAGGTTTGCCGCCGAAGCTTATAGTAACAGGGCGTTTTTGTTGCGTCAAAACTGGATTGTTCGCTGGATTGACGGCCCGAACCAACATCCTCGTAGCGCTTAGCCTCTGAAATGTCCGTTTCCAGACACAACCTCGCAGTCATTCACTTTTCCGACACAGTTGCGGTTTAAAATATATTCATGGCGGATTCGCTTTATTTGAGCCTGTGGTTTCCAAGCTTCGATGACACCGAGATCCTGCCCCGCACGGTCAGTGTGCTTCGGCAAATTCCTTTTTCTGCGGCGCGCAACGGAGTCACTTACTCGGCCATTCAGCCGGTGTCGTGGGGTGAGCCGACAATTCTTGAGCGGCGTTATCGTCCTGGAGTTGCTCCAGAGGAGGCGGTGGCGGAGGTCGCGGAATTTTTACATGATGACTACGCTTATGTTTTCGAGGCTTATTGGGATTTGTGGACGCCTCCGCAGGGCTCGGAAAAGTGGGCGCTGGAGCCGGCGCTGATTCGTCTCACCGCGCATGGAATGGAATTTGAAGAGCGCGCAGCGGAGGAGACGGGACATATCCAGATTGATTTTGGATTGGACACATCTTTCTTGCATGAGGAAGTGGAGTTCACGGCTGAGGCGGAGCGAAACGTCCGGAGTAACGTGCAGAAGTTAGTGGAATTTACTGCGCAGGTGGAAAAAAATGCCGGGGCAACGGGACGGTTGCTGTGGTCGGAGTCGGAGGAGAATCTGGCGCAGAAGCTGATCAACCGGCTGCAAAGAGTCAACTAAAACTATCAACGCCGAGGTTCGCAGAGGAATCTCTCTGCGACCCTCGGCGTGAATTGTGCGCGCCTTGCGCATTGATCATTTGGTTCTTCCACCGTCAATCCGCAGTTTTTCACTGGCCGCTGCCTGGGCTGCGGCGAGGCGGGCGGTGAGGACGCGGAAGGGCGAACAAGATACGTAGTCCATTCCTACGCGATGGCAGAACTCTACCGATGAGGGCTCTCCGCCGTGTTCGCCGCAGATACCTACCTCGAGCTTTGGTCGCGTCTTGCGTCCGCGCTGGATTCCGATCTCGACCAGTTCGCCTACGCCTTCCTGATCGATGGCGGCAAAGGGATCCTGCTTGAGAATTCCCTCGGCCAGGTACGTCGGCAAGACTTTATTAATGTCGTCGCGTGAGAAGCCGAAGGTGGTTTGGGTGAGGTCGTTGGTGCCGAAGGAGAAGAACTCGGCGTCCTTGGCGATGTCGTCCGCGACCAGGCAGGCGCGCGGCAGCTCAATCATTGTGCCCACCAGGTAATGTACATGCTTGCCTTTTTCTTTGAATACTTCTTCAGCCACGCGCCGGACGATGGCGCCCTGGTTCTCCATTTCTTTCACGGTGGCGATCAGCGGGATCATCACTTCGGCGTGCGTCTTGATGCCTTTTTTCTCTACCTCAACGGCGGCTTCAAAGATGGCGCGCGCCTGCATCTCGGTGATTTCCGGATAGGTGATGCCGAGGCGACATCCACGATGCCCGAGCATGGGATTGAATTCGTGCAACTCTTCTACGCGCGCCAGGAGAGCGGAAAGAACTTTCTTCAGATCGCCGGCGCCCTTCGCGCCATATTCCTTGTACTCCTCGACCAGAGTTCTCTTCTGCTTGGGACTGGCGCTAGGCAGGCTGGCAATGTCGACCATGAGTTGCTCGCGCTTGGGAAGAAATTCGTGCAATGGCGGATCGAGAAGGCGGATGGTAACGGGCAGGCCTTCCATGGCCTTAAACAGGCCAACGAAATCCTTGCGTTGGAAAGGCAGCAACTTATTTAGCGCTTTGCGCCGATCTTTTTCGTTGTCAGAAAGAATCATTCTGCGCATGTGCGGGATGCGATCGGAGGCGAAGAACATGTGTTCGGTGCGGCAAAGGCCGATGCCTTCGGCGCCGAAGGCCTTCGCCTGAATCGCGTCGCGAGGAATGTCCGCGTTGGCGCGGACGCCGATTTTGCGGAACGGCTCCGCCCAGCTCATAAGTTTTTGCAGGTCGGCGTCGTCGGCCGAGGGCTCAAGGGTGTTCAGCTTGCCTTTGATCACCCGACCGCTGGTGCCATCGAGGGAAATCCAGTCTCCTTCTTTGAAGACCTGTCCCTTGACGCGCATTTGTCCGGCGCGCTCGTCGACTTGAATGTCGCCGGCGCCGGCCACGCAACATTTCCCCATGCCGCGAGTCACGACTGCAGCGTGGCTTGTCATCCCGCCGCGCGAGGTTAAAATGCCGGCGGCGACTTCCATGCCCTGAATATCTTCGGGAGTGGTTTCGGCGCGCACCAGAATCACGGGATTCCTCTTCGCGCTATGGCCGGCTTTCTTGACTGCTTCTTCGGCGGTGAAAACAATCTGGCCTACAGCGGCTCCGGGCGACGCGGGCAATCCTGTCGCGAGCACTTCGACTTTTGTGCTTTTCTCATCGAGACGTGGGACGAGAAAGTCATAGAGTTGATTTGGTTCGACACGGAAGATAGCTTCTTCCTTGGTGATCAGACCTTCGTCAACCATCTGCAGCGCGACGCGGACGGCGGCGAGTCCGGTACGCTTGCCGTTGCGGGTTTGCAGCATGTAGAGCTTGCCGTCTTGAATGGTGAACTCGAAATCCTGCATGTCTTTGTAGTGCTTCTCCAGCCGCGTGGTGATTTCGCGAAGCTGGTTATAGACATCGGGCATGATCTTTTCGAGTTCGAGGATGGGAACCGGCGTGCGCACGCCTGAAACCACGTCTTCACCCTGCGCGTTGAGCAGGAATTCTCCGTAGAACTCTTTTGTTCCATTGGCCGGATTGCGTGTGAATCCTACGCCAGTGCCGCTCGTGTCGCCGAGGTTGCCGAAGACCATGGCTTGCACGTTGACGGCGGTGCCGAGCATGTCGTCGATGTTGTTAATGCGGCGATAATGCTTGGCGCGATCGTTTTGCCACGAGCGGAATACGGCATCGCGCGCCATGACCAGCTGTTCGTGCGCTTCCTGCGGGAAGTCCCGCTTGGCGTGCTTTCTGACGGCTTTCTTATATTCGACGATGACTTCTTGCAGAGCTTTGGCGTCAAGGTCGGTATCCAGTTTGGCTTTCTTCTGCTTTTTCTTGGCGTCGAATATTTCGTCAAACACCGATTTTTCGATGTCGAGGACGACGTTGCCGAACATTTGAATCAGGCGGCGATAGGAGTCATAGGCGAAGCGCGGATTGTCGGTGCGCTTGGCGAGCGCCTCGACACTCTGATCATTGAGTCCGAGGTTGAGGATCGTATCCATCATGCCGGGCATGGAGAACTTCGCGCCCGAGCGCACGCTGACGAGCAGTGGATTGTCGCCCTTGCCGAGTTTCTGGCCCTGAAGATTCTCGAGCTTAGCCAGCGCTTCTTCCATCTGGCGATCCAGATCTTTCGAGACAGAGCTGCTGCGCATATATTCGCGGCAGCCTTCGGTCTGGATAGTGAAGCCCGGAGGCACGGGCAGGTCGGCGTTCGTCATTTCAGCGAGTCCGGCGCCTTTACCGCCGAGGACGTCTTTCATCTTGCCGTTGCCATCGGCTTTGCCGCCGCCGAAGGAGTAAACATATTTTGTGGCTGCGGATTTCTTCACTGCGGATTTTGATTCGGTTTTTGCCTCGTTCTTTGTTTCAGCGATTTCGGCGTCAGGGAGAGTTGTCGTTGCCATTTCCGGGTCCTCTTTTTCTATTCGTATTCTATTATTTCGTAGATTCCTTGCCTTCGGTTACGATTTCAGAGAAATCGGCGATGGTGGAAAATTCTTTCACCAGCGACTGCAACAGAGCCAGGCGGTTGGCGCGCAGATTGGCATCCTCAACCATAACCATTACCTTATCGAAAAATGCATCCACCAGTTCGCGCACCGTCGATAGCCAGATCAGCGCGTCACCATATTCCTTCTTCGTCCGATGCGCTTCGATCCTACCGTGATAGGCGTCGATGTACGCCGCTAGGTTCTTTTCTTCTGGCGCCGAGTCCGCCAGAAATTCGAACGTCGGAGCAACAGTAATTCCCTTCTCTCCGGCCTGCTTCAGAATGTTCTTCATTCGCTTGCATGCCGCCGCGATAGCTTGGAATTCCGGCATATGAAGCACGTTTTTTACTGCTTGGGCGCGAGCGATCGCGTCTACTGCGTCGTCGTCATCCGCAGCGAGCACCGCGTTGACAACATCGTAGGCATAGCCGGCTTCTTTCAAATAAAATTCCAAGCGTTCGCGGAAAAAGCTCTGCACCGACGCGCTGTAGGCGGCGTTCGAAAACTTTCGCTCGGCTTCCGATCCATTGTAGCGAGTGCGCGCATCGGTCATGATCTCCGAGAAGCGAAGAGGCAGCTTGTGCTCGGCGATGGTTTTCACGATGCCGTTGGCCTGGCGACGGAGCGCGAATGGGTCTTTCGATCCGCTGGGGATAAGCCCGAGCGCGAACATTCCCGCGATCGAGTCGGCCTTGTCGGCGATGGAGAGAACGGCGCCCTCAAGGGTCGCGGGCGCGGCGTCCTCCATCGACTCGGGCTTGTAGTGATCGTAGATGGCACGTGAGATGGCCAACTGCACATCCGGTCTCAAATCGTCGTCGAGTTGCTGCACCCGCGCATAGAGGCCGCCGACAATTCCCTGCAACTCGGTGAACTCTTTGACCAGTTCCGTGGTCAGATCGGTCTTGGCCAACAGCGCGGCTTTGTGAACCACGCCCGGGCGAATCGCGATACCGCCTTGCTTGACACTTTCTGAAAGCGAACTGGCGAGATGCTGCACGCGCAGAGTTTTGTCGTAATAGCTGCCAAGATCCTTTTGGAAAGTTACGTTGCGGAGCAAATCGACGCGCTGGCGCAGGGTCTGCTTCTGATCGGTCTGCCAGAAAAAGCGGGCATCGTTGAAGCGGGCGCGCAGGACTCGCTCGTTGCCGTGGCGGATCAAGCCGTCAGAGTCGCCGGCCGTGTTGAGAACCGCGAGGAAGTGAGGCAGCAGTTTTCCCTCCGCATCTTCGATGGCGAAATATTTCTGGTGGTCGCGCATCACAGTGACCAAGACCTCTTCGGGCAGACCAAGAAACTCAGGATCGAAGCTTCCAAGAACGACGGACGGAAATTCGGTCAGATTGACGACGGTCGAAAGCAGCGGTTTGTCTTCACGCCAGCGCGCTCCGGGGAGGGTGCGAGTTGCGGCGTCGAGCGCTTTGCGGATTACGTGCTCACGCTCGGGAGCGGCGAGGACTTTCGCTCCACGCAGAGTGTCGACATAGGCGCTGGGCTTAGAGATGCTGACGGCTTCGCTGCTAATGATGCGGTGTCCGCGCGTCGTCTTGCCGGCGGCGATGCCAAATAATTCCAGCGGGACCACTTGTTCGTCGAGCATCGCTACCAGCCAGCGCACGGGACGAACGAATAGTTCTCCGCGCTTGCGCCAGTACATGTTCTTCGGCCAGTAGAGGGTGGAGATTTCTTTAGGGAGATTTTCGGCGAGTATCTCGGAGGCGGTGCGGCCTTTGCGGATGACGGTGGCTGACAGATATTCGCCTTTGGGGGTGCTGACTTTTTCGAGCTCGTCTACGTCGACGCCGACTTTTTTCGCAAACGCGTGCGCTGCGGGCGTGAGCTGACCATCTTTATAGGCGACTTGGGCGGAGGGGCCGTTCACCTGCTCTGTAATGTCTGCCTGCGCATCAGGGACGTCCGAAGCGATAACACCCAATCGGCGCGGCGTGTCGAAAAGCGAAACCTCGCCGGAAGGGGCCAGGCGCTCGCGTTGCAGTAGTGCTTGCACGCGGTCGCGCAGGTCGCGCGAGGCGGCCTGAATCATGCGCGCCGGGATTTCTTCACATCCGATTTCGAGTAAAAAGTCAGGCATGCCTAGGTGACCACCGGCTCCAACTTATTTCGCTTTTCCTTAGCGGGCGCATGGGGAGCGTCGTCGCTCTTCGTTTTTTTTTCATTTCCGTAGCGCTGGTCCATCCACGCCTTGGCGATCCCGACCGCGAGGGCTCGAACGCGACCGATCACGCCGACGCGCTCGGTCACTGAGATCGCTCCGCGGGCATCTAGAATGTTGAAGTAATGCGAACACTTCAGGCACAGATCGTAGGCAGCGAGCAAAGGAAAGCGCAACTTTTCGCGTGCGATTCCCTCGCCTTCAGCCTTATCTCTCACTAGAGCAGCGTAGCTACCGAGCAACGCCTTGCACTCCGCCTCGCAGAGCTCAAAATGCTTCCACGTTTTTTCGACATCTGCCATTTCGAAGTTGTACGTGGAGAACTGCTGCTCGTCCGCCAAACGCACTTCGCCATACTTCACTTCCCTGCCCGTTTCCGGGTCGCGCGCCCATACAATGTCGTAGATAGAATTCACGTCTTGCAGGAACGCGCACAAGCGCTCCAGTCCGTAGGTGAGTTCGGCGGAGATGGGATCGAGGTCGACGCCGCCGCACTGCTGGAAGTAGGTGAACTGGGTGACCTCCAGGCCATCGAGCATCACCTGCCATCCGATGCCCCACGCGCCGAGAGTTGGCGACTCCCAGTTGTCTTCTTCGAACTTTATGTCGTGCTGGCGGAGGTCGATGCCGATTGCGCCCAGCGATTCGAGGTAGAGTTCCTGGACGTTTTCTGGCGGCGGCTTCAGGATTACTTGCAATTGGAGGTGCTTGAAGAGGCGATTGGGATTTTCCCCGTAACGGCCGTCGGCGGGGCGCCGCGATGGTTGTAGGTATGCGACTTTGTAGAGATTCGGGCCTAATACACGCAGAAAGGTTTCCGGAGCCATCGTCCCGGCGCCTAC
>Ga0209008_1000252_pt1 | contig 22280 bp, 15 predicted proteins | sample JacPin_JW_Ref_O3_FD_187963 | JGI IMG/M metagenome (GOLD analysis project Ga0209008, IMG submission 187963) | Forest soil microbial communities from Algoma, Ontario, Canada - Jack Pine, Ontario site 1_JW_Ref_O3 (SPAdes) (version 2) | ecosystem: Environmental > Terrestrial > Soil > Boreal...
AATTTCTCGGAGTCGCGGATGACGGCTGAAAACGGGCGACTCGAAATCGTTCGAGACCGTCTCCTGCCGGCTCCAGCACAGAGCGCAGAACCCCCAAATATTAGGGGCTTTTGAACGGTTTGTCAATTCCGCTGAAAGCCACTGATAGGCATCCTTGGTGCTCACGCCGATATTCCGAGGCGAAACGACCACGATCGACCGGCTCGGGCCGTTCGGGAGCGGGTAGATTTCATCGCCCCGATTCACAGCCAGCGCCCGCCCGCCAAACAGAAAAAAGGGCACGTCCGCACCCAGGCTTGCGGCAATTTCCATCAGGCGCGACAGGGGTAAACGCGATCTCGTCAGTCGCAACATTCCGATGAGTGCCGCTGCTGCATCGCTTGATCCCCCGCCCAAACCGCGCGCAACCGGAATCCGTTTCTCAAGGTGCACCGAGACGCTGCCCTGGAATCCTATTTCCGGAGCAATCGCCCGGATCGCGCGCGAGACAAGATTTTCAGGACCAGCAAGCGCAGGATCGCTGGAGGACAGTAACACCTCGAAGTCTCGGCCGGGCGCGATCGACAGGTCGATCGAATCGTAGAGCGAGATCGCCTGAAAGATCGTGCGGAGCTCGTGGTAATTGTCCGGGCGCTTTCCGATGACGTTCAGGAACAGATTGATTTTGGCAAACGCCCGGAGCCGGACCGACAGCTTTCTTGCACTGCGCTTTGCGACGGACATGCCGGGGAGCTTACTGCGGTTTGCCGGTTTCCGCAGGAGTTTTCTGCGCGAGGTGGCGCTTCAAATTCTTCAGCTGCAATTCGATCGCTGTGACCTTGTCGGCTTCGTAATCAGCCGGCAGCGCCGTCTGCCACGCAGCGAGCGAGCGTTCAAACAGCTCAGCGGCGCGTTCATTCTGGCCAAGTTTCAGATACACGTCGGCGAGGTGGCTCAGGATCGTCGGATCGTTGCCTTCGCGATCGATGGCCTTCCGCAGATATTCCTCGGCCTCGACCAGCTTGTTCTGTTTGTAGTACGCCCAGCCCAGGCTGTCGAGATAGGCGCCGTTGTTGGGCTCCTGCTTCAAGGCACGCTCGATCAGCGAAGCGGCCTCGTCGACGCGCACACCGCGATCTGCCAGCATGTAGCCGTAATAGTTCAGCACCGGACCGTTATTCGGGTTCACGTCCAGCACTTTGCGAAATTCCTGCTCGGCGTCGTCGAACTTTTTCTGTCTTTCGTAGATCGCGCCCAGCATGTACCAGGCGCTCTGCTTGCCGGCAGCCCCATGCGCCATCTGCTCGGCCTTTTCGGCTGATTGTTCGGCGTCGGAATATTTCTTGCCGCGCGACTGAACCTGCGCGATATCCAGATAGACCTCAAGATCGTTGTCGTTCCCCTTCAGCAGTCCCTCGAGCAGCTGTTTGGCCGCTGCGGTGTCGGATTTTTCGCCATACAGCATCGCAAGCGTCCTGGTCATCTCGGGATCGTCAGGCGATTCATCCAGAGCCTTCTTGGCTTCGGCGATCGCGCGGTCGATGTCGTGGCTCTCACGATAGGTATCGATCTCGAGCACTCGCGCGCGCTTTAGTGAATCCGGGTTGAGCTTGCCCATCTCCTGGAAGGTTGAGAGCGCGGATGGGAAATTGCGCTGTTCCTTATAGGCCTCGCCCAATTGTTCGTACAGGATCGCGAGCGCACTGGGATTTCCGTCTCCGCCGGTCTGGCTCTTGATGCCGGCGATGGCATCGGTGAGCACCTTGACCGCGTCATCGAAGCGGCCCTGATCCTCATCGAGCAGCGCCTCGTTGTAGAGAATCTCAAGCGAGCCCGGCGCCAGCTGCTTTGCGCGCGCCAGACTCGCTTCGGCCTGCTCGAATTGCCCCAGACGCCGGTACAGTTGTGCCGAACGCAGGAAGTTCTCCGAAGTGCCGGGTTCGAGTTCGGTCAGCTTGTTGAATTGGTCGAGGGCTTCGGCGTACTTGTCTTCAGAAAGCAGCGCCTGAGCAAGTCCGTGGCGGTGGCCGGGATCGTCCGGGTCCCCGGCGACGGCTTGCTGGTAGGCCTTCTCGGCGTTGGGATAATCCTTGGCTTGCGAATAGGCGTCACCCAGAAGGTCGTAGATATCGGGCGAGGCGGAATCGCCGGCTGCGCGCGTCAAAAGCTCGATTGCTTCTTGCGAACGCCCCTGGTCGATCAGGAGCTGACTGAGTTGTTCCAGCGCCGGACCGCTATCGGAATCGTGCGCAAGGATCTGGCGAAGCACCTTTTCTGCCTCGGCATGCTGGTTCTGGAAGCGGTACAGTCGCGCGAGCCACAGCAGCGAATAGGTGTCGTTGGGGTCGGTCTTCAGGATGGCCTGAAACTGTTCGGTCGCCTTGGTCAGATTTTCCTGCTGGACTTCACCTGCGCTCATGTCGCCCAACGTGCGTACGTAGATGCGTGCCAGCAGCCGGTGTGCATCCACATTGTCGGGATCAATCTTCAGCGCTTCCTGGGCCTGGACGACGGCGTCGCGGATATGCTGCGACTTCGCATAGATCTCGGCGAGTCGCTCGAGAATCACAGCGGAGTTCGGCTCAATGGCGAGGGCCTTCTTGTACGAGTCGATGGACTGGGTCGCCACGTCGGCGCTGGTGTTCAGCTCGTACTCCTCCTCCTGGAGATGGCCCACCGTGAAATAGTAGTAGGCGTCGGCGTGAGAGGAATCCGTCAGGGGTTTCACGGGGACCGGAGCCTGCGTGAGTCCTTGAGTGGCGGATTGTGCCGGCGCAGTCTGCGCGCTTAACAGGATGGCGATGACACCGGCGCTGAGGATTGTTTTCATGTGCAAGCGACGAACCTTCATTATGGTACAGGCATCGGAAAGCGTCAAAGTTTTCCCCCGCGGCACGTTCGCCGCCAGACGTCCCATTTCATAAGACGCGCACGGGGATTTTCCGGTTGTGTATTAATATACGGAGAGGGGGAAACCCGCGGTTCGGACCCGGCCTCCGGTTCGCATGAACGCCCTCCCGATTATTCGATTCGCGTCGGTTGCGCTGCTATTGCTGGCGGCGATTCCGGCGGCGACGTTTGGCCAGCGTCCGACCATATCCGGCGGACCATCTGTATTGCCTTCCGGTTCCGATAGCTCTGCTCCGTCTGCGTCCGGGGATGTTTCAACGACCGCGCTGCCTCCCAAAGCCACGCTCGCCGATCTTGCGTGGCTCGCCGGACGATGGCAGGGTTCCTGGGGACCGCGCGTGGCACAGCAAGTGTGGACTGCGCCCAAAGCAGGCGTCATGATGGGCACATTCCAGCTCGCCGAGAACGACAAGACCCTGGTCCTGGAACTTTTCACGGTTGTCGACGGCCCCGGAGGAATCGAATTCCACCTGCGCCACTTCACGCCGTCGCTGGTGGCCTGGGAAAAACCCGGCCCGACAGTTTTAAACCTCGCAAGCGCCGACCCAAAATCGATCGCCTTTGAAAATCCGACCGACGGCCAGCCCAAGCGCGCGGTGTTCACGCGAGTGGATGCTGACACCTACATTTCGCGCTCCGAAGTTGTGCCGGAAAAGGGCCAGGTGCAGGTCACCGAAATCACCTATCACCGCCAAAAAGAAGTCCCCCCGGCGCACTAACAGCGCGAATTGGTTCGGCGTGCCGGCACTCCGAGGCGAGCCAAAGCCCACACTTGGCCGATCCGGAAGGCGTAATTTGTGAGGTGTGTACTAGGCGACCGGAACGGCCTGATTTTTCCGACTCTGTTTTTCAACGTACAGGGCGTCGTCCGCGCGTTTGAGCAGCTGTTCGGGTGTCTCGCCCGGCTGATAGTCCGCACTGCCCGCAGAAAACCGAAACGAGATATTCTGGTTTTCAAACTGGACTTCCAGCGCGGTTAACCGCCCCAGAACGAACTGAACCTGGCTTCGATCGCACTCTGGCAAAAGCATCAAAAACTCGTCGCCGCCGATTCGCACTGCCAGATCGGATCCACGAATGGCTTTGTCCAGGCGCGCGCCGAACGTCTTGAGTACCGCATCGCCTGCTCCGTGGCCCCACCGGTCATTGATCCGCTTCAGGTCGTCGACGTCGATCATCAGGACCGTGAGGGAACTTTTCTGTCGCTGCGCTCGGGCCATCTCCGCAACCAGACGATCCTGCGCGTAACGCCGGTTGTGCAGTCCGGTGAGCGGATCGACCATGGCGAGCTTGAGGTAGGACTCGGCGAGCACGTGCTGTTCAGTCGCGATTGCCACCTGTTCAGCGAGACGGCGGCGGGTCTGCATCAACTGGAATTGCTGGTACAGCGTGTAGACGCTAAAGAGCAGGACCATGCCCACGAGGCCGCGAACCGACTGGCTCATGCTGAAGTGATAAAACGGGTCGTGCGGGTCAAAGATCACGCCCATTGAAAGCGCGGCGATTGCGAAAGTCATCGACAGGGCAATCACCACAGCCAGAAACCACAGAGACCAGTCGTAGCGACCGATCCTGCGCAGGTTGCTCTGTATCTCTCGCGCGCGCTCTTCTATCCCCACGTCGGGGAGCGGGATTTCGTTTGTGCTCATGCGGAAAGAGCCTGTTGCAACTCCACTGGCTGCCAGTTTCCAAGGTAATATTCCGGCCCGGGCGCGGTCAAAGGTTTGCGGGTTGGCGTTTCCATTTCGGGTACTCCTGTCCGTGTGGTCTGAGGTCCGAGCGGACTCAGTCGGAATACGGCGTACGGGGCGGTTGCTCAGGCAAGGTGAGTGAGAAACGGATAGTCGAAGGCGTGCCGGTCCGACTCGGTGATGGTCACGCCTCCAACCGATGTGATGTGGACGTTCGCGTCGGTGGGCGTCTTTCCCGAATCAATTGGTAGCGGCACCGGAGCCCGACCCCTGCGGCGATACGGGCTGCGCCGCGCGATCGTTTTCTTCCGGCTGCGGCTCGGTTGGGCGCGCGTGCGTCCCTGCGCACGGGAGGATCTTCTCGGCGCCGCCCCAACTCGAGAGCACCTCGCCGCCCATTCGTTTGATCTCATCAACGGACTTCGGTCTGCCATCGCCCGATCCTGGGAATACAACGTAGGAAATCCCGGCTGGGCTGCCGCCACGCCGCGCGTCGGACCGGATGCCAAGTTCGTCGGCCAGAGCGATCGATCCTTCCCCAAACGCGCCGATGTCCGCAAAGATGGCGAGCGAATACCTGCCGGTCTGCTCGTTGTACACAAAAGCGAAATCGCCCAACCTCGCTCCGGTGCGCGCCGCCAAGTCTCCCGGTAGAGCGATGTAGGGAATCTGACTGGCATCCACAAAACGCGCCGGATCACTGCGGTGTTTCCTGCGATCAAACAGGGCCGTGCAGGAAATGTAAAAGCCCGGAAAGGGATCGTCCGGTCCCTGCACGAACGGGTTTCCATCGTCGTCCTCAACGATTCCGTCCCACTGCCCGGGCTGGCCCGCGTTGTAGAGGTGGTCGAGCCCCGTATCGTCGGCATTGTAGGCGTTCGGTGCGCCATCGGCGTCGATCGCCATGCCCGATTTGAAGAAGAACGCAGGGCCCTGGCCCAATTGCCAGATGGGAGCCTGCTCGCTGAGTTCGCCAGACCGATACACGTCGAACGTCAGCAGGAGCGACCTGGCCGGGCAGGTGTCAGCGGCAGTTGGTGACGCCGGTGTCTGCCAACCGTTCGTCATTGTTATAGGAAGCGCGAACGCGATGACCGCCGACAGAATGCTGTGGAGTATGCTCACCACCTGCAATTATACATCGCCACATTTGGCAGCCGGCTCAGACGGCCACTGGATCATTAGAAGCGTCGGCATGCGACGCTCCGATTTTTAACTGATGCGGTGAATCAAGATCAGACCGGTGAAAAAATTTCAGACTGATGCGATGTAAATTCTCGGCCGGTGGTTCGGAAAGTTTGCAACAGGCCCGCGGACGCAACGCAGGCGACGGGCCCGCGAATTAAAATGCCACAACCGCTGTGTTATCATCGCTTAATTTCCTGCGGGCCTGTAGCTCAGATGGATAGAGCAGCGGTTTCCTAAACCGTTTGTCGGGAGTTCGACTCTCCCCAGGCCCACCACCAACCGTCGACGCGGAATCATGCGTGGGCCTTAACTTCGCCTGAAGCTCCCCTTACCTTGCACTCAAGCGGAGTGAGAAAAACTGCGGGAGTAACTCATGAGAAAGGCGTACCAAATTGAACATACACACTTTCTCTCATCGCATAGCGTTGTAGATGCGGACGGTTCAACTTCTTCATCGATTCGCAACCTGTGCTGAACTGCATACCGACCGGAGTGAGGCGGAGAAAGCAGAATCCTCACGTACGGCTTGGGGTGTCTGTTGTGGCGCCCGTATCAGTGACCCGATCAGCGCCGAGCTTTTTGGCGCTAGACGGTATCTACGGAGGAAAACGATGAAGACGCCCCCTGTTTCAGAGGGAACTACCGGCGCAACCGGGCGGTTCGGCCCGGATGGACGTGATCGGCGCCGCCGGCGGCGGGTCAAAATGACCATGCCGGTTCACATTTCAGGCGGCATCGGATCGACCGATCCGTTTGAAGACCTGGCAAAAACGATCGACGCGTCGCGAGACGGCTTGCTCGTCGCGACTGCACGCGGAATTTATTGGCCTGGGCAGGTCCTGGAAGTCCGGTTCGGTTACGGCACCGAACTGACCGCAGCTGGCACCGGACAAAGCGCCCGAGTCATCCGCAACACCTTGCTGCCGGATCATCTATCCTATGCGGTCGCGCTGGAATTTCAGAAGGTCGAGGCCATCAAGGCCCAGGGCCAACAGCTCTCAACCCGTATCCCCAAGAACGGGGTGGTGCTGTTTGTCGAGTCCGACCCGCGCGTTGCGAGCCTGACGCGAAATCTTCTGCAGGAGGACGGCTACCAGGTGGTGCACGCATCGAGCGGGACCGAGGCGCTCGAAATTCTCCTGACCGCAACACCGGACGTTTTGCTTGCCGGAATTGAAGGCGACGAAGTCAACGGCCGGGACCTGTGCACGATCGTCAAGAAGAGCAGCCGGCTGCAGCACATCCCCGTGATTCTGCTGACGCGCTCGGGGCATCCGTCGGATTATTCCGCCTGCCACCAAGTGGGCGCGGTACTGTGCATGGCAATGCCCTGCCCGCCGAACAAGCTCCAGCACGCCGTACGACTGGTTGCTCCGCCACGCTCGACCGACAGGTCCTACAGCGAGTTGAGAAAGATTCCGCGCTACCCGTTTGCGGCGATGACAGAAATGACCGACCCGGAAGGTGTGCGGCTCAGCGCCAGGGTCGCGGAAATCAGTCGCAGAGGTTGTTACGTGGACACGCTCAACACGCTTCCGGTGGGAACCGTACGCCAGATGCAAATCTTCCGTGATTCCGGGGTTTTCGCAACCAAGGGAAAGATCATCTACGTCCACCAGGGGATCGGGATGGGGGTTATCTTCCAGAGCCCCGCGACCGACCAGATGAAGGTCCTGGATTTCTGGCTTGCTGGTTTTGAGGCCGACACGCTCCCACTGGACGAGGAAACCGATCTGATCGAGTCTTCTACGGATTTAAAGCGCATTTCGATATAAGCAGGGATGTGGTTGGAATGCGGATTTAGACGAAAACCCTAGCTGGCGGGTAGAGAACCATGCGTAAGAAAAGGCTGCAATGTATGGCCGAGACAGTCTGCCAGATGTTCTGCGGTTGGCGACTGACCGGGTCCAAACCCATGCTGGTAGAACTTGGGTCCGGTACCATCAGGATCGATATGTTGACGGGGCGGTGCACGTTTCACAACAAGCCCACGCCGCTGCTGCCCATCGCAAGTGAGCTACTGATCTGGACCAGGCAGGAGTTGATATCTCGCGACATCCCCATTTCAAAGATCCTCTTTGCGCGCCTGGCCGCCAAGCTATCGTTTTCCCAGGTTCGCTGGAACCTTCGCACGACAGAGATCTTGTGGGCCGACAACGGGGATCCGGGCTCAACGAGCATGCATCAGTGCACCTTTGACTGCGAGAGTGAAATTGCCACAGACGCGGACGTCTATCACTCGACCCTTCGAGAGGTTCAGGAATGGCTTCCGGGCGTGCGGCCCTCTCCGGGCCCCGCATTTTCGGTCCCAGGCTATCGAAATATCGAGTCGCGCGCATACAAGCTCGGCCGTTGACTCCCCGGCGCGCCACCGTATAATCATTCTTCATGCCGCCTGTTGCGGGAACCTGAAACCGGGCGAATCGAAGGCAGGCAAGCGTTGACACCGTCCTACATCCTGGCCACCCTGATCGCCGCGGGCGACAACCCTGTCACGGTCTATTTCAGGCGGCTGGTTGACCCGACCTTCCGAGGCCTCTACCAGGCAAACGCATTCGACCTTGCGATCATGCTGCCATATTTTTTGGTGATGGCGGTTCTGGCGATGTACGGCCTGCACCGCTACGCGCTGGTCTATAACTATTTCAAGCACCGCAAGAACGTCCCGGGGCCTCCGCCCGAACTCACCGTCTGGCCAAGGGTGACTGTCCAGCTTCCGATCTACAACGAACGGTACGTGATCGAACGGCTGATCGAGACGGTTGCGCAATTTGACTATCCCCATGAGCTGCTCGATATTCAGGTGCTGGACGACTCAACCGATCAGACACAGCAAGTCGCAAGCGATTGTGTCGAACGCCATCAGGCCCTGGGCGTGCCCATCACCTACATCCACCGCGACAATCGCGAAGGCTTCAAGGCAGGCGCCCTGCAGGAGGGGCTGAAAACCGCGACAGGCGAATTTATCGCCATTTTCGACGCCGATTTTATTCCTCCGGCGGATTTTCTGCGTCGCACGGTGCCTTACTTCGTTGGTCCGACGATCGGCATGGTCCAGACCCGCTGGAGTTACGTGAATCGCAACTACTCCATACTAACCGAGGTGGAAGCGATCCTGCTCGACGGGCACTTTGCGATCGAGCATTCCTCGCGGTTCCGCAGCGGGATGTTTTTCAATTTCAACGGCACCGCCGGAATCTGGCGCCGCGCCGCAATCGAAGACGCTGGCGGCTGGCAGCACGACACCCTCACCGAAGATACCGACCTGTCCTATCGCGCGCAGATGCGCCACTGGAAATTCCTCTACCTGCCGGAAATTGAGTGCCCGTCGGAACTCCCTGTGGAGATGAATGGCTTCAAATCGCAGCAGGCGCGGTGGGCCAAGGGCCTGATGCAAACGGCGAAGAAGATCCTGCCGCAAATGATGCGTTCCGACGCTCCCGCCAAGGCCAAGGTCGAGGCGTTCTTTCACCTGACGGCGAACATCAGCTACCCGCTGATGGTTTTCCTTTCGATCATTCTGCTGCCGGCAATGATTGTGCGGTTCTATCAGGGCTGGTTTCAGGTGCTGCTGATTGATTTGCCGCTGTTTTTGGCCTCCACCTGCTCGATTTCTTCGTTCTATCTGGCGGCGCAACGAGCCTTTTACCCCAAGTCATGGAAGCGCACGTTTTTCTACCTGCCGGTGGTGATGGCGGTGGGCATCGGGCTTTCGGTCAAGAACGCCGTTGCGGTAATTGAGGCGATCTTCGGTGTGAAATCGGAATTCGTGCGCACACCCAAATATAAAGTCGAGGCCGACGCGAAACATACCGGCGAGTGGGTGAAGAAAAAGTACCACAAGCGCGCCGGGCTGATGCCGTACCTCGAAGTGCTACTTGGGATTTATTTTGCCGGCGCGGTTGGGTATAGCGTTCAAAACGCGAACTACGCGACAGTTCCCTTCCTTCTTCTGTTCGTTTGGGGATACCTCTATACCGGAGTGATGTCGATCGCGCAGACCTATGTGGATCGCCTGAGGTTCGGCGCCAAGGATGCACCCGCTGCCGCGCCGCTCTCGGCCGCGATCTCCGCCGGCCCGGACTCTCGCGCGGTATCAAGCGACTAGCCTCGGCTGCCCCCTGCTCGAGCGGAGCGAATTTCAGCCAAGGCCGTAATAGCGGTTCCTTCCATGCGGCGCTTCCCGCTATGATGACAGTGGACTTGAAAGTGACCCATTCGAGCACGATCTCCTCGCTCTGGCTGCGCCGGCTTGGCCTGGCGCTGCTGGGTATCGCGTGCGCTTGCTGCCTCGCAAAGGCGCGCTTTCGCCAACCGAGTGAAGAATACGCTGCGCGGCGAGCGAAGTTGCGGGCAAGCGTCGATGGACCGATCGTCATTTTCGGCTACACCGGCAACGAGGACGCATCGGAAGTCGCCGTATTTTTTCAGGAAACCCATTTTTATTACCTTACGGGACACGACGAGCCAGGCGCAGTGCTGCTGTTGACCCCTGACGCTGCAAACAACGGTGCGAAATCTCCGGCCGAAGTTCTCTATTTGCCCGCGCGCAACCCCTCCCAGGAGAAGTGGGAAGGGCCAAAGATCGGCCCTTCGGATCCGGGCGTACAGGAAACGACCGGTTTTACAAACATTGAACCAGTCGCGAAACTCAAAGGCGATCTTGAGAAGCTTCTGGAGACGTACAAGACCTTCTACACGCTCATGCCGCCCAAGAGTGAGCAGGGCTACCCCCACCTGACGAATTCAGTCGCCGAGGTTCGCAGCATGATCCCGAGCGCGACGCTCGCCGATATTGCGCCGGCGCTCGACGCGATGCGCCAGGTGAAGTCGGCAGGCGAACTCGCACTGATGCAAAAAGCGATTGACGTGTCGGTTGACGCGCAATTCGACGCCATACGCCACATGCGGCCCGGACTTTTCGAATACCAGGTGGCCGCACGGATGAAACAGGTCCACGAGACGGGCGGCTGTTCGCGGGAAGCCTATGCGCCGATCGTCGGAGCGGGATTCAATTCGACGGTGCTTCATTACAGCGCGCTTGATGCCGAGATCAAGGACGGCGACCTGGTGGTGATGGACGTAGGCGGCGAATACGGTGGCTACGCCGCGGACATTACGCGCACGGTGCCGGCGAACGGCAAATTCACGCCGCGACAGCGTGAGATTTACGATATCGTCCTCGGCGCCCAGAACGCGGCGATGGCGGCTGTGAAGCCCGGCGCGGTGCTCTACGGCAGCAAGGGCAGCCTGCAGGCGATCGCAACCGATTACATCAATACCCACGGACACGACAGCGAGGGACATACGCTCGGACGATATTATCCCCACGGCGTGAGCCATCACCTGGGACTGGATGTGCACGATCCCGGCGACCGCAATCGGCCGCTCGAGGCCGGGATGGTCGTCACGGTCGAGCCGGGGATCTACATTCCCCAGGAAAATCTCGGCGTGCGCATCGAGGACGACGTGCTTGTCACCCAGGACGGGTTCCGGCTGTTGACCGCACGGTTGCCGCGCACTGCTGAAGAAATCGAGAAGATCATGTCCGCTGCACGCACGGACACGAAAACCCAGCCATGAGCGGGACAGAAATCCTTTGTCCCTGCGCCATCACAGGCATAACTCCGAACAGGATGCGATCGGAAACTTGACACTCCGGCGAGCGAACCCTTAGCATCAATGATCGTTTCCGTGCCGGCGTGGCTCAGTGGTAGAGCGAGGGTCTCATAATCCCTAGGTCGTGGGTTCGATTCCCGCCGCCGGCACCACTTAACCCCGAGATTTAAACCGCGAAAGACTCAAGCGAAGAGCCGCAATCATGCGAGCCCGCTCCCGAGCTGTCAGGGCGGCGAAGGCCTGCGCTTCAACCCGCCTGGCCCGCTCCACACCCCGATCCAGGACGCGTCTGCCGCGAGCAGTAAGTTCCAGTCGATTGATTCGGGCGTTCGTGGCATGCGCGGAACGCACCAGATAGCCGCGATCGGCCAATTTCGAGACCGTCAAACTCATGTTCTGAGGAGTCACGAAGGTGCGGCGAGCCAGATCGGCGGTCGACAGGGAGGGGTCCATCGAAAGCTCGGCAAGAGCCTCGAGTTGAAGGACCGTAAGGTTCATGTCGGCGAGAGAGCCAGCAACTTCCTGTTCGACCGAGTGGCTCAGCTGCCACATCAGGCAGCAGAGACTATTCTGAGGATCCAAGCGGCGGCTCATCAACCGCCTAAGATAACAAGTACTTGCTATTATGGCAAGTGCTTTCCAGTGGGTTTCTGCAGAAATCTTCGCCCATCATTTTCCTGAATCAGCCTCGAAACCCGGTGCATCCAATGCGAGTTGGAACTTTACTGCAATCGAAACTGCTACAGACTGCCCAGCTCGATCAACCTCAGGAGCCCTGCCCTTAGGAGAGGTGGCGATGTCAGCTCGAAGAACGCGGTGGTTGAATTGGACCCGGCGACCTTTGTTTCAATCGATGCTCCCTGCTATTCGCGTCACGCGATCAAAGGAAACAACACACCGTCGCCATGTGGTCCTGCCCGCCGTACTGGCCCTGGGAGCGGCTCTGGTCGTGAACGGATGCGCGGCAAAAGCGCCCGCGGCCATGCCTGCTCCCTCCGTATCGGTCGTGAAAGTCATCCAGAAAGACGTTCCGCTCACCGGCGACTGGGTTGCCACGCTCGATGGATTCACGACCGCGCAGATTCAGCCGGAGGTGGGTGGATACCTCATCAGGCAGGACTATCAGGAAGGATCGTTCGTCCGTCAGGGCCAGGTGTTGTTTGAAATCGATCCCCGGCCGTTTCAGGCGATCCTTGACCAGGCCAAAGGTCAGCTCGCGCAGGCCAACGCCCAACTCGGTCTCGCCACGATCAACGTAAACCGCGACACGCCCGTCGCGAAGCTGCATGCCATTCCGCAAAGCCAGCTGGACAACGATATCCAGGCGAAACTGGGCGCCGAAGCCGCGGTTCAAACCAGCGAAGCTGCCGTCGAGCAGGCGGAACTGAACCTCGGTTTTACCGAAGTCCGCTCGCTGATTGATGGCATTGCGGGCATTGCGCAGACGCAAATCGGGAACCTCGTGGGAAACACCACGGTTCTGACGGTTGTTTCCAAGGTCGATCCCATCAAGGCCTATTTTCCCATTAGCGAGCAGGAATACCTTCGCATCGCGGACAAGATTTCCGGCACGGTCAACCTGCTTTCGAGCGCGCGCCCGGTCGTTCTGGAACTCGTGCTCTCCGACGGCCGAACATACTCACAAAAAGGAAAAATCATTTTCGCAGACCGGCAGGTGGATCCTCAGCTGGGAACCATCCGCATGGTCGGATCCTTTCCCAACCCCGGAAACATCCTCCGCCCCGGACAATTCGGTCGCGTGCGGACTGTGACGGAGGTTGAAACCAACGCGCTGCTGGTCCCGCAACGCGCCGTTACCGAACTGCAGGGCAACTATCAGGTAGCGACGGTCGGTGACGGCGACAAGGTTGCGATTCGCAAGGTGAGCGTCGGCCCGAAAACCGGGACGATGTGGATCATCGCAGACGGGCTGAAACCGGGAGATCAGGTTATCACCGAGGGCCTGCAGAAAGTGGCGGACGGTCTCGTGGTACGCCCGATCGCGGACACGACGCAGGACAGGTTGGACTAAACCATGTCGCGATTCTTCATCGAACGTCCGATTGTCGCAATGGTCATTGCCATCCTGACGGTGATCGTCGGCATTGTGTCGATGCTCGGTTTGCCGACCGCCCAGTTTCCCAACATCGTCCCGCCCGAGATTCAGGTTCAGGCCACCTATCCGGGCGCAGACGCGCAGACGCTGGAGCAATCGGTAGCTACTCCGATCGAGCAGCAGCTCAGCGGCGTCGACAACATGAACTACATGTACTCGCTGAACGCGAACAACGGCCAAACCACGATCATCGTCGATTTCGATGTGAAGACCGATCCCAATACCGACCAGGTGCTCACCGACCTGCGAGAGACACAGGCTGTATCCCAGCTGCCTCCGGAGGTCAACACCGCCGGTATCACCATTCAAAAGTCTCTCACTGCGCCAATGATGTTGATCGACCTGTATTCTCCGCGTAGCACCTACGACAACATCTTCCTCGCGAACTACGCCTACATCAATTTGGTCGACGAATTGACGCGCGTTCCCGGAATCTCCCGTGTTCAGGTCTTCGGCGCCGGGCAGTACGCCATGCGAATCTGGGTGAAGCCGGACCAGCTCGCAAAGCTGGGAGTCACGGTGCCGCAGATTGTGAGCGCCGTTCAGACCCAGAACAACGTCAATCCGGCCGGAAAAGTAGGCGGTGAACCGGTCCCGCCAGGCCAGCAGTTCACCTATACCGTTCGAGCACAAGGCCGGCTGGCGTCGCCTGAAGAATTCGGTGAGATCATCATTCGCTCGAATCCCGACGGGTCGACCTTGCGCTTGAAGGACGTTGCAAGGATTGAACTCGGCGCTCAGACCTACGACCTGAAGGGTCGCTACAACGGCAAGCCTTCCGCCATTCTCGCGATCTATCAATTGCCGGGAGCGAACGCTGTTCAGGCGGCCGCGGGCGTTCGCAAGCGCATGGAGCAGTTGAAGCAGAGGTTCCCGCCCGATCTTGCGTCCGACTACGGTCTCGATACGACGCTCGCTGTTTCGGCCGGCATCAAAGAAATCGTCGAAACGCTTTTTATCGCCCTCCTGCTGGTGGTCGTGGTCGTCTATATATTTCTGCAAGGCTGGCGGGCGACGCTGATTCCGCTGCTCGCCGTGCCGGTCTCGTTGCTTGGAACGTTCATTGTCTTTCCGCTGCTGGGTTTCTCGATCAATACACTTTCGCTGTTCGGCCTGGTGCTGGCGATTGGACTCGTGGTCGACGACGCGATCGTCGTGGTGGAGGCCGTCGAACACCATATCGAGGAGGGCATGACGCCTCGGGAAGCGTCGCTAAAGGCCATGGAAGAAGTATCCGGGCCGGTCATCGCCATTGCCGTAATCCTGACGGCAGTTTTTGTCCCGACGGTATTCATTTCCGGAATCACGGGCAGGTTGTACCAGCAGTTCGCGGTCACCATCGCCATTTCCGTCCTGTTTTCGGCGTTCAACGCGCTCTCGCTCAGCCCCGCGCTGTGCGCGCTTCTGCTGAAGCCGAAGACCGAAAACAGGGGGCCGCTCGCTCGATTGTTCCAGCGATTCAATCGCGGATTCGCCAAGGCGACCGACGGATACGTCGGCTTTTGCGCCGTGCTGATCCGAAAGTCGGGTTTCAGCCTCGCGTTCCTTGCGATTGTGGCCGCCGCAGCTGGTTTGGTGGGAACCAGGCTTCCTACGTCGTTCATCCCGGACGAGGACCAGGGCTACCTGTACGTGGCGCTGGTGTTGCCGGAGGCTTCATCTTTACAACGCACCGAAGAGGCAACCGCGCAGGTAGAAGACGCCCTGCTGAAGACGCCCGGCATCCAGGGCTGCACGTCCGTCGTCGGGTTCAGCTTGTTGAGCTTCACACAGAACACCTACAACTCGTTTTTTTTCGTCACGCTCAAGGATTGGGACAAGCGCAAGAGCCGTGATGAGCAGTACGAGGCCATTCAAGCGCATCTTCAAGGCGCGCTTTCCCAAGTCAGCAACGGACTTGCCTTTTCCTTTTCGCCGCCCTCGATCCCCGGTGTCGGAGCTTCTGGAGGCGCGACCTTCGTTCTGGAGGACCGTTCCGGCAGCGGACCCGATTTCCTGACGGCGAATGTGAATACGTTCGTCGATGCTGCACGCAAGCGGCCGGAACTCGCAGGACTCATCACTACCTACACTCCACATGTGCCGCAGGTCTACGTGGACGTGGACCGCGCCAAGGTCATGCGTCAGGGCGTCAACATCGCAGACGTGTACGAAACGATGCAAACCTTTATGGGCGGCTATCTGGTGAACTATTTCAACCGGTTTGGGCGCCAGTGGCAGGTCTATGTCGAGTCCGAGGGCGACTATCGAGCTCGAGCGGAAAACGTGGGCCAGTTCTACGTCAACAACGCGAACGGCTCGAGCGTTCCCCTGAGCGCGGTGACGACCATCAAGTCAGTGTCGGGCCCCGAATTCACCATGCGTTACAACGAGTATGAATCAGCGCAGATCAATGCGAGCGCAGCGCCGGGTTACAGTTCCGGGCAGGTGACCAAGGCTCTGGAAGAGGTTTTCTCCCAAACCATGCCGCGCGAAATGGGCTTTGATTGGCTCGGCATGTCCTACCAGGAACAGAAAGCGGCCCAGGGAGTTCCGGCCTCGGCAATCTTTGCGCTGTCGCTTCTGTTTGTGTTCCTGATCCTGGCCGCGCTCTATGAGAGTTGGTCGCTGCCCTTCAGCGTTCTGCTGGGAACACCAATCGCCGTGTTCGGGGCGTTCGCAACCCTGTGGATTCGAAGATTCGACAACGATGTCTTCGCGCAAATCGGGCTGGTCATGCTGATTGGCCTGGCTGCCAAGAACGCCATCCTGATCGTCGAGTTCGCGAAGTATGAATACGAGAAGGGGAAGAGCATCACGGATGCGGCGCTGGCGGGTGCCCGGCTGCGCTTGCGGCCGATTCTAATGACCGCGTTTGCATTCATTCTCGGTTGCGTACCGCTCTGGATCGCCTCAGGATCAGGAGCCGTCGCGCGCCGCATCCTGGGAACGACGGTGATCGGCGGGATGCTCGCAGCATCTGTCATTGCGATCTTCCTGATTCCCGTGGCGTTTGTGGTGGTGGAGCGTCTCTCATCGCCTCGCACGAACCGGGCGACCGCTGCAGCCCCGGCAACGAGTGCCGAGGGAGGTGCTGCATGACCCGACACGCACGGGTTCTCGTGGCCGTCTTAATGATCTTTATCGCCGGTTGTGCGGTCGGGCCGAACTACAAGCGCCCGGCGGTCGATGTTCCTGCCGCGTACCGCGGAGAACCGCAACCCGCAAGCTCGACTCCCGGGCCGGAATCGATCGGCGATGCAAAATGGTGGACCGTCTTTCAGGACGAGGAACTTCAGAAGCTTGTTCGCACGGCTCTGGAACAGAACTACGACTTGCGAATCGCTGCAACCCGCGTTCTCGAGGCCCAGGCACAGCTGGGGATCACGCGCGCGGACCAGTTTCCGACCGTTAGCGCCGGCGCGGACATCAACACGACCCGCAATCCGAAGACACCAATCTTTCCCTCCTATCAGGTGAATGCCGGACAGCTGGATCTTTCGGCGTCGTGGCAACTGGACTTCTGGGGCAAGTACCGCCGGGCCACGGAGGCGGCCCGGGCGAACCTCCTCGCCACCGAGTGGGGCAGGCGCGCCGTAATCAGCACTTTGGTCGCAAACGTCGCCGACGCCTACTTCCAGCTTCGGGCGCTTGACCTCGAACTTGAGATCTCCCAACGAACGCTTTCCTCACGCCAGGATTCGTTGAAGCTCACGCAAGCTCTTGAGCAGAATGGTTCTGTTTCGCTTGTGGATGTGCGCCAGGGCGAACAACTCGTTTATACGGCCTCAGAAACGATCCCGAATCTTGAGCGCCAGATCCAGCAGCAGGAGAACCTGATCAGCACGTTGCTGGGCCGCAACCCGGGACCGGTTCCCAGGGGCCTGAACCTGCAGGACGAGCCGCATCCTCCTACCGTGCCGGCGGGCCTTCCGTCTCGGCTACTTGAGAGACGCCCGGACATCCAGCAATCGGAACAGCAAATGATTGCTGCGAACGCCGAGATCGGTGTAGCGAAGGCAGCCTACTTCCCCGACATTTCGCTGACGGCACTGGGGGGCTTCCAGAGCGATTCGCTCGCGCGGCTTTTTTCCGGGCCCGCGGGCCTCTGGAATGTAGGGCCTGCGCTGACCCAACCTATTTTCACCGCTGGAAAGATCCGCTCGAACGTCAAGCTGGCCGAAGCGACCCAGCAGCAAGCCTCGCTCACCTATCAGCAGACCATTCAGCAAGCGTTCCGCGACGTTTCCGACACCCTCGTCGCCTATCAGAAAGATCGCGAATACAGAGAGCAGCAGGAACTTCTGACCACCTCAGCCCAGGACGCGACGCGTCTTGCCCAAGTGCGCTACGAAAACGGGGTCGCCAGCTACTTGGAGGTATTGACTAATGACACGAACTATTTTTCGGCTGAACTCAACCTCGCTCAGGCGCGCCTGAATGAACTCACCGATCTCGTACACCTGTACGACGCGTTGGGCGGCGGGTGGGAACAATAGGCCGCGTTACTCCTGCGCTGCTCTCACAAGCAGGCGCGTACGTGACATCGATATACACAGTGGCGGGTTTTCTAGGACCTGGCGACATCTCTACCGCCAAGAGTTCCCCGCATCGCCTCCCGCGATGCTCGGCTAAGCCAAAGGCGGGGATCTGGCACCGAGCGAGCGCCGACGGTGTCATAATCACGTGCAATGACGCGGCTACCCGCAACGATTCTTTTGGCAGCTTTTCTGGCCCACGGGTCGCGCGCGCTCGGGCAGCAGGCCGTTACGGGGCGCTACTATCCTGAAAAGCCGGAATACTTGGTCGGCGAACCGATCATTTTTGATTTTGAAGTTGTGAACCACAGCCCCAAAGTTGGTGAGATCGCCGAGTCAAACTGCGACGATCTGGGTCCAGGTCCGTTCGAGGTGGATGGCGTCGCTCGAAAGAAGGACCCCGCGCCGTTTGGTTGCGGTCGCATACCTTTCTCACCCGACTGCCTGATTGGCGGCAGTGAAATCCCGGCCGGGGGGAAATATAGAACGCGCTTGTTTCTGAATGGTCCCTTTGTTCTCAATTCTCCCGGCACTTACCGCGTACGTGCCAGAAAAAGCCAAACGATTGGACGCCCGGACTCGAACGAGGTTCTCGCTCAGCTGAGCGTTGTTTCTCTGTTTGAGGTGACCCTGCGGGAGCCTCAACAAGGCGAGCTCAAGGACGCGTACAAGGCATTCTTCAAGGATATGAAGAACAAGAATCCTATGATTCGAGATTTTGCGGCGTCCGCCATAACTCAAAATCCGCCTGTTTTTGCAGAGGGGGTAATCTCCGCGCTTGCCGTCGACGCGATAACTGGGACTGCACGAGCGGAAGGCCTAGGACGATTGGGGACCCCGACCGCTCGCGCAAAACTGATTGAAATGGCGTCATCCGGCTCTGAAGAATTTCGGCAGCCTGCGATTCAGGCGCTTGGTGAACTCGGAAATCCCGACGACTGCCAATCGATGCTGGACATCGGAAACCAGAACACCAATTACACTCAAGCAGAGGCATACATGTATGCCGCTCGAATTTGCAAACAGCGGGCCATCCCTGCTTTTTTGCATCCGCTACCCAATGCAGATTCTCAGCTGGACGGATATCTTGCGGTCGCTTTCGCCAACACGCAGTCACGCGATGCAATTCCGCCGCTGATCGGCTTGTTGGCAAACACAAACGAGGGTGTCCGTAGCGACGCAGAAGACGCCTTGGAAACGCTGACCCATCGGAAATCCCGTTTTGGAACTGCGAGTGCCGAGGCCTCGAACGACTCACGCACGGAGTGGACGAACTGGTGGGCGGCTCAGGCGATTACAGCGCTAATATATGGTCCGGATCGATGCGCCGACCCACAGCCTCTTGACTGACCGCGAATTGTGAGCCGCTAGGACTCATGATTACCGCGAAAATCAGGAGTTGAGGCTAAAACCTTAGGGCGCGTCAGGCTTGTTTGCCAGAATCACGACGCTGCTGACACCGGAACGTTGAATCTGGTTAAGAACGACTTCGACATCTTGGTATTTGGCTCTGTGGTCAGCGACCAGATAGATTTTCCTCTCGGCACCCTCTCGCACTGCTGTCCGTATCAGGTCCGGCAATTCCTCGGGGGTGGAATAGATTTGGCGAAAAAAAATTCTCCCGTCTCGCGTAAGCGTAACTCGTATTGCGTCTTCCCGCAGCCCACCCGGTTGTGGATTAGCGTTTTGGAGCCTGGGCAGGTTCCCCGGGACCCTAATGTCCGCGGGAAGCGTGGTGCCGAGGAACAAAAAAAGTAATGCCAGCTGGATACTGAGGAAGGCCGTGAGGTCGATGCATGGATACACGGCTGACGTTCTTTTTACGACTCGACGCGCAGCAGCTCGGCTGGGCGACCACGCCGGTAAGCCTTCGCCGCTAATCGTCCGGTTGGCTAGCAAGGACAAGCGCCTCGTTAAACTCGCCCGGGATTGAAACCTTCTACAGTGATTAGACACCAAGCCAGGCCTCCAGGAAGCCAATCACGTCGTGAAAATAACCGAACGCTACATGCACGCGCCTGAGGGGGAGCGGATGAAGAAGTCTTGACAGATCTCGCGCTGTCGTATTGACTAGCAAACGTTAAAATCTGAACGGGGATACTTCATGACCGCGACTCGTCCTCTATATATTGCCTTCTTGCTGCTGATTGCCTCGGGTCTGGCTCTGACCAGATTGCATGCTTCCTCTCAAGGGCCTCCACCTCCGGCGGGCCCTCCGCAGGAATCGCCGGTCCCCAAGATGACGCCCGATGATATCGCCATGGGCAAGCAGCTGTTTGGCGGAAATTGCGCAGGTTGCCATGGATTCGACGGCGGCGGGCAGCTCGGGCCGAGTCTCAAGGGAGTCGTTCAAAGAAAAGGTGACGCGGGAGTATTTGGCGTTATTCGAGGCGGACAGGGCGGTATGCCGCCACAGTCGTCGCTGAACGATCAGAGGGTGTGGCAGGTGGTCGCCTACGTTCGCACTCTTGGCGACAGCGGCCCGGCCGAAGCTGCGAAAGGCGACCCCGCGAAAGGCAAAGCGGTTTACGCTGCAAATGGTTGCTCCACGTGCCATGCGATCGACGGGCAAGGCGGCGGGGTGGGTCCGCAGCTGACGAATATCGGAAAGTCCCGCGTGCCGCATTACTTGCACGACTTCCTGCTTGATCCCGGAAAAACACCGCCATCGGATATGTCGCTGCCTGAGCGCGGCGGGAACACAGGCTACCTGCTGGTGCACGTAGTGACCAAGGACGGCCGCGACATTACCGGCATCCGCGTGAACGAAGATACCTTCACGCTTGTGCTGCGCGATGTGGGAGGCCATTTCTACTCATTTGACAAAACGGAATTGAAGACAATGGAGACCGAAGCGGGAAAGACCGTGATGCCGAGCTATACGAACCTGTCCGCGGCCGATCTCGACGACCTCGTCGCCTATCTTGCCAGCTTGAAGGGGACCCCATGAGAGCCGCGAAATATTTAGTTCTGCTAGTTGCGCTGTGCTGCGCGCTGCCGAGTTTCGCGCAGGTTCCCTACGAGCGCCTCTTGAAATCAGACGCCGAGCCCCAGAATTGGCTGATGTACGGCGGCAACTTCGGTTCGCAACGGTTTTCGGGCCTGAAACAGATTACGCCGCAGAACGCCGCGAGCCTTCGGGTGGCCTGGGCGTACCAGATGCGCGGCGGAGGTGTGATGGAGTCATCGCCGCTGATCGTGGACGGAATCATGTACGTGACTGAGCCGCCCAGCAACGTGACGGCGCTCGATGCGCGGACAGGAAAACCGCTGTGGCATTACGTGCCGGTTGTGCCCAGGGATTTCGTGCCCATTGGACTATTCCCTACCAATCGCGGGGTGGCGGTACTTGACGACAAGGTCTATCTCGCAACGATTGACGATCACCTGATCGCGCTCGACGCCAAGAGCGGTGTCGTGCGGTGGAACTCACTGATCGCGGATAAAGCGGAAGGATACGCGATTACACAGGCCCCTCTTGCGATCAACGGAAAGATCGTAGTCGGCGTAGGCGGAGGAGAAGCGGGCGCTCACGGATTCCTGAGTTGCTTCGATTCCAAGGATGGAAAACTGCTGTGGCGCACCTACACGGTCGCGCGCAGCGCAAGTGACCCTGGTGCGGACACCTGGGCCGACGGCAGCTGGTCAAACGGTGGCGGCACCACCTGGAACACCGGCTCCTATGATCCCGAGCTGAACCTGGTTTATTGGGGAACCGGCAATCCCGCTCCGGACTGGAACGGAGAGGGACGGATGGGTGACAACCTTTACACCTGTTCGCTGATCGCTCTGGATGCAGATACCGGAAAAATGAAGTGGTATTTCCAGTTTTCGCCGCACGAGACGCACGACTGGGATTCCTCCGAGCCGCCGATCTTGTTCAATGCGACCGTCAACGGCAAAATGCGCAAGCTTGTGGCCCTGGCGAATCGCAATGCCTTTTACTACGTGCTGGATCGCACCACGGGCGAGTTCCTCACAGGTGTGCCGTTTGCGAAGCAGACCTGGGCGAAAGGGCTCGATGCGAAGGGACGCCCGATCAAGATGCCGGCCGATCAAATCGAGCCGAGCGTTGAAGGGACACTGGTCTATCCCACGCTTACGGGTGCGATCAACTGGACCAGCCCCTGCTACAGCCCGCTGACTGGACTGTTCTATGTGAACGCGCGAGATGCCTTCGCATACTACATCAAGGGCGAACGGAAAATGGCTCCCGGAAATTCCGTCGGAATCGTGGGAGGCGGAGGGGGCGGGGGGCGA
>Ga0209008_1000255_pt1 | contig 22112 bp, 19 predicted proteins | sample JacPin_JW_Ref_O3_FD_187963 | JGI IMG/M metagenome (GOLD analysis project Ga0209008, IMG submission 187963) | Forest soil microbial communities from Algoma, Ontario, Canada - Jack Pine, Ontario site 1_JW_Ref_O3 (SPAdes) (version 2) | ecosystem: Environmental > Terrestrial > Soil > Boreal...
GAGTTTGAGGGCAGCTTCGTGCTGCATTCGATTCGGCCGCCGCAAACGATTGTGGCGCTCGTGAAGCAGCTCGAAGCGGAAAACAACGAATTGCAGAGCCTGGAAATGTTCTCGCCGTCGCTTGAGGATGTCTTTATCGAACTGACAGGGCGGCGGCTGCGCGAATAAGGCGATGAAGAGACGGGAGCAATCCGCTTGAAACATACCTGGACGCTGACGAAAATTCGTATCCGGCTGGCGATGCGCAATCGCGCCTTCTTTTTCTTCAGCCTGCTAATGCCCATGATTTTTCTTTTTGGCGCCGTGGCTTTGCTCAGCCGCAGCTCCCGCGAATGGGTTCCCTACATCCTGGGTGCGGTGCTGACCACCACCGTGATGGGCAGTTTCTGGGGCCTGAGCGTGCAGCTGGTCACTTTTCGCGAGCAGGGCATTCTGCGGCGCTTCAGGCTTCCGCCGGTGGGCGCCGGACCGATGCTTGCATCAAGCATCCTGTCGAACTATTTCATGGCGCTACCTGTCGTCGTATTCGAGATTGTGTTGTGCCGCCTGGTATTCCACATGCAATCCTGGGGGAACCTCTGGGCCATTTTCCTGCTGGTGACGGTCGGGTCCGCGACGTTTTCCTCGCTTGGACTGATCGTCGCAAGCGTGACCAACACCATGCAGGAAACGCAGATGATCAACAACCTGATCTGGATGGCGTTCCTGTTCCTGTCCGGTGCCACGGTGCCGCTTGCGATTTTTCCGGGATGGCTTCAGCGGGTCTCGTTGTTCATTCCGGCGCAGTATTTGGCCACGGGCCTGGAATCGGCGGCTACAAAACTGGCGACGCCCAACGAGGTGCTCGAGGACTTCGTGGCGCTCGCGCTGGGATTCTGGGTCGCATTCGAGGTTTCGCGTCAGCTGTTCCGCTGGGAACCGGAAGCCAAGGTTCCGCGGCGCGCCAAGCTCTGGGTGCTCGCAGCTCTGGTTCCATTTCTCGCCTTCGGGTCATGGGAGAGCGTGACAGGCAGGCGGCTGAAACGCATTGGGTCGAACTATCAGACCCTGAGTTTGATGTCGCGTGCGCAGCACCAAACCGACGGACCCGACAAGTGAGTCGACCGCCGCGGCGGGAATTGCAGAACGGGCTCGTAGCGGGGAGCACCGAACCGTAAGAGCCAGGAGAAGCCATGAAGGCGATTCGCGTCAAGGAGTTCGGCGGGCCCGAGGTCATGAAGCTCGAAGAGATGCCCGACCTGAAACCGGGCGCAGGCCAAGTTGTTGTCCGTCTGCGCGCCGTCGGCGTCAATCCAGTCGACACCTATATGCGCGCCGGCACCTACCCTCGGAAGCCGTCGCTGCCATGGACCCCGGGCACCGATGGCGCCGGAACGATCGAGTCGGTAGGCGCCCCGCTGAATATAAAGGTCGGACCGCAGTTCAAACCCGGCGATCGCGTATACATCGCCGGCAGCCTCAGTGGCGCCTATGCGGAGCAATCGCTTTGTGAGGAGCGCTTCGTATTTCCTCTGCCGGCGAACGTATCGTTCGCACAGGGTGCGGCCATGCACATTCCGTATTCCACCGCCTTTCGCGCGCTCTTTCATCGGGCGCAGGGGCGCGGTGGTGAAACAGTCCTGGTTCACGGCGCAAGCGGAGGCGTTGGAATTGCGGCCGTGCAGCTTGCGCGAGCCGCCGGGCTCCGCGTGATCGGCACGGTCGGGTCCGATCGCGGGCGCACGCTCGTTTCGGCCGAAGGCGCACACGCGGTTCTTGATCACAACAACCCGGGGCATTTCGACGAGGCGCTGGCGCTTACGGGCGGCCGCGGCTACGAAGTGATTCTGGAAATGCTCGCGAACGTGAACCTGGGTCGCGATCTACCGCTTCTTGCTCCGCACGGTCGCGTCGTCGTCGTTGGCAACCGGGGCGCCGGGGAAATCGATGCACGCAATCTCATGACCCGCGACGCCGCGATCCTGGGCTTGAGCATGTGGAATGCTTCTCCCGAAGATGTTATGAGCATTCATTCGGCTCTGGTCGCCGGGCTTGAGAACAAGACCCTTCGTCCTGTGATTGGACAGGAAATACCGCTCGCAGAAGCCGCGCGCGCCCATAAGGCCGTGATGGAAGCAGGCGCTCACGGCAAAATTGATCTGATTCCGTAGAAACCTGATCCCCAAGGAGGTTCCATTCCATGCAACGAGCAGGGACAGCCGTCTGGAAAGGCGCGCTGAAAGACGGAAAGGGAACGATATCGACCGCGAGCGGGGTTCTCGCAAACACTCCGTATTCCTTCTCCACGCGCTTTGAAAACGGACAGGGCACCAACCCCGAGGAGTTGATTGCCGCAGCCCACGCCGGCTGTTTTACCATGGCACTTGCGGCCCAGCTCGGCACGCTGAACTTCACGCCGGAGAGTCTTCGCACCGAAGCCACGGTCTCGCTTGAAAAACTCGACGCGGGCTGGACAATCTCGAAAGTTCATCTCGATGTGGTCGCCCGGATTCCCGGTATTTCGCCCGCGGCGTTTGATTCCGCGGCCGCAAGTGCGAAAGCAAATTGTCCCGTGTCACGGCTTTTAAAAGCTGAAATCACGATGACGTCAAGACTGGAGCAAGGGGCATGATAGTTCCCGCCGTTGCGGGCGTGGCAATCGTCCTCGTCGTGCTCTGGGAGGCGTTTGAGACTGTCATTCTCCCTCGCCGGGTTCGACGTCGCTTCCGATTGGCAGTCCTGGTCTACCGCACCACCTGGCTTCCCTGGAGGGCGCTCGCCCATCGGTTCCGGAACGCGAAAAATCGCGAGACATTTCTCAGCTTCTACGGCCCGCTTTCGATCCTCATTCTGTTCGTCGTCTGGGCCGCAGCGATTATTCTCGGCTTTGCACTGCTCTACTCCAGCGGAGCCGGGCAGGACTCAACGCATCCTACCTTCGAGACAGATCTGTATCTGAGCGGCACGACCATGTTCACGCTCGGGCTGGGCGACGTGATTCCCCACACGTGGCCAGAGCGCTTTCTGGTCGTATGCGAAAGCGGAATCGGATTCGGCTTCCTCGCCCTGGTCTTGAGTTATTTGCCGGTGATCTATCAGGCATTCTCCCGCCGCGAAGTAAACATTGTTTTGCTGGACGCGCGCGCGGGTTCTCCGCCCACAGCCTGCGAGCTGCTGCGCCGCCACGCGGGGACGCGCGGGGCCGAGGCGCTCGAGAAGCTCCTCTACAACTGGGAGCACTCCTCGGCCGACATCCTGGAGAGCCATGTGTCGTATCCGAGCGTCTGCTACTTCCGTTCGCAGCACACCAACGAATCCTGGCTCGCCTCGCTTACTGCCATCCTTGACACGTGCAGTTTCCTGCTCGCTTTTGTGGAAAGCTCGGTGTCGCGACAGGCCCGGCTGACGTTTGCGATGTGCCGCCACACTGTTGTTGATCTCGCGCAACTGTTTAACGAGCCGCCGTCGGCCCAGCCGACTGACCGTCTGCCCGCTGGGGAGCTTGTGCGCTTGCGCGCCGCCGTCACCAAGGCAGGCTTTCAGGTTCGCGACGACGAAGCGTCCTACAAGAAACTCGCAGACCTCCGCGCCATGTACGAACCGTTCATCCAGGCGCTTTCCCGATTCCTGTACATGGAAGTTCCGCCGTGGATACTGGCAAACGAGATTACCGACAACTGGAAGACCAGCGCCTGGGGCCGCATCTCCGGTCTCACCGGCCCTGATCTTGAGGGTCCTGACGACCATAACGACTGACACCGTTCGGGGGCCTACCAAATTGGCCGTGTTTTCCGCACGTTTTACGAGATGGCATCGGTCGCAATGAAAATGGCTATGCTATAATTTCGTTTTCAGGCGTCGCTACAAGTCATGCGGAGAGATTCATGAGCCTTCCGAAGACCGAAAATATCTGGCACAACGGAAAATTCATACGGTGGGACGACGCCACGATTCATGTACTGTCGCACGTCGTGAGCTACGGGTCGGCCGTTTTTGAAGGCATTCGGTGCTACGACGCGCCGCAAGGCCCGTCGATTTTCCGCCTCCGTGAGCATATGCAGCGTCTGCTCAACTCCGCCTACATTTATCGGATGGAGGTTCCCTTCACGGTCGACGCGCTGTGCCAGGCCGGCCTGGAACTGGTTCGCCTGAACAAGGTGCCTGCGTGCTACATCCGTCCCATCATCCTTCGCGGTTACGGAGACGCGGGTGTGAATCCCACGAACAACCCGGTTGAGGTGTACCTTGCCTGTTGGGAATGGGGACAATATCTCGGTCAAGAAGCGCTGCGCACGGGCGTCGACGTCTGCATCAGTTCCTGGAATCGCCCGGCTCCCAATACCCTTCCCCAAATGGCCAAAGCGGCGGCGAATTACATGAACTCGCAGCTGATCCGGATGGAAGCGAAAGTGAACGGGTATGAGGAAGGAATCGCGCTCGACACGAACGGTTACGTCAGCGAGGGTTCGGGTGAAAATATCTTCGTGGTCATGAACGGCTCGGTTTCCACACCGCCGCTGGCAAATTCCGCGCTGCCCGGAATCACACGCGACTCGATTATGAAGCTCTGCCGCGACCAGGGTATTCCCGTCGCCGAGCAGATTATTCCGCGCGAGATGCTGTATATCGCCGACGAGGTCTTCTTTTGTGGCACGGCCGCCGAAGTCACTCCGGTTCGGTCGATTGACCGCATCAAGGTCGGCGCCGGCACGCGCGGCCCGATCACCAAGCTCATTCAGGACGACTTTTTCGCCATCACCGGCGGCAAGACACCCGACCGCCATGGCTGGCTGTCTCCGCTGAATGTTCCCAGTCCTGCCGTCCGCTGAAACACGGGCAGAAGCTAATCCACAGTTTCTTACTTGGGTGGCACCTGCAACTGTGCGTGGTGGGGCGAAACTCGGCCCGCCGAGAGTCCCTCACCGCATCCGTTCGTAGCGGAGCGCGACCGATCCGTTCGAGTACTCCTTACATTCTGTGAGCTTGAAATCACGCTGCGGGAACCTGCCCGGAAATCCCGGGATGCCATTGCCTAACAGAATCGGACTGACGCCAATAAAGAGTTCGTCCACCAAATCCTGCTGCAGGAAACTGCGGGCCAATTCACCCCCTCCGCCGAGATAGATATCTTTCCCGGGAAGGCGTTTCAGTTTCTTCACAAAAGTTCTCAGCGATCCGCTCACAACTTCGAATCCCTTGCGTTTGCCCGGCTTCCATCGTCGAGAAACTACGTAGTTGGTAATCTCCGGCGTCTCGGGAATCTCGCCACTCTTGCGCATTTTCAGCATGCCTACCGCGGTCTTGCGACCCATGATCGTGGTATCGATCTTGGCGAAGAAGTCAGTCATCACCGCCTCGCCTTCTTTGTCGATGACGAGATAGTCCATAGAACCGTTTCGCCTCGCAATATAGCCGTCGATGCTGATTCCGAACCCAAGGATGACTTTTCGTCGCACGGCGCCATTGTAAGGGCACGTTCACTCACCTCCAATCGAAAATGAGCAGTGTGGCGTTCCCACTTTGAATGCTCCGTAGGTCGGCCGTTCTGCGCATATTTCGAGCACGGCCTCAACCGACCGAGACCCATAGCCCCGCCCATCAAGTATCGACTCGTCGAAAAACTGCAACCCGACCCACTGCCTAAACGCGCGTTTCTTTGACTCCTCCCTTGCAATTCAAGTAGAATCCGCGCGCTCGGGTTAGAGGGTGCATGTACAATCTGCCGCAGAGACTTGTCGCCGAATTTGCAGGCACCTTCGCGTTCGTCTTTATCAGCGCTGGAGCGATCTGCGCCGATCAATTTCTGGCTGCGACCGGCCAGAATGGAGTGGGACTGATCGGTATCGCGGTCGGGAGCGGCCTGGCTTTTGCCGTCCTGGTCACCGCTCTGGGACACATTTCCGGCGGTCACTTCAATCCCGCAATCACGATAGGCTATTGGGTCACGCGGCGCCTGGGTACGCTCGACAGCATCTCCTACTGGATCGCGCAATTGCTGGGCGCGACAGCCGCAGCCTACCTGCTGAAGCTCACCATCCCCGATACCACCTGGACCGCCAAGGCACTGGGTTCGATCACGCCCGATCTGGGCGGTGACTTCACTCGAGCGCATGGCATCACGCTTGAGGCCGTGATGACGTTCGTGCTGGTGCTGGTTGTTTTCGCAACAGCCGTTGACGCCAGAGGGGCCTTCGACAAGATTGCTGGGTTCGCGATCGGCCTCACGGTCACGGCCGACATCCTGTTCGGTGGCCCGTTTACGGGAGCGGCGGTAAATCCAGCTCGCGCCTTCGGTCCGGCGCTGGCGACCAGTCACTGGCAAAATCACGGCGTTTATTGGGCGGGCCCTTTGCTCGGCGGTGTGCTCGCAGCCGTGCTCTATGACCGTGCCTTGCTCCGGGACCAGCCGCCTGCCTAAAAGTCTTTGCACTTTGACGCTCGTCGCCCACCACTCCGTTGCGCCCCTAGAAACTCCCGCGCCTGGCAACCTTGTGGGGTACTAGAACCCATGCTAGTTTTGGCTTCAGCTTCTTTACCGGGGAGTGTTCGCGATGGCCATCAATATTGATGATCTCCTGCGCCGCGCCGTGGATAGCCGCGCCTCCGACTTGCACCTTAAGGTTGGCAATCACCCATACCTCCGCGTCGACGGCCTGCTGAGTGGCCTCACAGACGTTCCCCGCATCACGCCGGAAGAGATGCTGTCGATGGCCTTCAGCATGATGACCAACCGGCAGAAGCAGAAGTTCAAGGAAACCGCCGAGTTGGATATGGCTTACGGCGTCGCCGGCCTGGGCCGTTTCCGCGTCAACGTCTTCCAGCAGCGCGGCAACGTCGGCATGGTTCTCCGCGTCATCCCGACCAAAATCCGGACGATCGAGGAGCTCGAACTCCCGCGCATCCTCATGCAGATCTGCGAAGAGCAGCGCGGCTTGATTCTCACCACCGGCACGACCGGTTCCGGTAAGTCGACGACGCTTGCCGCGATGATCGACCGCATCAATTCGCTGCGCGCCGAGCACATCATCACGATTGAGGACCCGATCGAATATCTGCACCGCGATAAAAAAGGATTCATCAACCAGCGCGAAGTCGAAGTAGACACCTCGTCGTTCTCGACGGCTCTACGGGCCGCGTTGCGGCAAGACCCCGATGTCATACTCGTCGGCGAAATGCGCGACCTGGAAACCATTTCGACCGCTCTACTGGCTGCCGAAACCGGACACTTGGTTCTATCGACCTTGCACACGCTCGATGCCACGGAAACGATTCAGCGCATCATCGCCGTGTTCCCGCCACCGGAACAGAAGCAGATCCGTCTGCAGCTGGCAGGTACGCTCAAGGCCGTCGTCAGCCAGCGCCTGGTCCGCAAGAGCGACGGCACGGGTCGCGTGCCTGCGGTTGAGGTCATGGTTGCGACCGGCTACATTCGCGATTGCATCATCAATCCCGACAAAACGCGGATGATCCGCGAAGCCATCGCCGCCGGAACCAGCCAGTACGGCATGCAGACCTTTGATCAATCGCTGTTCGATCTGTACTCGCGCAACCTGATCACGCTGGAAGAGGCCCTGCTGCGCGCCTCGAATCCGGACGATTTCCACCTCCGCGTTCAGGGTATCCGTTCCTCCGCCGACTCCGCGCGCGAGGACATGGAACGCGCCATGAACGAATTCGAACGAACCGGCAAACACTAACGGGTCTGACGGAGCGGACGAGCCAAGAGGTTGGCCGCTCGGTCGTTCGAGACCGGATCCTTGCTTCCCTGCCTGCTTGCCTCTAAGCTTCCTCGATGCGCTCCCGTTCCGGTCCGCGGAAGCTTGGAACCGACGAGCAGCTGTACGCGTCGGCTGTTCGTGCATTGATGCGTCGCGCGTACGCCATTCACGAAATGCGCAAATACCTGGAACGGCGCACCGAGGACAAGGAAGCTGTTTCGACAGTGGTCGCGCGCCTCCGCGAGCAGCAGTATCTCGACGATGCCCGCTACGCGCTTGAGTACGTTCGCCATCACGCGCAAACACGCCGGCAGGGTCGCTTCCGTATCGCGCGCGAGCTGCGCGGCCGCGGCGTTCCCGACCGCCATATCGAAGCTGCGCTTGATTCCATTTTTGCCGAGACCGACGAAGCAGCCTCGGTGCGCGCACGCCTCAAGCGGCACCTGTCGCACACTCGCGGCGCACTCGGCCAGAACAAGATCGCTTCGATCTATCGCAGCCTGCTTCGCGCCGGCTTTTCCTCAGACATCATTCGAGCCGAACTGCGCGGCGTCACCCACGGCACTCTTCCGGAATTCGCCGACGCTTCTGATTCCGAACTCTAAGCGTCGCCCCGACGAAATTTTCCTCGCTTCTCACGCGTATAAATAAGCAGAAGGCTGCTTCATTCCAGGGAGAGTATGCGAACAGTTGCCCATACGATCGCTGTCATCATGGTCCTCGGCGCACTTGGCATCGTGACGGTCGCAGGTCGTCTGCTGGGCCTGCGCGCGAGCTTGCGTGAGGGCCGAGCCGACGACGAAAAACGCACAATCCTGGTGGGCGGCCTGAGGCGAAACTATCTTCTGCATGTTCCCGAGGACTTACCCGCCGGCAAGCCCGCGCCGCTGGTTCTGGTCTTCCACGGTGGAGGCGGCCACGACTGGAATATGCCCGGCTTCACTCACTTTGACGATCTCGCCGACCACCAAGGCTTCGTCGTCGCATACCCGGACGCCGTAAACAAGCACTGGAACGCTAGCGGCAACGCCTCAACCGCAGACGACGTCGGATTCACCCATGCGGTGATTGATGACGTTGCACGCACGCACTCGATCGACCTGCATCGCGTCTACGCCACCGGGATTTCAAACGGCGGCTTTTTCTCTAACCGTCTGGCCTGCGAACTGGGCGACAAAATCGCCGCCATTGCGTCGGTAGCCGCGACAATGCCAGAACCTCTTGCCATGGCTTGCAAGCCATCGCGTGCGATCTCGGTCATGTACATCCAGGGAACTGACGATCCTCTTGTCCCGATCAATGGCGGCAAGATTGGCTTCCAGCGCGGACGCGGCTACGGTGCGTGCGTCTCGCTTGCCGACGCCGCAACGTTCTGGCGCAAGAACGATCGGATCCAGTCGGCGCCAACTGCCACAGACCTACCGGATCGCGCGAGCGACGGCACGTATGTCCATCGAGAAATCTGGTCCGGCGGTGCCAACGACACCGAAATCGTCGTCTATACGATCCAGGGCGGAGGCCACACCTGGCCCGGAGGCCCGCAGTATCTGCCAAAGCTCATTGTCGGCAAGGCCAGCCAGAATCTGAACGCGACACGCGCGATCTGGGAATTTTTCGAGACTCAAGTCCTGCCTTAGGCCTGCCTGCTTGATCTCCGGGCTCGCGAGTCAGCTCAGAAATCCGTCAAAACCTTTTGTCGCGAGCTTCGTCTATACCGGTCAGTACAATGCATCTCGTCCCGAAGAAGCGAGACGCTGCCCATCAAAGGAGACTCAACGATGAAGAATCTCTTCCTTGCGGCTTTGGTTTTTGTCCTGGCGATAGGCGGAACGGCCAAACGCGTAGCGGCTGCGCCCGGGCAACCGGCGGACAGCACTTCCCCGAGCTACGACATGAAGGGGCAGTCACTGGTTGATCTCGATGACATGCACAAGAAATTCGTACGTCTCGCAGAGGCGATTCCGGCCGAAAAGTATACCTGGAGGCCCGGCGACGGCGTCCGCTCGATCAGTGAGGTATTTCTCCACGTTGCCGACCTCAACTTCCAGATGCCGCCGGCAATCGGCGCGACTCCCGCGCCCGGATACAAGAAGGAGGGTTACGAGAAATCGACTACGGATAAGGCGAAAATCATCGCCCAGCTGAGTCAATCCTTTGAATACGTCCACGCATACGTGGAGCAAATGACGAACGCTGATTTCGCGAGGCCTGAAACGAAGCTCGGACCCCAGGCCAACGCCGGCGACGTCATTTATATCATCGTTGCAGACGACCACGAGCACCTTGGCCAGTCCGTCGCCTACGCGCGCGTCAACGGCATCGTCCCGCCATGGACGGCCGAGCAGCTGAAAAAGCAGGCGGCCAAACAGTAGACCGAGGGCCGCGTACAGAGCCGCAAACGCCGGGACGGGGCCGACTCAGCTCGCCACGCTGTCCTGCATGACGGCATTCACAGGTGGCAGGATGCCGAGGTCCCTGTAGATGGGTCGAATGAGCTTTCGAATCTGCGGGAGACGGGTGGCGAACCAGATGGCACTGGCGATACAGCAGGCTCCGCTTAGCATCACCGTCTGTGGGGCGCCCATCGCGTGGGCAAGCGTGCCCGCGAGCAGGCTGCCGAACGGAGCCATTCCCACGAATGCCACGGTATAGAAACTCATCACGCGCCCTCGTTTACTGTCCTCGACGATTGTCTGAATGATGGTGTTGCTCGCGGCCATCTGTTGCATCAGCCCGAAGCCGCAAACAAGCATCAACACAAAGGAGATCCAAAAGTTTCGGGAAAGCCCGAAAAGGATCAAACCGACGCCGAAGGCTCCGGTGGAAAGTGGAATCATCCTTCCGAGCCCCAGGACAGTTTTTCGCACCGCAAGGGATATCGCCGAAACCACAGCGCCCACTCCCATCGCACCCATCAGAAAACCGAGCGTATGCGGTCCCCCGTTCAGAATTTTTCCAGCGAAGATGGGCATCAACACCGTAAAGGGCCACCCCATCAGGCTCACGATCGCAAACTGCAGCAGGATCATGCGAATCGGCGAGAATCCGGAAACGTACGTCCAACCTTCCTTCAACTGCGCGAGCATCGAACCGGTGTGGCGTTTCACGCCTGTGGACCTCACGTGCCGCATGGCCAGAAGCGAGGCGATCACCGCAAGATAACTCAGTCCGTCAGCCAGGAAGCAATAGCCCTCGCCGGACATGGCGATCACCGCTCCGGCAAGCGAAGGCCCGACCAGCCGCGCAATATTCACCATCGATGAATTGAGCGCAATGGCGTTTCCCAGGTCCTCTTTCTCGTCAACCATCTGCACCAGGAAGGCTTGTCTTGCGGGCATGTCAAACCCGTTGATTGCGCCCTGGAAGGCGCTTAGCAAAATAATCTCGTGCACGGTGATGTGCTTTGTGAGCGTGAGCGCAGCCAGGGCGAGGGACTGAACCATGGCCAGGACCTGGGTTACCAGCAGCAGGTGACGCCGGTTCAGCCGATCGATCCAAACCCCGGCAAATGGAGCGAGTAAGAATGTCGGTATCTGCCCGGAGAACCCCACGAGCCCCAGCAACAGAGCGGAGCCGGTCAGCCGGTAGACGAGCCAGCTCGTAGCCAGCCGCGTCATCCAGGTGCCAATCACCGAGATACCCTGGCCCCCGTAGTACAGCCGAAAGTTCCGATGCCGAAGTGCCCGCCAGGCGTAGGAAAGCCCGCCGGACCCTTCCGGGGGGGTTGCGGTCTTAGTAGATCGCGCACTCACAGGATTCCATTTTGCCATTCCTGGAACCTGATGCGGCTCGCAAACATTGCGCCATGGGCCAAAGGTTTCCTCGCGACCCCGCCCGCTCGGGTGGTATGGCTTTGCCAGGCAACAGGAGCTGTGAGACCTCGCCGGGACGATCGCTTGCGCGGAATGGTTTCTCTCCATAATATGGCTCGGTGAGGAAAATTTGACCGGCAACGACACTCGCAAGATGTTCCTGAAGTATTTCAGCGACCACGATGACCATCGCGTCGTGCGCAGCTCTTCGCTTGTTCCGACGAACGATCCCACATTGCTGTTTACCAATGCCGGCATGAACCAGTTCAAGGATGTTTTCCTCGGCCTTGAGCAGCGCGACTACAAGCGCGCTACATCGTGCCAGAAATGCGTCCGCGCCGGCGGCAAGCACAACGATCTCGAGAATGTCGGCTTCACCAACCGCCATCACACGTTTTTCGAAATGCTCGGCAACTTTTCCTTCGGCGATTACTTCAAGAAGGAAGCGATTGCGTACGCGATGGACCTGGTTACATCGAAGGACTGGTACGGGATGCCGCTCGACAAGCTCTATTTCACCGTTTTCGGAGGCGCGGAAGTGGCCCCGGGCAGGAAGCTCGACACCGATAGCGAGGCGGCTGCGTTCTGGCTGAAAGTCGGCGCGCCCAAGGATCGGGTCGTTCCCGTTCCCGGTCTGAAGGAAAACTTCTGGGCCATGGGCGATACCGGCCCCTGCGGCCCGTGCAGCGAAATCTTCTACGATATGGGCCCCGACGCCTCCGATGAAGGCCATCGGGACTGCGCATTCGGCTGCGACTGCGGACGGTATGTCGAGATCTGGAATCTCGTGTTCATGCAGTTCAATCGCGACTCGAGTGGCAACCTGAATTCACTGCCTAAACCGTCGGTAGACACCGGCGCGGGCCTGGAACGCGTCGCGGCAGTCATGCAGGGCAAGATCAGCAATTTCGACACCGATCTTTTTCAGCCGCTGATCCGCGAAGCCAGCCGTCTGGCCCACGCCGATAGGAACGAAGCCAGCGTCCAACCGTCGCTGCGCATCATCGCCGACCATTCCCGCGCCGCCACGTTTCTGATTTCCGACGGCGTGATTCCGTCCAACGAAGGTCGCGGCTACGTGTTGCGCAAGATCATTCGTCGCGCGCTGCGCCATGCGCGCCTGCTTGAGGCGCCATCGCCGTTCCTTTCTCAGATGTCGGCAGCCGTCCGCGCCGAAATGCGCGAGGCGTATCCCGAACTCACCGAGCACGCCGCCCGCGTCACGCGCGTACTTGACGAGGAGGAGAACCAGTTCACGCGCACTGTGGAAGTCGGCTTGAAGAAGCTGGACGAAGACCTCATTCCGTATCTCGAAGCGAAACAAACACAGCAGACCGTGTCGTATCCGGGTGCCAGTGCCTTCCGGCTGTACGACACGTTCGGGCTGCCGCTGGACTTTATCGAAGACGTGTTGCGCGACAACGGTCTGAAGATGGAACCGACCGAATTTGATCGCGCGATGCAGGAACAGCGAACCCGCGCAAAGGCTTCGTGGAAAGGCGTGCACAAAGAGTCTGCCAATCCTGCGTACGCCAAGCTTGCCGACACGTTCAAGACCGAACCGGACTTTTACTTCGGCACGAGTACGAGCGATTGCCGCATCGAAGCGATCATCACCAAGCAGGGCGCGGTGAACGAAATCAAAAAGGGCGAGGAAGCCGAAATTGTCCTGGACCGCACCTCCATCTATTCCGAATCAGGCGGCCAGGTCGCCGACACCGGCGGCCTCTACGACAACCCGCAATCGCTCGAAGTCGCCGAAGTCCGCGGAGCATACTACCCGGTCACCGGACTCATCGCGCACCGGGTTCGCGCCAAAGAAGACCTGCACGTGGGAGACCGCGTCGCGACTGTCGCAGACCCCGAACGCCGCGCCCGCAACATGCGCAACCATACCGCAACGCACCTGATGAACGCCGCGCTGCGCAACATCCTGGGCACGCACGTCAAGCAGGCGGGTTCGCTTGTCGCGCCCGACCATCTGCGCTTTGACTTCTCGCACTTCGCGGCGGTCGATCCGAGCGAAACCGCCGAAATCGAGCAGCAAGTGAATGAGGAGATTCGCAAGGATCTGGAAATCCGGACAGACATCATGAACATCGACGACGCGCTCGCCTCCGGGGCCCTTGCATTCTTTGGAGACAAGTACCCGGAAGCAAACGTTCGCGTCGTCACCATGCCCGATGATTTCTCGCCGCGTGGCTTCTACAGCAAAGAGCTTTGCGGAGGTACGCACGTCGTACGCACCGGCGCGATCGGTCTGTTTAAGATCGTCGCCGAGCAGTCCGCCGCGGCGGGCGTTCGGCGGATCGAAGCGATCACCGGCGACCGCGCGCTCGCCGAATACCAGCGCGTTCTCACCACCCTGCGCGCCGCAGCGGGGATGTTAAATGTGTCGGAGGACGAGCTTGTTTCCGCGATCGAACGCCAATTTGAACAGATCAAGGCGCTTCAGAAGCAGGTCGAGGGCATCGAACGCAAGGCCGCCGGCTCCCAAGCCGAGGGGCTAATTGAGGGTGTGCGCGAGGTCAAGGGAGTGCGGGTGTTGGCTGCCCAAGTCGACGGCTCAAGCCGCGAAACTCTGCGTCAAATGGTCGATACCTTGCGCCAGAAGATCGGCTCAGGCGTTGTTGTTCTCGCTTCCGGCGATGACGGAAAAGTGGCTCTAATTGTGGGAGTTACGAAGGATCTCTCTCAAAAACTGCACGCCGGAAAAATCGTTCAGGAGCTCGCGAAACTCGTGGGCGGCTCCGGAGGCGGAAAGCCGGATCTGGCCGAGGCTGGCGGAAAAGACACATCGGGCATCGAAAGTGCCTTGCGTTCCATTTACCCCCTCGTAGACCGATTGCTATAATTCCCGTGGTGCCAGACGTTTACGCCGGGAAAAACCTCTTTCCCGATGCGTATCGGTTTCTGTCTAATGACCAAACTTCGCATTCGGATGTGCAGTAGTATGCCTTCCCCAAGGGCATGGAGTAAGCGGCAAATCACCGGGTCCGGCATAGCCGTCATCGTTCTGGCTGCCGTCTGGCTCCTGCTGCCTGCGCCATCCGCTGCTCAAATTGCGGCCTCCGTGGACCAAAACGGCAAGATGACTTTCGTGAACTCCAATTCGCATCCGCGTGCCAGTCGGAGTACGATCACTGCTCCTTCGGCTCGCCCGGAGGCTCCGCGCGACGCAAGCGGCGAGGCCGCTCCGGTTACCAAACCGCATCGAGCGGCAGTGCAGCCGCCGGCACCGCCGGCGATTCCTGCGACGGCGGATGAGTTTGCGACTGCACCACCGGTTGCGCCAGCCGAGGATTCAGGCGACCCGATTGAGCGCATGGTCCGAGAAGCTGCCGAGCGCCACAAGGTAGACCCGGCGCTGGTAAAAGCGGTGATCAGCACGGAATCTGGGTGGAATCCGCGAGCCGTTTCCCCCAAGGGAGCCGTCGGGCTGATGCAGTTGATTCCTGAAACAGCGCAACGTTACGGCGTTGGCAATCTGTTCGATCCGGCTCAGAATGTCGAGGGCGGAACGACCTACCTCAAATGGCTGCTCGATCGATACAACGGGGACTTGCCAAAAACGCTCGCTGCATACAATGCCGGAGAGCACGCAGTCGATCTGTATCGAGGCGTCCCGTTGTTTCCGGAAACGCAAAAGTACGTGCAAAAAGTGACCCACGCATACTTCCAACCTGGATCGGGCCGCAACCCGACGCCCTGGAGCCCTCCAAGGGCCCCGGTGCGGCGCGAAGTGGATTCGAATGGCCGGGTAGTCTTCACGAACGAATGAAACCCATCGCTTCTTGGGGGAAACGCGTCGCCCGGGCCATTGCGTGCGCGGCAGCCATTACCGCTGTGTTCGCCCTGTGCGTGGCGCTGCCGGTCCGCGCTGACAGGAAATCGGAAGCCCGCGATCAATTCGAGCACGCCGTCAAGATGCGCACGATGCTGGAAGGCTATCTCGAGCGAGACCGCCCGCTTACCGATTACCGCCAGACCGTCTCCGCCTATCACAAAGTCTACTTGATCTCGACGCAGGCCGAAGAAGTGACGCCTTCGCTGGTTGCCGAAGGCGAGTTGTACGCGGAGATGGGCCGGCTGTTTGACCCCAAATATTTTCAATCCGCGATCGACGCGTATAACTTCCTGCTAAAGCAGTATCCGGAAAGCCGCTACCGCGGCCAGGCGATGCTCGCCATTGCTCAGATCCAGAAGGACGATCTGCACGCACCGGCCGATGCCGAAGCATCCTTCAAGGAGTATCTAAAGCACTTCCCGCGCTCGGAGAAGTCTGGCGAAGCGCGCCAAGCACTCAAGGAAATCGCTGCCGGCGGCAGTCAACAGGCCGAGCAGCCCCCGGACACCAACGGAACGCGCGTTGATCCAGCTGTCGCCGAAAAGGGCACGCCCGCCGTCACAAGCATCCAGACCTGGAACGCCGAGGATTCCAGCCACATCGTTATCGCGCTCGACGACACGATCAAATACGATTCGGTGCGCATCACCTCGCCCGATCGCATCTATTTCGACCTGTACAAGGCAAAGCTCGGCGGAAAACTGCTGAGCAAACAGGTTGACGTCGATCGGGGCCTGTTGAAATCGATTCGCGTGGCGCAGAACAAACCGACCGTTGTCCGGCTGGTCCTTGATGTGGACGGCGCAAAGGATGTTTCGGCGTACCTGCTTGCGAAACCGTACCGGCTGGTGATTGACGTTCATGCAAGACCCGACGCGACGACCGCTGCGAACTCATCTCTGAATTCGCAGACGCCGGCCGCCGACTCGGCACCTGCGACTCCCGCCAAGAGCACAGCTGCGGTCCAGCTGTCGGCGAAGACAGCCGCGAAGGTCGCAGCAGATGTCGGCCCCGTTGCACCCAAGAAAACCCCGGCAAGCCTCGCGGCTCTTGGGCCGCCGCCGGAGCCCAAGCCCACGCGCGAGGGCGATCGATCTCTGACCCGGGCCCTGGGGCTGAAGATCAGTCGCATTGTGATCGATGCCGGCCACGGCGGCCACGATACGGGCACGATCGGTCCGCATGGCCTGATGGAAAAAGACTTGTGCCTGGATGTCGCGCTGCGCCTCGGCGCGTTGATTGAGCAGAAGCTTCCCGGCGCCGATGTGATCTACACGCGCAAGGACGATACGTTCATTCCGCTGGAAGAGCGGACTGCGATCGCAAACGAGGCAAAAGCCGATCTTTTCATCTCGATCCATGCGAATTCCAGCCACGACCCGGCGGCGCGGGGCATTGAGACCTACTACCTGAACTTCGCGACGTCGGCGGAAACACTGGAAGTGGCTTCCCGGGAAAATGCGAATTCGCAAGAGTCTTTGCACGATCTGCAGGATCTGATTCAAAAAATCGCGCGCAACGAAAAGATCGAGGAATCCAAGGAGCTTGCAAGCGACATACAAGACACCCTGACGGCGCGGATGCAGCTGGTCAACCACGGCGAAAAGAACCGTGGCGTGAAGAAAGCGCCGTTTGTGGTGCTCATCGGCGCAAATATGCCCTCAGTGCTGTCAGAAATCGCATTCGTCAGCAATCCGGGCGACGAGCGCCTTCTGCGCAAGCCCGACCAACGCCAGCGAATCGCCGACGGCCTGTACCGCGGCGTCGCCAGCTACCTGGACAACCTGAACAGTCTGACCTTTAACAAGCAGAAGCTGATCTCACAAAACCACGTCCCCGGCAATCACCTGGAGCCCGGAACAGTGGCGTCCGCCGGGAATCCCAAGTAAGATTTTAGGTGTCTAATACACAGGGGTATTTATGCGACGCCTGACACTCTTGTCCATCGCCGTTCTGGTTCTGATGGTCTTGCCGGCGCACGCCCAGCAGACTCTCCCGGCCCAGGTGTCGGGATGGCCCCAGACGGCCGGAGTCACACCTGTCCCCGCACTTCCCTCCGGTTCTCCGATCTTGGCCGAATATGGCTGGCGGTCGACGGAATCGGCAAGCTACGGCACCACGTCGCGCGGCATCGAGGTGGTCCTTTTTGAGATGGGGGATCCCAGCGGAGCCTACGGCCTGTACTCCTATCTGCGCACGGCGGAGCTGGCCCGCGCAAACCTAACCGATCATTCTTCGATGTCAGGCGAGCGTGCGCTGGTGCTGGCCGGTAACCTGGTGCTGGATATTCACGGACAGGATCTCGGACAATCCACACCCCAGCTGAGGGCCCTGGTTGCCGCGGTTGAACCAAAGGCTCACGACGGAACCCTGCCGATGCTGGGTGCGTTTCTTCCACAAAAGAACATGATCGACCGAACCGACCGCTACGTCCTGGGTCCCCAGACTCTGAACCAGTTGTTTCCCGGCGGACTCGGCGACTCACTCGGGTTTCAGAGCCGCGCGGAGGCCGAACTCGCCCACTACCGTCTCGGCGGGCACGACGCGATTCTGCTCGTTGTGGAGTTCCCGACCGACCAACTCGCGTCGCGGCAACTTGTAGAGCTCGAGCGAAATCTGCATGTGAATGACGCAAGCCAGGTGACCGGCTCGCCCGTGATATTCGCCAAGCGCTCCGCGACGCTGCTGGCAATCGTCTCCGGTGCCTCAAGCCAGGCGGAGGCGAACACTTTGCTGGACCAGATCCAGATCGAGACTGACCGGAGCTGGAATGAGCCGACATTTCAATTCAAGGAGCCCAGCATCGGGATGATGATCGTCGGTTCGATCATCGGCGCAGGCACGATCTGCTTGTTCGCGCTGATCGCTGGAATCTCCTTTGGCGGACTGCGGCTGGTCATCAAACGCGTGATGCCCGGCAAGATCTTTGACACCAAGAACCACCTTGAGGTTCTTCAGCTCGGGCTGGGCAGTAAACCGATCAATTCCGACGACTTCTACGGCTATAGTGCACCGACGGCGCCGGGGGCGGCCGTGGACAAGAACCTGCCCGACCGCGTCGCGATGCGTTTATTCCGCTGATAAAACGGCGCTTACGCGCGCCACGGAATCAGGGGTTCACGCTTGACATCATTCCGGGTGCCCACTAGACTGCGGGCGAGGATAGGGTTCGAAGGCCATCCGCGCATTGGCCGTAGAGCTTTTTCCCCCAAGAGGGCCCGCTGCAAGGCGGGCCTTCTGCTTTCATGTTGTCTCTCCAGTTGATTCGCGGCCTCTCGGGCACCCTTTTCGCGCTCGTGGCAATCAAACAGGGCGACACACGGTCTGGAAACTCAAGGATTTCGACGGTTCAACGAGCGCTCTGTTCGGGAGACAATTAACGGGATGATCCACAGACACGGGCAGGTATTTGCGGTACTGTTTGCCAGTTTGATCCTTGCATGCCCGTCGTTTGCGGAGGATCAACCTCTAGATACTGGCGTGGATTGGTTCGCCCCACAACAACAACCCGCCACGAATGCGCCCGCGCCCCAGTCGCCTCAAACGCAAGCGCCCGGCGCGCAGACTCCCGACAACACCCCGCAAGATCAGCAGGAGCAGAAGACCGGCACGTCGAATGACCGTATTTTCTGGGCCATGCCGAACTTCCTGACGGTGAAAGGCGCAACGATTCCGCCGCTCACCGCCAAGCAGAAATTCAGCGTGGTGGCGCGTTCCGCGTTCGATTATTTCGAGTACCCCTGGTACGGACTGCTTGCCGGGATCAGTCAGGCGGAAAATAGCGACGCCGGATACGGCCAGGGGATGGAAGGCTACGCAAAGCGCTATGGAGCGGCATTCGCCGACGGCACCATCGAGAACTTCATGGTCGGCGCCGTTCTGCCGTCGGCTCTCCACCAGGATCCCCGGTACTACGAGATGGGCAAGGGAGGGTTTTGGCACCGGACGGAGTATGCGGTCAGCCGGCTGTTCATCACCCGCTCGGATTCCGGACATGCCGAGTTCAACTTCTCAGAGATCGTCGGCAGCGCAATCTCTGCCAGCATCTCCAGCTTCACCTACCATCCCCGCGGCGAACGGAATATCGGAAACGCGGCAACGGTTTGGGGCACCGAGATCGGTTACGACGGGATTACGATCGAGGTGAAGGAATTCTGGCCCGATATACACCGCAAGTTTACGAAAAAGAAACAAAACTGACCGGTTGCTCAGATCTTCCTGCCCAGCAGTGATTCAAGCCCAGCGCGCGGAACACAGAGGGTTAGGCGCGCGATGCCGATGCCGCCTGGTCCAGGATTTTCCGGTAGTAAGCCTCGTAGAGCGGAATGATATCGTTCGAGCAATACTTGGCCCGGGCGCTGGCTCGGGCCATCTGACCCATCAGGCGCCCGCGATCAGGCCGGGTCAGAATCTCCAGGGCGTATTTCGCGGCCGCATGCACGTCACGGGGCGGGAAAAGATAGCCATCCACTCCGTTTTTTACAACCTCCGGCAAGCCTCCGACATTGGTCGCAACTACGGGAACTTCGCAGGCCATGGCTTCCAGAGCTGCGAGGCCGAACGATTCCTCGTCACTGGGCAGAAGGAATAGATCGGCTAGACCGAGTTTCTCGTGCACATGGTCCTGCTTGCCGAGAAACAGCACGTCCTTGGCGATGTGCTTTTTCCGGACGATATATTCGGCGGCTCCGCGATCCGGGCCGTCGCCGATCAGCACGAGTTTGGCAGGAATCTTTTCGCGGACCAGCGCAAAGATCTCAACCACGTCGGTCAGGCGTTTCACCGGGCGGAAGTTGGACAGGTGCATCAGGATCGGCTCGCCCCCGGGCGCCCAACGCGCGCGGGCGGCGTGATCGTCAGACTTCTTGTAAAGCTCGCAATTGACGAAATTCGGAATCACGTCAATGGGCCTCTTGATTTCAAATTCCTTGAGGGTGCGGTCCCGCAGGTAACTTGAAATGGCTGTCACGCCGTCGCTCTGCTCGATGGAGAAGCGGGTGATCGGCAAATAGCTGCGATCGCTGCCGACCAGGGTGATATCGGTGCCGTGAAGCGTGGTGATGAAAGGCAATCGCCGCGGCGAGGCCATCATGCGGGCAAGTAGCGCGCTGACTGAATGCGGTATGGCGTAGTGGACGTGTAGCAGGTCAAGCGGCACCTGTTCGGCAACCTCGCCCATTTTTGTCGCAAGCGCGAGCGTATACGGCGGATGATCAAACAGGGGGTAGGTCGTGACCTCAACTTCGTGGAAAAAGATCCGATCGCTTGCGCCCGTCAGGCGGATGGGCATGGCGTAACTGATGAAATGAACCTCGTGGCCGCGAGCGGCAAGTTCGATGCCGAGCTCAGTCGCAACCACACCGGAACCGCCGTAGGTTGGGTAGCAGGTAATCCCGATTTTCATGGTCTCAGAGCGTTCGCGTGGACTGCTGGGGGAATCCTAAGCCCTGGCAACGCAAGGCCAATACCGTGCGCGCGGATCGTGCGGCGACTCTGCGCCGCCTATTGGCCGTTTGTGCCACCCAGAGCCGCTTCGTCGCCTTCTTTATAAAGGTATCGGATGGAGTGCTTGTAGATAAGCAGATTCGGGCTGCCGAAACGGGTGAGTTTGATGCAATCCCGGTCGTACCATTCCACCGTTCCTCGAAGGACCTCACCGTCGGTCAATACCACCGCAACGGGCGTCCGCGATTGCATCTGCTTCACGTAGTAAAAATTCTCGGCGAATGTCTGGTCGGGCGGCGCCGGCTTCTTCCGTGGCGGCGGGGCCGACTGCGGCGCAGGCTGCGACTGCCTTGGCGCAACATATTGTTCCTTCATGTCGGTGAGAGCGGGTCGAAACAGCTTGCGATTCACCATTGGAGCTCCTCAGTAGGTCAGCAGCTTATATGACTACGGATGCAGACATTCGGTTGCAACAATTCGCAAAAAACCCAGGATGGCCCGGAGCCTTATCGAGTGCTTAGGGAAGTGACCAGAGAATCCAAACCCAACTGACGCCCGATATTGCGGCGCATCCGGCCTTCGAGGGTGTCCAGGCCGCGCGTGGCCCGCAGAACCCACTCCCAGTTGATCTTCTTACCCAAGGCCTCTACTTCCTTTCGCAGGTCGGGGTTGCGAAGGAGACTGCTCTTGGAGCCCTCCGAGGATTCCAGCAAGTCTGTAAGCAAACTATAAAACAGCACGAGAATGTTTTCAAATGATTCCTGCTCCTGCTTCGAAAGCTGAGCAGTTGCAGCGAAAATCTCGCCGTATTTCTCGGCCGAGACGGCCTGATCGAGCAGATTCAGCACGCTGCGACGAAGCCTGACAGATTCCTCAAGGTCAAGCGCGAGCGCGGCACCGGGACTCCCGGAAGATAGCTGTGCAGCGAGCGTTCGCTGTGCCGGCTTTCGATCCGAGTGGTCCTTGAGAAATCCCTCGATGTCGCCGGCCGGCACGGGGGCAAAATGAAACTGCAGGCAGCGCGAGCGAATCGTGGGCAGCAGCGCGTCAGGCGTGGCCGCGAGCAGGATCAGCGTCGCGGATTCCGGTGGCTCTTCCAGGATCTTCAGGAACAGATCCGCGTCGTTCCAGCGCATCGTATCGGCGCCGTCCAGAATGAACACGCGCCGCCGTCCCTGAGGCTTGAAATAGGCCGCGCGCTGTACCGCACGCAGCTGGCCGACGCGGATCACCGGGCGGGCGACGGGAGTGCGGAGCCGCACCGGGTCGGGAACGATCAGCCAGACATCCGGATGGGTCTCAAGTATCAGA
>Ga0209008_1000257_pt1 | contig 22000 bp, 23 predicted proteins | sample JacPin_JW_Ref_O3_FD_187963 | JGI IMG/M metagenome (GOLD analysis project Ga0209008, IMG submission 187963) | Forest soil microbial communities from Algoma, Ontario, Canada - Jack Pine, Ontario site 1_JW_Ref_O3 (SPAdes) (version 2) | ecosystem: Environmental > Terrestrial > Soil > Boreal...
CGCGGAGTCGACGGGCCCCGAAGTAGAAAATCCTAAGTGGAGTCTATCCGCCAGTGCCTGCGAGCCGTTTCGTGAAGCCATCGAGTTAGGTCTGAGCCGCCTCTCCGCGGCTCTCCGCATCAGGGTTTGGTGTCTAAGTTCTGGTAGTGGGCTTCTATGAGAAGGTCATAAAAGTCAAGGCCGACGTAGCGCCCTCCGTATGTTTGACCTCCGCCACATTTCCACAGAAAAGTTTGCGTTAGGATCGCTCAGGAGCGAGGATTGGCAACTCGGTCGACCCACAGTATCCCCCTTTTGTCTGTCTTCCCGTGAAAACCTTGCTAGTTCTCTGCCGTGCTACTTCGAAGGCGGGCGTAATCCGAGGTCGGTTCCGTGCTCGAAGTGACTTTCGACGCCTTCACGACTGAATGGGAATTCTGGCTTGGGCAAAATGATGGAGCAGACGACCTCATTACCAGCAAGCTGCGCAGTCAGAAATGCTTTACCGTGCGGCAGGTCATCATAGGTAAATTTCACTAGCTGACCAGCTTGATTCGCCTGTATCCATTCATCTTTCATTTATTCTGATTACGCCACTATCTAATGCTTTCGACACCGGGCGGGTCGCTACTTTGATTCTTGATAGTCCGTGCTGACAGGGTAGATTCGATCGATTCTGTTTTCTCCAGGGACTTTTGCAGGATGAATAGTTCCTCGCGAATCCTTTCAATCTGATCGATTATCTCTCCGATTGGTTTGGGCGGTTCGTTGGTGCTGGCCATGACGCAAACAATTTACTCTTTTGTGCCAAAAAGGTCTGTACGCTAGCGGTCAGAATTCAAAGTAGCCCACTACTTCTCTAGTCGTTCCTCCATTCGATCCTTCTGTGCTAGGGTCTAGGGTACTGGTAGGCCCATCCGAGTTTTGATCTTCTCCCGAGGTTGCGATATGTCCATCCGCACACGTTTCCCGCTTTGCCCTGTTTGCAACGAACATGTTTTGCTGAGCACTGCGAGGATTAACGAAAGCGCCCAGGCGTTTCATGAGGGCTGCTACGTTCGGACCCTCAAGAAACGTCCGAGCAAAATTAACAGAACCCACCTCAGTCCATCCCCTGAATTCTTGCGTTTTATCGCAATGAACTAACTCCATCGCAGTCCTACCCTGAACACCTTATGGCGGCGAGCACGGCGCCCTAGCATCATCGTTGTTTGTGCCCGAACACAATTTCCGCCAAGTGGAATTCGATCTGGAGCAAGCGGTGGCGAAACTCAAGAAGCCCTAAAGACCCTGAAGTTCGCAAGGAACTGCTTCTGGAAATGAGGCGCTTGCTACGCGAAGCTGACGCCCTGAACGAAGAATCCAAAGGATGAGATCTTGTGACTGGACCAAATTCCCCCGGACACCCATCCACGGCCAACACCAGAACCCGTAATACGTACAGAATTGACCGTTCTTTCCTTTCAGATTAGTCGATCATTAAAGACCATGACAGCCAAGAAACCTGCTATCACAAGGGTGGAGGCGATTCGGTGCACCACTTGCGGAGCCGCACCCGGCGAGAAGTGCGAACGGAACTCCGGACAGGTGCGTGGAGAACCACATAGTGACCGCCGATTGATCGCGGGGAGATTAGGGCGTGCTACGCTGTTCCCACCAACGGGCGCCCAGGGGATCCATGCATGGTTTCATTAGCAGCAATAACGTGCCACGGTCTGAAAAAACCATCGGTGAAGCCAGTAAGGAACGCACGAAAATCTAGCAAGTCTTGCGGGTAGTGGGCCGTTTTGAAATTCTGGCCCTGTAATGCCTCTATGGATTTTACCGATTTGGTCAAAATTGAGCAGTAAGCCCCAAATGCGAAGGGATAACCTAGAAGGGATAACCTAAAGGTCGAATGCTTTCTGCTTCTGAAAAGCGGCTTAAAGAGTTGTGGTCAAAGGCGATGGCGGCGAGCGATCCTGCCGAGGTAGATCCCCTGCTATCGGAGTTCAGAGACGCCCTTCACGAACACATTGACAAACTTAGAGCAGAGGCCCAGAAGCTCCGGGCTGGCTAAAATTTCCGTTTAGGGAACGTTGCGATTCCTGAATAGTTCCTCAAGGGCGCGATTCAATTCGAAGTGAAGTTCGAGGATGCGCTTGTGTCTGGCTTCATTGGCGATTTCGCGGGCAATCTCTCGCCAAGGGCGCAACGGAGGCGGAACTGGATCGGCAGGCCTTATCGCTTGGCGTCGTGCTCGCTAAGTTCTAGATCATAACAGCTCTTTGCGTGAGGTACATACTCGCAGTCACGCCGGGACACGCCGGGCAGAAATTCATCGCGTAATTCCAGACCTCGGATTTTACCGGACTTCGTATTGCCTTCGCCCGTGTCGAACCGAGGTGGTTAGAATAAAGGAATAAAGTGTATGACCAGTCCATTGAAAGCAACCGATCCTGCCGTACGAAAGCCATCCTCGTTCAGAATTCAGCTCATGTTGGTCGTTGTCTTGGCGGTCGTCTTTTTTCTGCTTGGCCAAAGCATGGTGCGTCACCGCTATTTTGGAGGCCAGCGCGTCCACCGGAACGGCTCTATCGGACAATAGCAGGCACAGAAAAAAGCGGCGAACAGGATGGTTCAATCATCTTCATGCCCGAACGCAATTTCCGCCGAGTGGAACTCGATCTGGAGCAAGCGGTGGCGAAACTCAACAAAGCCAAAGACCCTGAAGTTCGGAGAGAACTCCTTCTGGAAATGAGGCACTTGCCGCGGGAAGTCGACAGCCTGAACGAAAAATCTGAATGATTCGATACCGCTGGCGCGTTGATAGCCAATTTCGCTAAAACTCCACGATGCCCGGCGCGCGACGAAGCGTCAAACTGCCACTCACCGAATTTCCCATCAAGTGCCCGCACTGCAAAGCAGCGCTCATCTTCGCAACCGTGATCGATGCGATCAAGTTTGGCCAGCGAACCTGCCCGAAGTGCGGGAAGATTCATCATTTCAAGCCAAGCTCGCCATCATACTGTTGGATAACCCCATAGCATTCGCAGGCGGAGTCTTCAAGATTCCTGCGATTCACGATCTTCACTGCGCCACGGGTATACTCGATGAGCTTCTTCTTCTGCAAAACACCAGCTGCCTCGCTCACGCTAGGTCGATCTGTCCCTAACATCGTTGCGAGAAAATCATGGGTGATGAGCAGCGGCCCTGAATCCACTCTATCTTGAGTCATTAATAACCACCGTGCAAGGCGCTGCCCAATATCGTGCAGCCGATTACACGCCGCTGTTTGTGCAACCTGCATACTCCGAATTGCGGCATAGCGGCTTAACATCAGTTGCATGTGTGGAGCGGATTTCAACGTGTTCTGCAAAGCACCGACCTCGACCCGGAACCCATCCCCCGTGATTTGCACCACCGCATGAAGCGGGCTCCTGCTCAGGCCAACAGCCGCCAGTGTGCCTGTAAAGCCCTCATTTCCGATTATGCCAGCTTCGGCCGTTCTTCCATCTTTCATTACGACCACAAGAGAAATCAATCCTCGATTCGGGAAATACGCAAATTCTAGCTTTCCACCCGCCTCATGAAGGACTAGATGGTTTGGCAAGCTGACGTATTCGAGATGGGGACGCAGCGAGCTGTAGTCGCTTTCGGAGATCGATAGGAGTATGAGGCTGCTGACTAGTTTCCCTTCGGTATTCGTCCGCTCGCCAGACTGCACGACTCGGCTGCGTTTGCTATCCATAAATCATCCTTTTGGGTTAACCGTGTGTTTCACCTAATCACCGAGAAGGGACCCTGGCTCATTCCCCCGAGACTTCTCTCTGCGCTCACCCCCAAACGCGCAGCAAAGCTTCCCAAGCAGGATCGTCAGCTCCATATTCTTTACTAGCCTGCTCTGCGATGGGTCTCCAATCTTCCTGTTCACGGTGCGGGGCCATAGCGGTGGTCCTTTCTCACCGCTCACGAAGTTACATCGGATTTGCAAGCCGAGTCTGAGCAATAACGCACGTTCAAGCAAGGGACACGTAGGGCGGAATGCGATCAGGGCGGTAGAGCGAGCCATGGGAGCGGATTTCCCCCTTGGGGCGTGCCCAAGGAACAAAATGGTATGTAGGATGCCCGACAGACCGATCAAAATTTGCGTATTTAGACTGCGATCTTTATCCGTTTGACACCAAGCTGGTACAGGTTGGAGCAGCGATAGAGGTGGCCTTGAGCAGGACGCTGATATGGATCGAGCTGCCACGTTTTCGGGGTTTTGGTTGCTCCGAATGTGGATGGCGGTTCAAACCTTCGAGTGCTCCTGAGGGCAAATCTTTCGATGAAATGACGCGCAACTTCGAGTTGCAGCGCGACAAAGAGTTTAAATCCCATGTTTGCATCGATCACGCTGCCGACAAGAATCCAGGATAGCCTCGCCTCGCCAAGTGGGTTCGACCACTGATACAGTGATACAGTTTTTGGTGAAACTGGGAGATACGAAAGCGGGATCTGCGGCAATCGCGGAACGTGCGGAATGCGGTAAAGCTATTATAAACACAGGCGATTACTCGCAACTGTATTGGTGGTCGTCACTTACGAGAAAATTGGGCTAACGAATCCCTCTCTCTCCACCAGAACTTTTAGTTGAGGCGGACGCCCGTCTGCTCGAAGCTCAAACCGCCGGTGCTGCATCCAATCTGAGAATGGAGGCACCTATGTACGTCATTCTCGGAGCCAGCGGCAACACTGGGCATATCGTCGCCAAGAACCTTCTCGCGCAGGGCCAAAGAGTTCGTGTCGTCGGGAGAAACGCGCCTCACTTGCAGCCGCTCGCAGCGGAAGGCGCGCAAGTTTTCGTTGGCGATGCCACGGATGCTGCCAGTCTTTCCCGAGCTTTTCAAGAAGCGGAGTCGGCTTACGTGATGATTCCGCCTAATCCCACTAGTAACGACTTCCGCGCTTTTCAGGAGACGGTCAGCGACGCGATCGCGGCCGCAGTGAGAAACGCTGGCATCAGCAACGTGGTTTCGCTCAGCAGCTTTGGGGCGGACAAGGCGGCCGGCACGGGTCCGGTGGTCGGCTTGCATAATCTTGAACAGAAACTTAACCAGATCGAGGGTGCGAACGTGCTGCACTTGCGGGCGGGTTATTTTATGGAGAACGCGCTGCCGCAGGTGGGGGCGATTCGCATGATGGGGTCGGCGGTGGGTCCGGTTCGCCCGGATCTCAAACTGCCTATGATTGCCACGCGCGATATTGGCGCGGCTGCGGCCGATGCTTTGCTGCGGCTGGAATTCCGCGGCAAGCAGACGCGTGAACTCCAAGGCGAGCGCGATCTCGATTACACGGAAGCGGCTGCCATTATCGGCAAGGCCATCGGGAGTCCCGGGCTCGGGTATATACAGGCTCCCGACGATCAGATGCGAGCCGCGATGGTGCAGATGGGCATGTCCGCCAATTTTGTAGAACAGATTCTCCAAATGGCAGATGCGCTGAATCGCGGGCACATGCGCGCTCTCGAACCGCGCGCTGTCAGCAACACGACGCCGACGTCGTTTGAGAGTTTCGTGGCCGAGGTGTTCGTTCCTGCCTATCAGCGAGGAGTGGCCGCTTAGTTGAGGTTCGGCGGAGAATTTCGTTCGGCAGTGCTGGCCGGAGAGACTCTATGGCTCGTGAACTTTTGAATCCTAACTTTGAATCCTAACGACGACGCCTAAAAAATTCCTGCACTATCTCGGCGGAACGGCCGGCCAGTACTCCGCTCCGGATCGCCATCTGATGATTCAGGCCAGGGTGGTTTACCAGCTGAAGAATGGAACGAACCGCGCCCGACTTCGGATCATCGGCTCCATAAACCAAGCGGCGCACCCGCGCATGGACGGCTGCTCCCGCGCACATGGAGCAGGGCTCGATGGTGACAAACAGCTCGCAGTCGACAAGTCGGTGATTTCCGACGTTTCGCCCAGCCTCCCGCAGGGCCACGATTTCAGCGTGGGCGGTGGGATCGCGCTCGCCGATGTTGCGATTCCAGCCGCGTCCGACTACATGCCCGGCGCAGACCACGACTGCTCCGACCGGCACTTCGCCTGCATCGAGCGCGCGCCGGGCACAGCGCAGGGCTTCGTCCATCCACAGCTCGTCGGAAGAAAGCTTGTCGGAAGAAAGTTCGCCGGGAAAAAGTTCGTCAGAAGCGGCCAGTTGTTCATCACCGGGGGCGGTTGCCACACGGCAGCTATTCTAGCCTGTCGCTTTGTCCCGGTGTTATTCTATGCGCTTATGCGGATCCCTAACATCCTGCGGAAAGTGTTACTGCTTGATCTGATCCAAGGACTGGCCGTAACCTTCCGCTATCAGGATCCTAAGGAAATCTATACCGAGCAGTATCCTCTGGAGCGGCCGCAAGTTGCAGAGCGCTATCGCGGAGCACCGCGACTCAATGTTAATCCCGATACCAATGAAACGCTGTGTATTTCCTGCGACCTGTGCGCGTTGGTGTGTCCGGAAAACCTGATCGTCGTTACCAGCGAGCGCAACGAAAAAACCCGCCGCAAAGAGCTTGTCAACTTTACTTACGACCTGAGCCGCTGCATGTTCTGCGGCCTGTGTGAAGATGCTTGCCCCACCGATGCGCTTGAACTTACGCAAGACTTCGAGCTAGCGAATTACACCCGCGAAGGCATGATCTGGGACCGGGAGACACTTGAGAAGGGCCCGCAGCCTACCTTGTATAAGAAATAACTCCCGCGGCCTATGATTTCCGCCGACGTGAGCGACGCTATGTTTCCAGTATCCCAGTCCAAGTCCAGCGTTTCTTGCGCTTCGGACCGTTTACCACTCGGGCAGTAACGCTTGATGTCAGCGCCCGCCGCATGTCGGCCGTTGTCTGTGGCGCTCCCCGCGCGGGTGAGACCGTGGGATCGCGCTGCCAGTCCGTAATTCAACGTTCGAAATCCTGGCGACAGTGCGCCACAGTTCCGTGCGCAGGGTTGCTTTTGGGTTCTAAATCACTCTGCCGGAAGCGGCAGACCCTCGATGTTCCAAGAAATATGATGGACTTCGGCATTGGTGGCTAGGATGGCCGACTTGCCCGGAGCGAACGCCAGCCCAACCAACCCCTGGCCGGAGACTTCAAGATTGGCTTTTCCTTGAGGAGTGATCTTTACGATGCCGCGCTTTCCGCCGAGAGAGGCGGCGACATAAATATTGCCCTCGACATCGAGGGCCAGACCTTGCGGACGCCCCAGGCCACGGTAAAACACTGATACGGTTCCGTGCGGATCGACTTTGTAGACGCAGTCAAAGCTCGAAGTGCTGGGGCCAGTGACGAACATATCGCTGTGAGGTCCGAAGGCAATGTGGTAGGCGGAGACACTCGGCTCCAGGGTTGCGAACACAAAAATCTGCCGGTCACGGGCGATCTTGAAAATTGTTCCGCTGCGGTCGCCGACGTAAAGATTCTCGGCGGCGTCAAAGGCGATCCCGGTCGCAATTCCCATGCCTTCGGCGTAGGTCGACATAGTACCGTTGGGCGCGACCTTGTATACGGCTTCGTCATGCCGCGACGAAACGTACATCTGTCCGTCGCGGTCGAAGGCGATTGCCGTGGCATTCATCATGTCGCTGAGAAACGGCTTCACGTTGTAGTTGGTGTCGATCTTGAAAATAGAGACCGGAACCTTTTGCCCGCGCGGCCCGGAGAAAGTTACGTAGATATTTCCTTCGCGGTCAAGGGCGGGATTGGTGACCGGATGAAGATTGTCGGCTACGGGAACCGCAACCTTGATCGAATGAGGATTGCTGACGTGACCGCTTGCGCCACCGTTCGTAGTAATTGACACCGGCCCCGACGAAGCTCCCTCGGGCACGCGTGCCACCACGAAATCGTCGGAACTGATAAGAACCGAGCCTTCGATCTCGCCAAAGCGCACGCTGGGACGACGCAATTCAGCCGGACGCAAGCCTTTGCCAATGATGCGAACGTCGCCTCCCGGCAGAGCGCAGTTGGGCGCCACGGTTTCGATGTGCGGTTTGTTGCCGTTGACGCTCTTTTTCCCCAACAGTCGATCAGAAATGCCCATGAATTTATTCCGAAACCACTTCAATTTAGTGCCACTTAATTAGAAGACCAAAGTGCAACAGGAGATGCACGCCGATCAAGGCGTAGAGTCCCGCACCCAGGTCATCGACCACAATGCCTGTGCCTTCGGGCAGTCGCTCCAGATGTCGAATCGGAAAGGGCTTCCACATATCGAAGACACGGAAAAGTATAAAGCCGGCGAGAAAGGTTTTCCACGCCAGGGGAACGGCAATCAGGGCGACGAGTTGTCCGGCAACTTCGTCGATGACGACGAATTGAGGATCTTTCAAGTCGGCGGCACGCGCCACCAGCGTGGCGGCCGGAATGCCGACAAGAGTCACGGCGGCAGCGGCGATGGTTGTAGCCCAGGTGCGGGTCGTTATGGGCAGGCGCGAGCTGGCCGCCGCCCACAAAATCACGGTGGCTAACGATCCCCAGGTTCCGGGACCGGGCTTGAGGCGGCCCAGGCCGAAAAAAGTTGCGACGACGGTAGCCCACATGGGAGAGCGGGAGCGAGACGCCCCCGCGCCAGCCGGCTGGACGCCGGCGCTAGGGTCGCTGGGCGTGGATTTTGGCGGCAGATCGGTTGCGGATTGGGGAGCGGGATTCATCGTTCTTCTTCGTCGCGATCGGCGACTGCTTCGTCGTCATTCACCGGCGACGGAATAACGTACTCGCCGCTGGCCCATTTGCCGAGATCGATCTGGCGGCAGCGATCGCTACAAAAAGGGAAGTCTGCGTCCGAGGTTTTCGTCGCCTTCTTGCAGATGGGGCAGCGGAGTTTGATGGTGCGTTTGCGCGGCATATAGAGATTGCAGAGGTGTGAGGAAGCTTTGGGCCTGCTTTGAGCTCTGCAACTGACCTCTACCTTCTGACTTTAAACAATTTCCGCAACCAGATCGTAATCGTGAGCTGCGGTGATGCGGCAACGGTAGAATTCTCCCTCTTGTGGCTCTTTCCCCTCGGGGAAATCGTTCACGAAAACTTTTCCATCGATTTCTGGCGCATGCATCGCGGTGCGGCCTTCGAGCAGCAGGTCAGTCTCGGCCGATGCGCCTTCGAGCAGCAGATCGAATTCCTGCCCGATCAAGGCCTTCTTTTTGTTCCGGCTGATTTTCTTCTGGATCGACATCAGAGATTTACGGCGGCTTTCAATCTCGCGCGCAGGGAGCTTCTGATCGTTTTCAGAATCGAACGCGCCAGCGCCTTCCTGGTCGGAATAGCCGAAGGCGCCCATCCAGTCGAAGGCGGCTTCTTTCACGAAGCCGCAGAGCTCGTCGAATTCTTTCTCTGTTTCTCCGGGGAAGCCGACGATGAAGGATGTGCGCAAGGTAACGCCCGGAATTTCCCGGCGCATTTTCTCAATCGAGCGGAGGAATAAATCCGGTCCGCCGCCCCGCTTCATGCGCTTCAAAACGGTCGCCGAAGCATGCTGCAAGGGCACATCGATATACGAGCAAATATTCTCGTGGGCGGCGATGGTTGTGAGCAATCGGCCGGTTATTTTGTTTGGATAGGCGTAGAGGAAGCGAATCCACTGGAGGCCTTCGACACTGGCTAGTTTTTCAAGCAACAGGGCTAAGCCGTCTTTCAATCCGAGATCCTCGCCGTAACAGGTCGTGTCTTGTCCGATAAGAGTGATTTCGCGCACGCCCGATTGCGCCAGTCTCTCGGCCTCGGCGATTACGGATTCGAATCGACGGGAGCGGAATTGGCCCCGAAGTTGAGGAATGATGCAGAAGCTGCAAGGATGGTCGCAACCCTCGGCGATCTTGATGTAGGCCGAAGAGCGTGGCGTGGTCAGTATGCGAGGCGTGTGGTCGTCATAAAGGTAGTTGGGCAGGTCGGCGACGGCCCCGTCCCACGAATCGCGGGCGAAACGGCCTTGCTCGCGGCGACGATCGCCCTCGGGCCGCGAGGTCAGGATGTTGAAAGGAGACGGCGCTCGGGGAGTTTCCGTCACTCCGGCGGCGGCGAGAATTTTCTCCAATTCGCCGGTGCCGACGACCGCGTCTACCTCAGGGATGTTCTTTCGAATCTCGTCGTGAAAACGCTCAACCAGGCAACCCGCTACCACCAGCCGTCTGGCCTTGCCCCCCGTCTTGTGACGGGCCATTTCTAGGATCGTATCGATGGATTCCTGCTGCGCGGTGCCAATAAAGGAGCAGGTGTTGACCACGATGACGTCGGCGTCGGCGGCGTTGGGAGTAAGTTCGGCGCCGGCCTGCGCCAGCATGCCCATCATCACCTCGCTATCGACGAGATTTTTGGGGCAGCCGAGGCTGACAAAACCTACTTTGGCCGGAGCCTTCGGCTCCGAGATCGCGGATATGCTTTTCTTTACGGGCATTGGGATAAAACGATGACGGTATTGATAGTTAATATCAGCAGGGAACAGGCCTTTTCAATTCTAGCATCCCACCAGCTTCGCCCGCGCCCGCCGGACGGGCGGAATCCGAGGACCCTGGACGGTACTATGTTTTCTGCCGATCCGGGCGACCCGTGCTAATAAATACATCCCTCAAAACTCCAGAGAAGAGATATCGGCTAAGCGCCTGGCAGTTCTTTTGGTTCAAGTATCAGTGCTGGCGTCCAGCGTTTGGGCGCAGAAAAATGAAGTTTCCGTCACAGCGGGGCGATTTTTTGTCAGCACGCAGACGGTGCCGAGTAGCGGCGATCCGATCCACTTCGGGAACCCGGCGAGCTTTGCCGGCAATTACAGTCGGCTTCTCGTTACCGATAGGATTTTTGGAATACGCGCGGAGCTGCCGGTTGCGGTTTTCCGGAAGGTGGATCTGAATTACTATCCTGGCGGAATTCCCCGCGACATCGGCGCGGTATTTGCAACTGCCTCGGTGCGGGTGAATATTTTTTTGGGCGACTCGGTTACTCCATGGGTGCGCGCTGGAGGCGGAGATGGCCGCTTCCGTGAGTCTTCATCGCTCTATTACTACGGAACAAATCCCGGCCCAACCGGCACCAATACGGGCGTAGTTTAGTTTGGCGCTGGCCTGGACGTGTGGTTTTGGCATCGCCGGGGCGCCTGCTTCGAAGCCCGTGATTTCTACTCCGGAGTGCCTAATCTGGATGTTGATACGGGACGGAGCCGCCAGCACAACTATTACGTAGGCGCTGGCATCGCCCACCGCTTTTAGCTGACGGCTGCACGATCGGATGGCGTGGTCGATTCCGGCACTTGATCGGCGGTGATTTCCTGGAAAAGTTCTGGCAGGCTCGCGGCGTCGTCGACAGATCTGCCGAACCGGGCTGATTCGTAGGCGCGGGTAAATCTCGCTACTTTCTTCTGCAGGGTCGCTTGCTGAATCGCGGCGACAAAATCGAGCGGCGTTTGGGATGGCGATTTGCGCCATCCAAGTCGGGCCATGCGGCCTACCATGCGGTCATACCATAGCGTGGCCGCTTCGCGCGGAGCGCGGTCGGGGTGCGCCCGCAGGCGATGATCGCGCAGCGCTCTAAGCAAGCGAGCGAGATTCAGCAGCGTAATGAAAGCTGCCGCGAACGCCATTGCCCCACCGAGCCAGTGCATCGGGAAAGTGGATATGTGCCGGTGCGCGCGCCGAGCCGATCGCAACAGGGCGCGATGCTCCCGTCCCAGCCACTCCCGAATTCCCTCAAAGAACTGCCGGCTGTTGGTGACCGCGGTCCTTCCCAAGCTGCGCTGGTGGTTTGCGTCGTAGTTGACAATCCATTCCCGCCAAAATGACGCGGCGGCGTCGACGTACAACTGCATACGCGACCAACCGGTCCGCGTGGGCACGCTTCCGGCGGGCGTCGGATCAAAGCTGATCCATCCCGATCCTGGGAAGTAGGCTTCAACCCAGGAGTGGGCGTCGCTTGCGCGGACTACGTACTGGCCGGTGAGATCGTTGAATTCACCGCCGCGAAATCCTGTGACGATGCGCGACGGAATCCGCAAAGAGCGCAACATCACCGCCATGGAGCTGGCGAAATACTCGCAGTGCCCTTTCTTTCTTTCGAACAGGAAATTGGCCAGTGGGTCAGGCGGCAAAGTGCGTGGCAATTCGAGCGTGTATCCGAAATGTGTTGCTAGATAGCGTTCCAGGGCCACGGCTTTGTCGTAGTTGCTGGGAGCGGCCGCGGTGATATCCTCCGCCAACTTCGCAATACGGAGATCGAACGGAGGCAGTTTCAGGTATTGTTCCATGCCACGAGGTGGCAGATTCGCTGCCAGGCGAAGTTCGTCGCGGTCAGGTTCGGCCAATAGCGATTCCGCGTCATAGCGAGTGATGGGGTGATCGGCATCGAGATCATAGACGGAGCCGCCCGCGTCTATACTCACCTGGTGGAAATTTCCGGACAGGCTCTGCGCTCTTTCCGCCAGGAAAAAGACGTTTGTTCCCAGCGGCTCCATGAGGACGCGATAGTGAATTGATCGGCGAGGGAGCGCGCTGCGCGTCGCCACGTACGGGTCGAGTCGATAGCTCCCATCGCTCGACGGTCGCAGGGCAGTTTGTTCATAGTTATTCGTCCAAGCTTTGCCGTCAAAACTGCTGAGCGCGATGCCACGCCACTTGAGGTCGTAAGCGCCTTGCATATCGTTTTGAATCTCGATGTGCATCACTACGGCACTGGACTGTTGAATCTGCCCGATGCGTCCCAGTTGCACGCGATCGCTGAAGCCGGTGGAAACGTCGCTGGTGGGAGCATAGGCGCTGAGATAACGGGAGGAAACGCGGGGAAGCAGGAAGAAAATCAAAAAGCTGCCGGCCAGAACCATGAGCATCAGCGCCGGTGCAATGGCAAGCAGCGCATGGGCCATGCGCCGATTGGAATCGACCCTGGCGATACCAGTTCCACTAGCGACGGAGCGGGAATCATCGGAACGAGGATCATGGGAACCTGGATCATGGGAAAGCGCTAGATCTTCGGAGAGGGAGTGACGCATCTCCATCAACACAAAAGTGATGATTGCAACCAACAGGAAAATAGCGAACGAAAACAGGAACACGCTGCCGACAGTGAGCACGCTAGCTGCCAGCACCATGCCAAATGAAAGAGCAGCGAGCATGTAGTGGTCGCGTGTTCCGCGCAGAGAAAACAGGCGGACGACCATGACAAAAAGCGCAAGATGAACGGTGGCGCCGAGAAAGCCGCGGGAGACAAAAGAGTAGTCTACGAGGTAAATGAATACGTAAACCAGAGTAAGGATGTTGGTCCATCGTTCTGAGATGATCGGTTCGCGTCGCGTCACCAGTTGGTATCCGCGAAGAATTAGCGCCAACCCAACCAACGTCACTGCCGGCAGGTCCAGACCACCGGTCGAAGCGAGAGCACCGAAACCGGTTAGCACCAGTAGATATAGAGCCACGGTAAAGTAGCGTTCAATGGCCTTGGCCGTTTTCATCCCAGTCGAGTTGATGGAAGCTTGCATCGCCAGTTCTATTGTTGGCGAAACCAGCGCAGAAGGGAAGTGTCGGGGGTAACAAGATGAGTGGGGACACCCCCGGCTTAGGCCGAGACGCCGACACTCCGGCTTGTTTACAATGCTTGCCCATGGACTACCTTCTGAAAACTGAGCCTACCGTATATTCTTTTGCCGATCTCGAACGCGAGAAGACGACGATCTGGGACGGCGTGACCAACCCTACGGCAGTGAAGCACCTGCGCGAGATGAAGCCCGGGGAGCGGCTGGTGATCTACCATACCGGCGAAGAGAAGAGCGCCGTGGGATCTGCGTCGGTGGTATCGGTGGATGCGAGCGATCCGAAGACCCCGCTGGTGAAGATCAAGGTGGGGAAACCAGTTGCGAAGCCGAAGACGCTGGCGGAGATCAAAGCGCGCGCATCGTTTGCGGAGTCTCCGCTGGTGAGGCAAGGGCGATTGAGCGTGGTGCCGCTGACGGCGGCGCAATATAGCTGGCTGGTGGACGGGTAGATCTGTCCGGAGTCCGGTGCTTCGTTTGCAAGAGAGAAGATGTAACTCAACGCCAGACGAACTCACGCATCTATGGCCGCAGCAGGCGCTCCGGGCAATCGGGTTCGGGGCAGGCATAGGTCACATGGTTACGCTGGCGGTCGAGGCTGATGATGAACATAGGACGTCCGTGGCGATCACACGAGGGCTGGTTGGGCGCGAGCTCGGGAGCGGCACCTCGCCTCGGTGTGGTGTAGCCCAAGCGCTCGCCGAAGCAGCGATGACAAAATTTGTCGGTGCAGCGAAAGAATTCGATGGAATAGTCAGCGTTGTGAGGAGCTAAAGCCGGCTCCATAGTGCGGTAATGCTGGTCGCAAAGGGGCAGAATGTCCGTCCGCATGCGTTGCGAGTTTAGCACTTGAGGTGGTGGTTGCGTACTTGATCGCGCGGCACTTGATCGCGCGGCACTTGATCGCGCGGCACTTGATCGCGCGGCGGTCATCCTGTTTTTGCGAGATGCGGCTTTACAAATCCCTACTGACTCTATGCAAACCTTTACCCCAGGGGCGATATCGTTTCTGATGTGTTGCGGTCTAATCGGCTGAGAGCGAGTTCCCCACAAAACGCTCACAGGTCGCAAGCTCCAAGCGCTCTCGCAGGAGACCGACAATGCCGAACACAGTGCCGAATTATGACCACTGCCGTCGCAACGTTTCGGCCATAGCCCATTTTGAAATTCTGGCCGCCGCACGAGCGAAGCAAATTATCGCGCTCGCCTCGATCCTTCTTCTAACCTTCAGCTGTTTCGCTCAAGATCAAACTACATCTTCAACTCCGCCGGCCGCTTCGGCTGGCGTAACGACACCTCAAGACGAGTTCATAACCATCCCCGCGAGCACGAGATTGGCGCTTGTTCTGACGAATCCCGTATCCACTAACACCATGCACCGTGGAGATGTCGTCTATGCGCAAACCACCGCGCCCGTAATCGTCGGCGACAGAACCGTGATTCCCGCCGGCATCTTCGTCCAGGGAAAACTCGACAAACTCACCCGCAACGGCAGCCGCGCTGAGATGCTGATGACTTCTGCTGCGATAGTTTTCCCGAATGGCTATGTCGGCAACATTGCTGGGCCGCTGAATGTGGAAAGCGATGAGGGAACGGCGTGGAGAAACCCGAGCAGCGCGGCCAGAAGCGGAGCGATTATCGCGCCGATTGCCGGAGTCGGTCTGGGCGCGCTGATTGGCAGCGCCGTTCACACCACGCAAAGCACCAGCCTGGGCGGAACGACGCTTACATCGAGTACGCCCAAGGGATTAGCGATCGGTAGTATGGTGGGGTTAGCGATCGGTGGCGCGGTGTCGCTCGCCATTCTGCTGAATAGTCGTCACTTCTTTGTAGATGTTGGCTCGCCGATGGAGATGACACTGCCACAGCCGCTGGTTCTATCTGCCAGCCGAGTGACGGATGCTGTGCGGCAAGCTCAAGAACATCCTGTTGCGGCGCCAATGGCCGCCCCGCGCCCGTTGCCCTACCCATATTACGACCGCGGCATATGTTTCACGCCGGGCACTCCGGGGACGCCAGCAACCGTCATCCCCGGGACGCCGCCGATGGGAGACAGTCCGGGCACGCCAGCGACAGTCATCCCCGGAACACCGGCGACACCGGGTACGCCCTACCCCTGTCCGTAGGGGCGCAAAAAACGCGGAGCGACTTGAAATCTGTTCAGGAAATAATCTTGCGCAATTCGCGACGCAGGATCTTGCCGGAGGGCGTGCGCGGGACGGCCTCCACAAAGTGAATTTCGCGGGGTTGTTTGTGATGGGCGAGACGATCGGCGACGAAACCCCGAAGCTGTGCGTCAAGCGCGGTCGACGCTGCAAAGCCTTCGCGGAGCACAATAAAAGCGCAGGGAATTTCTCCAGCGGCGAGGTCAGGTTTGGCGATCACGCCGCAGTCACGCACGGCCGCATGCTCGAGCAGAACCGATTCGACCTCGGCCGGGGCGACTGGAAATCCTTTGTACTTGATCATCTCTTTGCTGCGATCAAGGACGTAATAGAAACCTTCGGCGTCGCGGCGCACGACATCGCCGGAAAAATACCAGCCATCGCGGAGTACGGCGGCAGTAGCTTGCGGCTCTTTCCAGTATCCCATCATGATCTGGGGGCCGCGCATAACAAGCTCGCCGGGTTCGTCGGTGCCGACGTCTTTGTCTTTGCCATCGACATTTTTGTCAGTCACAGTCACATCCAGAATCCGGCAGTCTGTCATGGCTACGGGCTGTCCGATCGAAGCAGGACGGTACATTTCGGGCGGTGCGATAAAGCCAACGTGGGTGACCGGGGAAGCTTCTGTCATTCCGTATCCCTGATTGACGAGGATGCCGGTGAGGTCGGTAAGTCGTCGAGCAAGATCGGGAGCAAGTGGCGCAGCGCCGCATTTGACCCAGCGGACTTTGTGCTCCTTGGGAAAAATTCCAGCTTCGACGGCCTGGCAAAGTACGTTAATGGCCGGCGGTACTAAGGGGATCATGGTGATGCCTTCTTCAATTAGAAGCGCGCACAACTTCTGCACGTCGCAGCGCGGCATCAGAACCAGCGTCGAGCCGAGCGCCAGGGAAAGCGTCAGTGCCACCGTAAGCCCATAAATATGGTAGAGCGGCAGGAAGCAGAGCATTACGGTATCGGGCGTGAGCGGCGCTGCGTTTGGGCCGACGATCTGATAGACGTTGGCGACCAGGTTGTAGTGCGAGAGCATGACGCCCTTCGGCAATCCGGTGGTGCCGCTGGAATAGGGAAGAGCAGCGATGGTCTCTTGCGGACTACGGGTAGCGTCGGGAAATTTGGCGGAGGTCGATCGCAGCAATGTGGCGAAATTTTCGCAGCCCTGATGTTCGCTGCGCGTGGTGAAAACGCGGCGCAGAGCGGGAAGTGCCGAGAGACTCACGTTTTCGAGAAGCGGAGCGTCGGTGATGAGAAACGTTGCGCCCGAATTTTCCATTTGATAACGAATTTCGCGCTCGCGGTAAGACGGATTCAGCAGGGTTGGAATGCCTCCGGCAAGCGTTACTGCGTGGTAAGTGATGGCGAACTCCCACGAGTTGGGGAGAAAGATGGCAACCACTTCGCCGGGAGCGAGACCGGCGGAGATCAGTCCGCGAGCCAGCGATTCGACCAGACTGCCATATTCGGCGAAAGTTAAGCGGCGACCGCAGGAGGTATCTACCAACGCTGTTTTAGCGCCATTTCGGCGGCAACCATCGAGGACAACATCGTGGACAAAACGGCCGGTGGGATCGGCGTAAAGCTGGGTCCGAAGCATCGGACAGAATTGTAGTGGGAGTTCGTCGAAGTTAAAAGCAGATGACTGCAGGCGCAGAGCAGACTCAGAGTGCAGATCAAGCACTTAATTTGCGGAGGAATTCCTGCTCGTCCATGCGGTACTTGAAGGCTTTGCGGCCATTGATGAAGACGACAGGAACTTCGTCGGTGTAGAGTCGGCGGATTTCAGCGTCGGAATCGACATCGACTTCCCGCCAGGTGAAGCCGCCGCGCTTGTGCAGTTTGAACAGGCTTTCCTTGACGATTTCGCAGAGGTGGCATCCCTTGCGGGAATAAACGATGACCTCGCGGGGCGGCGTCATGCGAGGCAGTGTAGCAGTTTTGTCCTAGCCTTTCCAAGACAGAGTAGTATCCGGAGTTTCGCGCAAGTTACCGCACAACTAGCGCCGACATTCTTGCTGGCTAACCTGAGGGCATACTCGCCCTGTGCTCGGCGGGCGTGATGCCCACCGGACAGCCGCCGGGAGGGCGGCGCTACAATCGCCATTCGCGTAGAATTTCGGGATGACAAAGACCGTACGCAGTCTTTCCGGTAAGACGCTGCTAGTTACGGGAGGGGCGAAGCGCCTGGGCCGCGCGATTGCTTTGGCGGCGGCGGGAAATGGCGCGGACGTCGCGATTACTTTTCGTAAATCGGAGCGCGAGGCGCGGGCGTTGACCGAAGAACTGGCTCGGTTGGGGGTGGAGGCGCTGGCGGTTCGATGCGATGTTACGGATGAGCAAAGCGTCCGCGAAATGATAAAGGAAGTCACGAGAGAACTCGGTGGAATCGATGTGCTGGTAAACAACGCGGCGAACTATGAGACTACAGCCTTCGAAAAAATCACGGTAGCGCAGTGGGACGCAATTTTTGCGTCGAACACTCGCGGGCCTTTTCTGGTATCGCGTGAAGCCCTGCCATATCTGAAAAGACGCAAAGGCCGCATCATTAATATGGGATCGCTCGGCGGCCTGCGGCCTTGGGCGACGCATGCACACTACTGCTCATCGAAGGCGGCTCTCCACATGCTGACCAAAGTGATGGCCAAGGCGCTCGCGCCGGAGATTGCGGTGAATGCGATTGCTCCGGGAATGATCGACTTGGGAGAGAAATCGGCCGTAACCTTCATGAGAAGGATGTCCAAGAAAACACCCATGCGACGCAATGGGACCGCATCTGACATCGCCGCGGCAGTTATGTTCTTTGCGACCGGTCCTCACTTTATTGCCGGCCAGGTGCTGGCCGTCGACGGCGGACTGGGACTCTGATGGCGTCGGGTAAGTTGCGCTGAGTATCGGCGCGACACGATTTGTTTCCTGGCGGTTGTTCGCGTATCGTTCCTTTTCGACGCTACCAATATCTATGACACGATCCAAGTGGAACAATGGCATTTTTCTTCTGTCAATATTGTTGACGATGTCTTTGGCGGCCCGTGCGCTCGGCCAGGAGAGGCCCGAGGAAGGCGGTCACGAACTCGAGGTGTGGACGGGCGGCGGGCACTCGGTTCCGGGTGGCACAAAAGATACCAATGTATGGAACGCAGGGGTTCGCTATGGATGGATTCTGACGCAGCCCCACCTGCCCGGCTTTCTCAGCGGGCGCTTTGAGTTGGCGGTGGATGCGGTGCCCGCGTTCGTGGTCTTTCAGCGGGCAAACACGGCGTATGGGGCGGGAGTGAACCCGGTCGGATTCAAATGGATTTTTGCTACTCGCGGGCACGTGGCTCCCTTCCTGGAGTTAAACGGTGGAGTTCTTTTTACGTCGCACAATGTGCCGACCGGAACTTCGACGATTAATTTCACGCCCGGCGCGGCGTTCGGCATGTATTTTTTTGGAGATCATGCGTGGTCGATCGACGTTCGCTATTTGCACATTTCGAATGCCGGGCTTACGGTGCCGAATCCCGGGGTGAATACGGTGGAACTGCGTATGGGATTTGGAAAATTTTTCGGCAAGAAATAGCCTGCTCGCGGCCAGCCTTCTCTGATATTCGATCGAACCTAACCGCCTAGCCTTGACGGGACAACTCGGTGGGCGACTGCCGGGGTGCCGCGGGGCGTCCGCAGCACGGCCCAGGCGGGATGGACGCTCCATGCGGGCAGGTGAGCGGATGATTAAGGAACGTGCAGATTTTGTCGGTGGCTTCGGGCGAAAGAATATGTTCGAACTTGCAGGCCTGTTGCTCGATTTCAGTTTCGCTGTCCATTGCCAGGGAATCCGTAAAAAGGCGCTCGGCCAGGCGATGGCGACGGATAATGTCGGCAGCGCGCTGATAACCACGCGGAGTAAGTTCGACGATCGCAGAGCCATCCCCCGTCGAAAAGCCGGTCGGCTTCAGCGCGTCGTGACAGGGATTGATGAAAGGTTTGTGATCGTGAGCCTCCGGCGGGTGCGGGCGTGTGGCTACCCAGCCCATCGATGCCATTTTTTCTATCGCGATCGAAACGGGAAGAGCTCCATGAACTTCCATTCTACCGATTTCGGCGAGTTGCCCGTGCTCTTCGAGAGCGAACAATTCTTCCAGCACTTCGTCGAACTGCTCGTCGTCGGCCATGGAGAAAACTTCCTGCGCGGCGATTTTACCGTGATGTAATTCGATGCGGCGATCGGCTAAGCGCGCCACCACGGGATCGTGCGTCACCATCACGATGGTACGGCCTTGCTGATGAAGCTCGCGCAGCAGGCGCAGGACAATTTCTTCGTTGGCGGCATCAAGGTTGCCGGTGGGCTCGTCGGCCAGTACAATTTTTGGGTCGTTAATCAGGGCGCGAGCAATGCACACACGCTGCTGCTCGCCGCCGGAAAGCTGCGCGGGCAGGTGCTCGGCGCGGTCTTTGAGGCCGACACGGTCGAGCGCTTCGAGGGCTTCCTTTTCGTCGGTCATGCTGTGAAAGTATTGTGCGAGCATGACGTTCTCGATGGCGGTGAGATACGGAATCATGTGGAACTGTTGGAAGATGAAGCCGACGGTTTCGGCGCGGACGTGATTGAGATCGGAGGCGCTCAGCTTCGCTACGTTTTGTCCGTCGAGCCAGATCTCGCCGCTGGTGGGGCGATCGAGGCATCCGATGAGATTGACCGTGGTGCTTTTGCCGGAGCCCGAAGGGCCCATCATCGCGACCCACTCGCCTGGCGCAATCGAGAGCGAGATGTCGTCGAGCGCTTTGATCAGGCCGCCGTTATTTTCTTCAGCGCTGGCCGGATAACTCTTGGTGACGCTGTTGAGCCGAATCATTCGAAGGTTACCTCTTACTCACCCCTTAAAATAATAGCCGGTTGCACGCGCTGTAGCAGCACAATCGGCAGTATCGCCGAGATCAGAGCTATGGCAACGCTACCGGCGAGCACGTACGGGAAAACGCTAAACCTTGGTACGACGGGCGCGTGAAAATTTACGCGACCAATCCAGGCCGCGACGGCGATACCGATGAAGAAGCCGAAGATAGCGCCCATTACGCCCAGGGCGGCAGCTTCGGCGGCGAAGAATCCATTGACCAGACGTCCGGAGGCGCCCAGCACCTTCATAATGGCGAAGTCGCGACGACGATCGAAGACCCATCCCATGAGCGTGGCCAGCACGCAGAGGGCTGAGGTCAGAATGATTAGCGTGGCGGAGGCATAGAGCGTTGCCCGCGTCTTGTTGAGCACGTTGGCTTCGCCCTCCATGATCTGGCGAACGGGGCGGACGTCGGCGGATGGCAGAAGCTCGGCAAGTTGTCGGATCGACGCTTCTACTTCGGCGGTAGTTCCGTTAGCGGCGACTTCGATGGTGGAGGGCGCGACGCCGGTCCAGTTCTGAAACTCAGATTGATCGAGATAAATACGACTGTCCTCGCCAGCACCCGTTTGCAACATCCCAGCGGGAGTGAGTTGGATCGGCTTGCCTTGAAAAGTGAGTTCGATGGGTTGGCGGCTGGGGCTGACCACGGTCGCGGCGCGCATTCCAATCAGGGCGTCAGCCGGCGATTCCGGCCAGCGGCTTACTTTCCACCAGCGGTTGAGTTGGCGAGCGCGCGCGAAGTTGGTGCCGACGACGACAACGGACTGCCCGTCTGTGGTGCGAGCGACCGCGTACGAAAAAGGAACCGCCACCGTTTTCGTGCCGAGAACGGATTCGACTTGATTCAGCGCGTCGGCGGGGAGGGTCTGGCCGTCTTTAGCGACGATGACTACGTTGGCACCATAGTTACGGAATTCACCGCGTAACTTGGCTTGTACATCGACATAGAGGTTCATCATCGCGGTGGCGACGGCGGCCGCGACAATCATGGCGAGCAGAGCCGAGGCGGCGCGTCTCCGGCGCAGAACTGCGGCGCGCAGCAGCATGCGCGCGAACATGGAGACATGCGGCGCGGAGGTTCTGCGATCGGTGATTTGTTTCGAAGTGAGAAGCGTCTCCGGCGTGGTGCTCATCCTTCACCTCGCAAAGCGAAGACGGGATCGAATTTGATCGCGCGGCGAATGGCGGCGGCGCTTCCAGCGAAAGTTACGAAGACGGCAATGGTGAGGATGATCGGGAAGAGCACCGGCTCGATTGAAATCTGCGAACTGAAAATCGAGCGGCCGATTTGATGCGCCAGCAGCGCTCCGGCGGAGAAGCCGGCGATTCCGCCGACTAGCGCCAGCAGAAGCGCCTCCGCAAAGAAAATCGCCGAGACTGCGAGATTGCCGGCGCCCAGAGCTTTCATCAAGCCAACTTCTACGCGACGCTCATAAATAGCGGTGGCCATCGCGGCAGAGACCGCCAAAGC
>Ga0209008_1000259_pt1 | contig 21913 bp, 17 predicted proteins | sample JacPin_JW_Ref_O3_FD_187963 | JGI IMG/M metagenome (GOLD analysis project Ga0209008, IMG submission 187963) | Forest soil microbial communities from Algoma, Ontario, Canada - Jack Pine, Ontario site 1_JW_Ref_O3 (SPAdes) (version 2) | ecosystem: Environmental > Terrestrial > Soil > Boreal...
CGCGCCCAGCAGTCGCGCCATTTCGCCTGGATGCGGCGTGACGCAAAGAACTCCATCGGGATGATTCAGATCCGGCGCATGGCCCGCAAATGCATTCAAGCCATCCGCATCGAGGATGATCGGAACGGATCGATTCCCGACGACCGTGCGCACAAATTGCCGCGTCTCGGCGTTGGTTGAAAGACCGGGTCCGATCGCAAGCGCCCGCTTGCCCTTCCGCAGCGTCGCGAAGAGACTGCCCTCAAGGCATCTCGCTGAGACGGTTCCCGCGGTGGTCGCGGCCAGGGGTTCGGTCATGATCTCCGGCGTGTGGGCGGCAACGATCGGAAGCACGGGTTCGGGCGTTGCCACGGTGACAAGTCCGGCTCCGGAACGCAGCGCCGCCCAGGACGACAGGACTGCGGCGCCGCTCTTCCCTAGCGATCCTGCTACGACCAGGGCGTGCCCATAATCCCCCTTGTTGCCTGCGGCCTTGCGCCCAACCGCGAACCCTGCGAATTCGGAGGGTTCGCTCCAGCGCAGCCCGAGCTTGCCGATCTCCTCGATCAACGCGGCCGGCGAGCCGATTTGCCGGACGACAAGCTCGCCCACGTAGGAACCGCCCGGCCCGAGAACCATTCCGGGCTTGGGAGCTGTGAAGGTAATCGTGAAGTCGGCGACGATGGCAGCGCCTTGAACGTCGCCGGTATCGGCATGCAAACCGGACGGAATATCTACAGAAACAACACTCGAGCCTGGCACGAGGGCATTCACACCGAGAATCACTTCGCGCAAGCGGCCCTCGATGGGACCTCGCACCCCGGTTCCGAGCAGGGCGTCGACGATGATCCCGTCGGGCGCGAGCGGCATCCAATCGCCCGCGCCAGTCCCCCGGTCAACAACAAGCTTGCCCAGTTTTTTCCAGCGTTTGAGGTTGGTCGAAGCGTCGCCCTTCACTTCGCGCGGATCGCCGATGAAGTAGACGACCGGCTTTGCACCCATTTTTACGAGGTGGCGGGCAGCGACGAAGCCGTCGCCGCCATTATTTCCCTTGCCGCACAGAACCACGACGCGCCGATGCGCCAAATCCGAAAAGCGCGACTGAATGAATTCAGCGACACTGCGCCCTGCGTTTTCCATCAGGGTCAGGCTGGGGACGCGGTGGCGCGCCGTTGTCAGGCGATCCACTTCTTTCATTTCCGCTGCGGTAAGAATTTTCATAGCGAAGAGTTGGGGCCCGACCGAAAGATCCAGACGGGGCCAGTATAAGGCCTTTGCATGGATTCCTGGGTAGCCGCGCGAGAGCCCGGTCCTCCAACCCGTCCCAGCGGCGGACCGTGTCGGTCGGCGGCCAAGCTAGCCCATTCGTGCGACGACGACGGTCATGTCATCTGCCTGTTCCGGTGTGCCGGCCCACTGTTCGGCGGCCGAAATGAGGTTCTCGGCGATGCGTGCGGCGCGGGCATCGCGCAGGCGGAGCACTTCAGCATTTAAGCGCTCCATTCCAAATTCCTCGCCGTACACGCTTTCAGGTTCGGTCAGGCCGTCGCTGAAAGCCACCAGAAGCGTTCCCGGCCCAACCGAAAGAGTGCTTTCCGTATAGACAGATTCTTCAAACATCCCGACGACGGTTCCGCCTTGGTCAAGAGACTTGACCGATCCACGCTCCACAAAGAATGGGGCCAGGTGACCGGCGTTGGTGTAGGTAAGCGTTTTGGCTTGTGAGTCGTAGACGGCGTAGAAAAGCGTGGCGTAGCGGTCGTCCGACGTGTTCCTGAACAGATGCTTGTTCAGCCGGGAGACGATCTCGGCTGAGCCGGCGCTCGCTTCAAGCGACGCCGTGCTTCGCAGTGCCGCCTGCAGGCTGGCCATCAGGAGCGCGGCGAAGATGCCCTTGCCGCTGATGTCGGCGAGTGCGATGCCCACGCGGGTGCCGTCGAGCGGGATGAAATCGTAATAGTCGCCGCTTACCACGCGGGCGGGCCGACAGATGCCGGCAAGCTCCAGACCCGGAAGCGACGGAATCGTACGTGGGAAAAGCTGCTGCTGAACCTCGCGGGCGATTTCGACTTCGTTCTCGAGGCGCTGGCGCTCGCGCTGCCCCTCGATGAGTTCGGAGATCGAGCTCGTCATTTCGTTGAACGACTCACCGAGCGCTCCGAGCTGGTCGCGATTGGCGACGCGCACGCGATGGCCGAAATCACCGCGGCGGACGTGCAGCGTGGCGTCGTACAGATCGCCTACCGAGCGTGTGATCGTGCGGGTCAGCACGGTGCCGGTCGCAAGCGCCGCAATTTCCAGGACCAGGAATATCAGGCCGGCCGCGGCAAGGATCGCGATGAGATAGGGTCCCAGCGCACCCATGGAGTTGAACAGACCCTGATTCACCAATACGGGACGCAGCCAGAACGAAGCCAGAACCGGCGCCTTCGGCGCGTCCCGCCCCGGCTCTTCGATGTGGAAGACGTCAAAGGTCGAACTTCCGTGGAAATGCGGGTCAAACCAACCTCGGGTGGAAGGCAGGGTGCGTTTGGAGCTCGCGATCTGCTCGCCGGGGACGAAAGGCTTGTCATTGATCTCGATTGAGAAAGCGCGCGTCGCTCCCGGCGCGAGCGGCCGCATCAGAATCATTTGAATCGGTCCCAACTCCTCGGGAAAGTCGTCGAGGACTTCCGAGGTCATCGGTGCGATCACCAGCACGGTGAAGGAACCGGCGGGTACGCTCCGACGCTGTGCCGCGACGAAGGACAGCTGATCCTGGTAAGCCACCATGCGCGCAAAGCGTTTTCCGTCTGTGGTCGCAAGCAACGGCTGCCCGCGGTTCACCGAAACGGTTAGCCCCGGCCATTCGGTTTGCTCGTCCGCAATCAAACCGGCGATCACCGGTCGGGATAGCACGCTTGGGCTGACGGGAACCTTCATTTGGGAGGCTTCCCGTTCGATTGCGCCAGCGATCGTATCCGCGTCGGTATCGATCACGTTGGTACGCGACTCGACCGCGTCATTGAGCAGGTGCGCGCCGAGCTGAAGATAGAAAAGATAGGTGGCGATCCCGATCATGCTCACCAGCAGGACGACGGGAACGACAGCCATGAACAGGTAGGCGACGATGAGGCGGTTTCGCAGACTCCAGAGCACCCGCGTGCGGACGAATGGAACCAGCCGCAGAACAAAGTAGACCACCGCTGCGAAGCACAGAAACCCCAAAAGCGTCGAAAACCGGGGGGCGGCACCGAAGGCGCGCGCCGTGCGTGCGACGATGTAGACGACGAGAATCCCCAGGGACACGCGGTCAAGCGGCGTCGTGCGCCTGAGGAAGTACCAGAATCGTCGCGCGGAGAAGGGCGTCATGGGAGCCGGCTTCGAACTACGCGGCACGCAGCAACCCGCGTACGCCTATCGAGAGCCAAGTTGGGAATTTATCACGGATTAACGCGCGGTGCGGTCGCCCTTCTGGACCAGACTGTGTTGACGGCTGTAGCAGAAGTAGATCACCAGACCGATCACGAGCCAGATGATTAACCGGGCCCAGTTGATCCATCCGAGCTTGTACATCATGTAGCCGTTGAACACGATGCCAAGCAGCGGAACCAGCGGAACCCAGGGTGTGCGAAATGGCCGCGCCTGGCTGGGATTGGTGCGGCGCAGAACCATGACAGCGATGCATACGATCACGAACGCGAGCAGCGTGCCAATGTTCACCATTTTTCCGATATCGTCGATCGGGACCAGGCTTCCGACGATGGCTGCAAGAAAACCCACGAGTATCGTGCTCTTGTAGGGTGTACGAAACCTGGGATGGATTGCGGCAAAAAACTTCCGCGGGAGAAGGCCGTCGCAGGCCATGGCATAGAGCACGCGTGTCTGGCCAAGCAGCATTACCAGCATCACGCTGGTAAGGCCGGCAAGTGCCCCTGCCGTGATCAGATAGGACGCCTGGGTAAGTCCGCGGTCCATGAACGCGACGGCCAGCGGCGCCTCCACGTTGATTTCCCGCCACGGCACCATACCCGTGAGTACGGCCGCGACCAGAATATAGAGAACCGTGCAAACCAGAAGCGAGACGATCAGTCCGATGGGCAGGTCGCGCTGAGGATTCTTGGCTTCCTGGGCCGTTGTTGAGACTGCGTCAAACCCGATATACGCAAAAAAGATGTAGGCGGCTCCCGCCCCAATGCCTGAAAAACCCATGGGCGCAAACGAAGCCCAGTCATGACCCCAGTTCGACCGATGCACGTAATGCACGCCGAGAATGATGACGAACAAGACGACGGAGACTTTGATGATCACGATCGTCGAATTGAATGCCGCGCTTTCCTTGATTCCCACGACAAGAATCGCGGTAATGACCATAGCGATCAGGAATGCGGGAAGATTGAAGCCGATCTCGACACCGAACATGTGCGGAGCGCCGACCAGATCGTGCGCGCGTTGAATCAGTTCCGGAGACTGGCCGGCCATCATATCGCCGACCTTGTTCAGGAACGCCTGCGTCGTGGTTACCAGATCGGGATTTGCGGCGTGGGCCATCTGCCGGGCGACAATATTTTCTGCCGTGCGCAGTGCCGTCCAGCGGTCATAGGCGAGCCAAAGCGGCATCTTGAGCCCGAAGATGTTCAGGAACTCGATGAAATGGTTTGACCAGCCGGAGGAGACCGTACTTGCGCCCATGGCGTATTCAAGCGTGAGGTCCCAGCCGATAATCCACGCAAGAAACTCTCCCAGAGCGGCGTACGCGTAGGTGTAAGCGCTGCCAGCAAGAGGGATCATGGCGGCGAATTCGGCATAGCATAGCCCTGCGAAAGCGCAGCCCATTCCGGAAATTACAAAGGAAAGCATCAAGCCGGGTCCGGCGTATTGCGCGCCCAAGCCCGAGAGAACAAATATTCCTGCGCCGATCACCGCGCCGACTCCGAGCGCCGTCAGTGAAATCGGTCCGAGCGTGCGTTTGAGAGAATGAGCGCCGACTTCCTTGGCCTCATTCAGCAGCCAGTCCATCGGTTTACATGCGAATAACGAATTGGCCATTCCCAAAAACCCTCCCAGTTAGGACTTCACTGGCTGCTTTGCCCCAAGCTTCCACAGGCCGTAGACCGGCAGTCCGACGAGAACGATGATCAGGCCGGGCCAAGTGTACTGCGGTTTATATCGCAACAACTGGATTTCAAGAAACCCCGCTATCAGAATGTAGAGCGCAGGCAGGACGGGATAGCCGATCGCGCGGTAAGGACGCGGCATGTCGGGGCGTCTCCAGCGCAGGATAAACAGGCCCGCGAGCGTCAGGATATAGAAAAGCAATTGAGCGAATATCAGGAAATCGAGCAATTGACCGTAGGTTCCTGAAAGACAGAGCGCTGATGCCCAGATGCATTGCGCGACGAGTGCGACCGCAGGAACGTGGTTGCGGTTGACCGTACCCACGGACCTGAAGAACAGGCCGTCCTTCGCCATGGCGTAATATATCCGCGCGCCGGCAAGAATCAACCCATTGTTGCAGCCAAAGGTGGAAACCAGGATCGCAACCGCCATAACGATCGCGCCCGCCGGCCCGAAAATTACTTCTGCGACCGCTGTCGCGACCCGGCTCTCGGCGGCAAATTCGATGCCCCGCGCAATCGCCGTCGCGCCGTGCGGATCGCCCGCAAGCGGCAAAACGCGCAGATACGCGACATTTGCCAGGGTATACAGAAAAACAACGATTGCGGTGCCCAGGGCGAGCGAAACCGGGAGATTGCGCCCTGGATTTTTCACTTCGGCTGCGGTGAACGTAATGCTGTTCCACGCGTCCATGGAAAAAAGCGAACCCACCATGGCAACCCCCACCAGTGTGATCGTCGCAATCATCCACGTCGGAGCGTCGGGGGGATAGGGATGCAGTGTGGACCACCCGGCATTCCGCCAGAAGCCGGTGAAGTTCACGTTACGGGCAATCGTGGTCGAAAACAGCACGCCCAGCAGGACCAGGCCGGCAAGCGAGATCGTCTTTGCTACCGTAAAGACATTCTGGACGATTTTTCCAAGTCGCAAGCCGCGCGTATTGATCCAGGTGAGCAGGACGATGGAAAGAATTGCCAGAAGATTCTGCCTGTTCAGGCCCACGTTGTAGGGTCCGAGCTGCCCGAACCACAGGTTCCAGGGCCCGAGCGTGGCGATCTTCCATATCCAGTGGGAAGCGGAAAACCAAGGCGCGATCACTCCTGAAAACTTGGCGAAGGCGATGGCCACCGCAGCAATCGTCGCAGTCTGAATGACCAGGAGCATGCTCCAGCCGTAAAGAAAGCCGAAAACCTGCCCGCAGGATTCTCGGAGGTAGACATACTGGCCGCCCGCGTGAGGCATGGCCGCGGCGAGCTCGCCGAAGCTGAGTGCGCCGATCAGCGTGATTAATCCGGAAGCGAGCCAGACGACCAGCAGAAGTCCCGGGCTCTGGACCTGGTGTGCGATGTCGGCTGAAACGATGAAAATCCCGGAGCCGATCATCGAGCCGACGACGATCATCGTCGAATCAAACAGGCCGAGTCCTTTGACCAGTTCGCCCGAGGACCGAGCGGCGGGGTTATCGATGACTTGTCGGCTGTCTGCCATCTGGGCCAATCAATGGTGTGGCGCCTAGCCGCGGACTGTCCGCGACCGTTCCGCTATGGCCAGGAATTCCCTGGCCCGCATTCCGGGATCGGGCGCAGCAAGAAGGTCCCGGATAACGGCAATCGAATCTGCGCCGGCGCGGAACACGTCCGCGGCCGACGCGATTGCAATGCCGCCTATGGCCACCAGCGGTTTCCGGGTCAGCCCGCGTGCCGCGCGAAGGAATTCCAGTCCGACCACCGGGTCGGGATTCTCCTTCGTGGCTGTAGGGAAAATAGGTCCCACGGCAATATAGTCCACCGAAGTGAGGTCGGCCTCGCGCAATTGCTTAAGATTGTGTGTCGAAACGCCTACCCAGCGCGAGGGTCCGCAAATCCTCCGGGCTTCCTCGGGGGGGAGATCTTCCTGGCCCACGTGGACGCCGCCGCAACCGGTCATCGCTGCGATGTCGGGCCGATCGTTGAGGATGAATCGGCCACCACGGGCGAGCGACAGTGCCTGCAGCTCGCTTGCCTGGGAATAGAGTTGCGCTGGAGACGAGCGTTTGTCGCGGAGCTGCATCAATTGCACACCCGCGTCGAACAATGTGCCGGCAACGGTCGCAAGGGGCAGGGGCGCGACCTCGGGATCAAGGATGGCGTACAGAGCCGGGAACAATCGCTGCCTCCCAGGGTGCCGGGTGCGGACAGGCGAGCTTCCGGCGAAGGATACTACTTTTCCCTCGCCGCAGTGAGGCGATCCAGAAAATGGGTGTCGAACTTCCCGGCGATGAAATCAGGCTCGGCGAGGATGCGCTTGTGCAGAGGGATGGTGGTCTTGATGCCTTCGACAACGAAGCCGTCGAGCGCCCCGTGCATGCGCGCAATCGCTTCGGCGCGGTCGCGGCCGTGCGCGACCAGCTTCGCGACCAGCGAGTCGTAGTAAGGCGGCACGACAGCATCGGCGTACACAGCGGTGTCGACGCGAATCCCGGGTCCGCCGGGAACGCGAAACGCCGTGATTCGTCCCGGCGAGGGCACAAACGTTTCCGGATCCTCGGCGTTGATGCGGCACTCGATCGCGTGGCCCCGGAAATTGAATGGGCCGACAGCGTCTTCCAGGCGGGCTCCGGCCGCGATTCGAATCTGAGCCTTTACCAGGTCCACCTGCGTGACCATCTCGGTCACCGGATGCTCCACCTGAATTCGCGCGTTCATCTCGATGAAATACAGGTTCCCGGATGCATCCCGCAGAAATTCGACTGTACCGGCGTTGGAGTAGCCGAGCTTGCTCAGTGCCTCGACGACCTGCTTCCCGATCCGCTCACGCGTTGCAGCGTCAAGTGCGGTCGACGGGGATTCCTCCAGGACCTTCTGATGGCGGCGCTGCAGCGAACATTCGCGTTCGCCGAGATGAATAACGCTCCCGTGCTTGTCGCCGAGCACCTGAAACTCGATGTGCCTCGGGTGCTCGATCAGTTTTTCCATGTATACAGCCGGGCTGCCGAAGGCCTGCTGCGCCTCGGTTCGTGCAGTCTGATATGCGGGGATCAGCTCGCGTTTGGTCCGCACCATACGCATGCCGCGCCCGCCGCCTCCCTCGACCGCCTTGATCATCACCGGGAGTCCGATTTCAGCTGCGACTCTTTTGGCCGCGGCTTCGTCCGGAACGGCGCCGTCACTGCCCGGGATGATGGGCAGGCCGGCTGCGCCCATTTCGGCGCGCGCGCGGTCCTTTTCGCCCATCATCCGGATCATGGCGGGCGAGGGCCCGATGAAGGTGATGTGCGAGGCTTCGCAGACTTCGGCAAAATTCGCGTTCTCTGAAAGGAATCCGTATCCGGGGTGAATGGCATCGACGTTCGCTATCTCAGCGGCGCTGATTACCTGCGGAATGTTCAGGTAGCTGTCGGCGCTGCGTGGCGGCCCGATGCAGATGGCCTCATCCGCAAAGCGCACGTGAAGGGCGTGGCGATCGGCCTCGGAATACACCGCCACGGTCCGGACATCGAGTTCCTTGCAGGCGGAAAGGACGCGGAGCGCGATTTCACCGCGATTGGCTACGAGAATTTTTCGAAACATGGCGTCTGGGACTCGATTCGCATGCAGCGGGGACTGCCAGGACCTAGCCGGCTCAGACGGCAACCGGCGAAAAAGCTACTTCTTGGCGCGCGCCCGAATGCCGAACAGCGACTCGCCGTATTCGACCGGCTTGCCGTTCTCAACGAACACCTGTACGACTTCGCCAGCGACATCGGACTCGATTTCATTCATCAGCTTCATGGCCTCGATAATGCAGAGCACCTGGCCCGGCTCGACGCGTGCACCGACCGAGACAAACGCATCCGCGGTGGGACTGGGTGAGGCATAAAAGGTGCCCACAATGGGCGATTTGATCACGTGGACGTCTGATGCCGGCGGGGCGGCTGCGTGGCCCGCCGCAGGCCGCGGTGCTTCGGCAACGGGGCTGTGGGAGGTCGGAGGCGGCTCCCAAGCTTGAGTTCGGGGAGCGGCCGAGGCACCGAACGAAGCTTTCTTGAGTCGGAGATGTACTCCGCCGCGCGTGTATTCAAATTCTTCCAGGCCATGCTCTTCCATAAATGCTAGTAGGCGCTTGGCCTCACTCAGGTCCACGCCGCCGGAGGGGGTTGCGCCCGCAGGTTTAGGTTTCGATTTCTTCGCCATTTTTAGAGTTCGATAAAGTCTCGGGGCGCAGTCGTCAGATCAACGGCCCCTCTGGAGGTGACCACAACGTCGTCCTCGATGCGGATGCCCCCAAACCCCTCAAGGTACACGCCAGGTTCGACTGTCAGGACCATCCCCGCCTCAAGAATCGTCCCCTCACCCTTGCCCAGCCGGGGCATCTCGTGCACTTCCAGGCCTAACCCGTGGCCTGTGCTGTGGGTAAAATACCGGTCCAGCTTGGCCGTCTTTAAGGCGTTTCGCGTGGCCCGATCGACGTCACCGGACGTTACTCCCGGGCGAATGGCCTGCTTCCCCGCCTCCTGCGCCTCCAGGACGGCAGCGTAGAGGCTTTTGACCTTCCGCGACGCCTTCCCCACAAATACTGAACGGGTTAGGTCGCTGCAATAGCCGGCGAGTATAGCACCCTGATCCAGCACGACCAATTCGTTTTTCCCGATCAGCTTTGAGGTTGGCCGGGCATGTGCCCAGGCCGATCGCTCTCCGCTTGCGACGATGGTTTCAAAGGAGTTCCCCGACCCGCCCAGGCGCTTGATTTCGTAGTCGATTGAGGCTGCGACTGAAAGCTCGGTGACCCCGGCGTGAATCTTGCCCTGCACCCGGCGGAATACGGCGCTGATGATGTCCGCGGCGTCCTGAAGAATAGCCAGCTCACCAGCGTCTTTTATGGCCCGAAGCTTCTCGACCGCGCCTTTATCACTCGCCCACCGCACCCGACTGCCCGACCCCTGGTCAAGCGCCTGTTTCTGGGCGATTGTGACCTGACTTGAGGAATAGCCCACACGGGAGCGCCCCCTGCGGGCGCGCAGCACCTCGGCTGCTGCACGGATAAGCCCATGCTTGCAGATCTGCACACGCGCGCCCGAGACCTCCTGGCGCGTCTGGAACGTGTACCTGCTGTCGGTAAACAGCGTCGCTTGCGACGAATCGACCAGAAGCAGTCCGGCACTCCCGGTGAAACCGCACAGATACCTAATGTTGGGAAGATGCGTCACCAGGAGGGCGTCGACGCCGAGGCCGGAAAAGGAAAGCCGGAGCCGGCCCAGTCTTGCTTCGGGCCCGCTCCGGCTCAGGTTTCGTTTCCCCGGCTGTTTCGCCACGCTGTCAGACTACTAGCTAGCTTGGCAGAATGCGAGGAGTCAGGAAGAACAGCAGCTCCTGAGAAGTGGAGTTGACGGTCGTGTGCTTGAACAGATTGCCCAGTATCGGCACGCTGCCGACAAACGGTACTTGTTGAATGTTCGTCGTCTGCTGCGTCACGATGATGCCGCCGATAACCACGGTCGCGCCGTCGTTCACTGTGACCTTGGTTTCAGCCGCCTGGGTGTCGATAGCAGGGATGCCCTGCACGCGTGGGATGGAGCCATCGATCTGGTCGTTTTCAACCGTAACGTCCATATAGACTGTGCCGTCTGCGGTGATTTGCGGAGTCACGTCGAGTTCAAGGACGGCGTCCACGAACTGGACCGAGACGGTGTTGTTGACGATCGTCTGGACCGGAATCTTGGTTCCCTGCTTGACGGTCGCCTTTTCGTTATTCTGCGTGATCACCTTGGGCTTTGAAAGCAGCTTGCCAACGCCCCGCTGTTCGGCTGCCGTGATGATCATATCCAGGGCAAAGTTCGCAGACGAAAAGGCGTACTGAATACCGCTGGTCGGGACGCTCGCCGGGAGGTTTGATGCGAGCGGCATCGTGTTGCCTGAGGACGCTCCGCTGCTGCTCACGACAACTGGCGGTGTAGGCAGCCCCGGACCTCGGGTGATCGGGCTAGTGCCTACGCCTCCGGTGCCTCCAACCACGTTACTGCGGCTGGGATTGGCTCCCGCAAAGCCGAACTGGGTACCGATTTCGCGCGAGAAGGAGCGGTTTGCTTCAACTACGCGGGCTTCGATTTCCACCTGCTGCGACTTCCGGTCAAGCTGCCGGATGAGGTTGTCCATAACCGGGAGCGTGGTCGGGATATCGCGAATAATCAGGGTGTTGGACCTGTCGTCGGCGATGATATCTCCGCGGGACGAAAGGAATTTCTTGAGTGTGACCGCAAGCGCCGTTGCCTTAGCGTAGCTTAGGACGCGCGTGGTGGTAACAACCTCGGCTGACTCGGCGACAGCCTTCGCGAGGTCGCGGTTCTCGTCCGCTTCTTTCCTCAGAGTGTCCTTGGTAGCCAGGCGGAGAACATTTCCGTCAAGCTGTTTGTCGAGATCGTTGTTCTTCAGCACGATGTCCAGTGCCTGGTCCCACGGCACATCATCGAGAACGATCGTGAGGTTGCCCTTCACGCCCGGGTCCACGACGACGTTCAGGCCGCTGATCTCATGGATCAGCCGGAAGAAGTCGCGCAAATCGACGTCCTTCAGGTTGACCGAAATCGGTTCACCGGAATACTTGCCTACGGGCGCAACTGTCGTTGCTCCCGGAGTTTGAGCAATCGGTGCCGGTGCGGCTTCAGGTGCAGGAGCAGCCGCGGCAACTGGCGCCGGAGCCGGAGCGGGAGCCGGTGCGGTATTGGAAGCAGTTTCGATCGCTTCCTTCACAGGAGCTGCCACCGGGGTTGCAAGCGCGGCCGAGGTCTGGGTCATAGAAGCCGGTAGAGCTGCGGCCGGTGCAGGAATTTCGCCAGGCGCTGTTGATGCCCGGACTGCCTCGGATTTCGTGGTTACCGTTGACGCAGAATCGGCGGGCTGCGCCGCGGCTGCGGCTGCGCCTTTGGCCTCAAAAGAAACGGTCACAGTGCTTCCGTCGCCCTTGATGTTGTAGCGGGCCGGTTCGCGGAGATCAATAACGACTCTGGAAATCTCTGGCGTAAATTGAGCCAGCCGGATTTCACGGACCGGATCAAGGTTGCTCGCGATCTGCTTCTCACTGGTGGTCAGGTGCGAACCGGCGAAATCGAGCACAAGTCGGTCCGGATTCTGCAGTTGAATCGAATGATAGGTCAGCGGACCCGAACCTGAAATGCTGACCTCGGTCGAGGCTCCGTTTTGCTCCAGATGCACCTGGCGAATCGCCTGGTGGGCCGAAGGAGTTGAGGCCGAAGCTTTGGCGGAAACGGGCACGAGAGTCGCGTTCGTAGTCGCAGGCACGGAGCTGTCCGCAGAGGGGACGATCCCCGCACGCGAGACGAGCAAGGTAAGGTCTTCGCTACCCTGCCGTTCCAGCTTCGGCTCAACGCCCTCGGCAAGCAGGATCTCAAGCCGAACGACTGGCTTTGCGCCCGAGGAATAGGTAATCAGGCGGTAGCTCTTCACCAGGTCCGATGCGACCACGCGCGCGCCCGCCGGATCTGCAGCGGACACACCGGTCAGATCGAGCACGTAGAGGCTCGCGCTGGGGCGATAGGTCGAGTATTCAAACGGAGCATTGGCGTCCGCTTGCAAGCGGACTGCGCCGTCGTTGACCACCGCCTTCACGTGAACCACCGGCGCATCACTCGCCCGTAGCGCTCCATTTGTCAAAATTAGACCGGCCGCAAGCAGCGCGCCCAGTCCCAACGCCCTCCGTAGGATCCTCATTGCTGCTCTCCTGCACTCGCGTAGATTCGCTTCGTCACCATGCGCTCGACCGGTTTACCGAAAGCGTCCTTCGAATTCTCTTTAAACGTGACTCCATCCAGCCCAATCTTTTCGACATCACCGTCATAGAGCCGGTCGCCTTCCCGGATGAAGTACACACTCTGCTCCGGATTGGAAACCACCGCGATCATTGCATTACCCGAACGCACGGCGCCGTCGACGCGCACCGTGGCGATTACCAGGCCGGCTTTCCCTGGGGGCAGGTGCTGACCGGTATCTTTCTTGTCGTTGATCAGCGGCGCGAACGGGTCGCGTTTGCCGACCGCTTCGATCTTGTCCCCCGGAGCTTGCGCGCCTGCGCCTGCCGCCGGGGCGGTTTTGGCGTGTTGCGCCGCCTTGGCCACTTTGCGCGGTTTCGCAGGTTTGGGACTCTGGGCTTTCATGGCCATGGCGGGTGCGTCTTGCGCCCACGCTCCAGTTGCGAGCGGAAGGGCCAGGGCCACTACAGCGAGCAGCTTTGCGGATGTGTTTGCCATATTCATCGTCATCGCCCTACTTTTTTGCCGGCGCTGGGGCCGCATTTTGTTCCGCCGAATTCGTGAAGAAGGTGGTGATCGTAAATGTCCCGTTCACAGACGCTCCGGGGGCCATGTGGAACTTCGTGCCTCCAGCTGGCAGAGACGCGAGTTTCAGGTCGCCCACGTTGATGATCCGCGACAGGCGTCCCAGCCTTGAGAAGAAATCAAGGACCGCGTAATAAGGGCCGTCGGCCTCAATTGCGAAAGGCATTTCAAAGTAGTAGGGCTTTTGCGCAACGGCGCCCGCGGTGAGTGAGCGGATCGCGACGCCCGAGGTGATGGCGGCACGCTGGACCATCAGGATGAACTGATCGGTCTCTTTGTCCTCAGGGACGATTGTTTGCAGGGTTGCGAGCTGCTTTTGCAGCGCATCCATTTCGGTTTGCAGCTCTGCGCGCCGCTGTTTGTACACGCGAAGGTTCTGTACATCGGACTCAAGCGGTTTGACTTCGGCCTGCGCAGCCTCAAGCTGTGTTCGGACAGTCGCCAGCGGCAAACCCGGGATATAGAGTCCGGCCAGAACCAGGACGATCGTCAATCCCACATAGAGCAGGGCTTGCAGCGGCCAGGGCCAGTCTCGGAAAGATGTTGCCATGGCTTAGCTCCTTCCCTTGGCCGCCGGTTGCGGGGACTGCGGTGTACCGACAGATTCGGGTTTCGCCGGACCGCCTGTCGCAGGAGCAATGGCGACGGTCATCGTGAAGCCATAGGTCTCGACGCCAGGCAAGAGGTCGTTCTCTTTGGCGCTCTTTATTTCTACCTGGTTGAAATAGCCCGATTTCTTCAATTCCGTGATGAAATTGGCGACAGCGTTGATCGATCCCGCCTCACCCTGCAATTCCAGGGTGTCGCCCTTGCGGTCCAGAGAGGTAAGCCAGAGCGAGTCGATTCGGACGACGGTGTTGGCAACCATCTGGAGCATGTCCTGCGCGCCGCTGCGGTTGCGCTGCAGCGTCTCGATCACGTCGATGCGCTGCTGCAGAGCGCTCTTCTCGCTCTCGAAGCGGTCCACATCGAGCTTGATCTGTTGCAGGCTGGCCTTTTCCGCCTTCAGGGCAGCGATGCGCTTGTTGGTCTCGTCCAGCTGACTTTTCTGCTGGTAGTAGACGATTCCCAGAATGACGACCGCGAGCCCGATCGCCACGGCTGCGAACAGAATCTGTACAGTGGCTTCCAGCGGCACGGCTTGCTTGGCGGCCTTAGGACGAGTTTGGCCGAGTAAGTTAATCCGGATCATAGCGTGTCAAAGCTCCTCAGCGCCAGGCCGACGGCGATTGCCAGGCGCGGCGCCAACTCGCGAAGCTGGGTTTCATCGTGACGCCCTGGATTGATTGCCACCTTGCGAAATGGATAGAGCTCCTCGACCGGCATGGCGAATTCTTCCTTCAGCAGGTCGAGCAGTCCGGGAACCCGCGCAGTTCCCCCGGCAACAACGATTCGGCGGATGTTCTCGCCGCTGGCCGTCGCGCGGAAGAAATCAAACGTCTTCTGGATTTCCAGGATCAAAATATCCGAGACCGAGCGCAGGATGGCCGAACGCTGCTCTTCGCTGACTCCCGCCAGGGTTCCGCCCATTTTCAGTTTTTCGGCGTCTTCGAAGCTCAGGTCGAGTTCTTTCTGCAGTGCATCGGTATACTGATTGCCTCCGACTGAGACGTCGCGAGTGAACAGTGGCGTCCATCCGCGGATGATGTTGATGTTCATCACGCTCGCGCCGACATTCAAAAGAGCCACGACCTGCGAAGGATCCGGTTCGTAGTTCACTTCAAAGCTGTTTTGCAGGGCAAAGGCATCGATGTCGACCACAACCGGGGTCTTGCCGGCCTGCGCGAGAACGTTTGTGTGGTTCAGGATCTTGTCTTTCTTGACCGCCACCAGCAGGACATCCATCTGATTTTCGGTTGCTTCCAGCAGCTGGTAGCTCAGATTGACGTCGGCGATGTCGAACGGGATGTGCTGGCTCGCTTCGGCCTGTATCCGGTCAAAGAGCTCCTCTTCGGTCATCAGGGGCATGCTTACCCGCTTGACGATCACCGAATGGCCCGACACGGACGTGGCCACGTCTTTCACCTTGATCTTCTGCGCGTCGAATATCGAAATGATCTTTTCCGCCACCGAAGGCGCGTCCATGATGGCGCCGTCCACGACGGTGTCCTGGGACAGAGGCTCCAGGCCATAGCTCACCAGCTCATAGCCGTCTTTTACCTTCTTCAATTCGACGGCCTTCACCGAACTTGAGCCAATGTCCAGGCCAATTAACGCTTTTGATTTACCCAGATTAAACATCGTGTGGCCCCTCGCTTCTTGCTCCGCGCCGTTTTACAGGGCGGATTCCACATAGCTTTACCGAGTCGCGCGCCGTTTCAGGAAAACCCCGCTGCCCTTGGGTTCTGGTGCTCCCCAACCCCTTTGGGGATCGATCCGGTGAGCGCAGGCCGGTAGTACTGATAGACCCGGTACGCTCTCCTTGAATCGTTTATTGCATCCGCAACTCACAGTGTCAACCCACATGTTAGGTGCGTGTGCTTTTGGTAAAACCCGGCCCGGGGTACAGGAAGGGCCGAAAACGCAGGGAAATCAGGGGAACACGGGGTTTGGAAGGGGTTTGGGACCTACGCTTTGTGTTTGCCCTGGACAATCTTTAATTGTTTCCAGATTGAATCGATGCGCCGTTTTGTGTCTGCATCCATTTTGATCTCGTCGGGCCAGCGCCCGGCAAAGCCTTCCTCGGGCCATTTGCGGGTCGCATCGATCCCCATCTTCGAGCCAAAGTCCTGACGCCTGGCAGCATGGTCAAGCGTGTCGACGGGACCGAGCACGAAAGCAATATCGCGCTCCGGATCGATCGCGCACAGTGCCTTCCAGACTACTTCGCGCGAATCCTGCACGTTGACGTCGTGGTCCACGATCACCACGACCTTCGTAAACATGGCCTGGCCGAGCGACCAGATCGCATTCATTGTTTTCCGAGCGTGTCCCGGATAGCTCTTGCGGATGGACACGATCATCAGATTCTGAAAAATACCTTCGGCCGGCATAGCCACATCGACGATCTCGGGATGCTGCATCTTCATGACCGGCAGAAACACCCGCTCGATCATGTGGCCGATAAAATAGTCCTCTTGCGGTGGAGGCCCGACGATGGTCGTGAGATATACGGGATCTTTGCGGTGGGTCACGCAATCGACGTGAAATACCGGGTACTCGCCTTCCAGCGAGTAGAAGCCGGTGTGGTCACCGAACGGACCTTCGGTTCGCATCTCTCCGAGTTCGACATGACCCTCGAGTACGATCTCGGCGTTTGCCGGAACTTCAAGATCGACTGTCTTGCATGCCACCAGCTCGACAGGATCGTTGCGCAGGAAGCCCGAAAAAAGAAATTCGTCCATGTCGGGCGGTACCGGCAGAATGCCGCTGAAGCATGTGGCGGGGTCCGCGCCGATGGCCACGGCCACCTCGAGCCGTCCGCCTTGCTCCCGGGAACGCGCGCTCCGGTAATGTTCGGCGCCGTGCTTTTGGGTCTGCCAGTGCATCCCCGTCGTTTTGTGATCGAACACCTGCATGCGATAGCAGCCCACGTTTCGCTTGCCGGTCTCGGGATTCTTGGTAATGACCATGGGCCAGGTGATGTAGCGGCCGCCGTCTTGCGGCCAGCACTGCAGGATCGGGAAATCAAAAAGCGAGAAACCTTCGGTGCGCACGACTTCCTGGCACTCGCCGCTCCGCACGGTTTTCGGGAAGACATTGCCAAGCTCGGCGAGTTTCGGCAGCATCTTCACTTTGTCGAGCAGCCCTTGCGGCGACTGCATGTCGAGAATGGATGAGATGCGCCCGGCGATCTCATCAAGCGAATCGACTTCCAAGGCCAAATTCATGCGCCGCTCGGTGCCAACAAGATTGGTGACCGCCGGAATTCGCGATCCTCGGGGATGCTCAAAAAGCAGCGCCGGGCCTCCGGCCTTGACCGCGCGATCAGAGACCTCCGTGATCTCGAGGACCGGATCGATTTCAGCCGAAATCCGCTGGAGCTCGCCTTCCTTCTCCAGTTTTTTTAGAAAATCCCGCAAATTTCCGTAAGCCACTTCCCCTCCCTGATCCGCTTGAGCGGCCCACTTTAGCACGGAGCGTTGTGCGCAACGAATCGCTGAATCCTTCTTGGCCAAAGCGCGGAAGGTGCGATCTCGAGGCTGGTCACCGGAACGAGGGAATATAGACGAGTCGTTCAGAGCGAGCGCGAGCGTTTTGCATTCTTGCCTGGCGCGCGGCGGCGGTGGTATTCTGCGTTTGGATTTGAGGCTGAGCGGGCGTCGTACAAAGGCAGTACAGGAGCTTCCCAAGCTCACCTAGTGAACCCTAACACGCTGATCTGGCGGCGTTGAACTGCGGCAAGCCGTCCTCTAGTTGGAAAATCGTGGAAAATGGCGCAGCTCTGAGCACAGAAGGTCGCCTGTGAATACCGTCGAACATATTTCCCCTGCGCGGTGGCTGTGCTAACGAAGACTTGGCCTCAGTCGAGAAGATGAAATTGCACGTCGTCGATAATCGACTTGAGCGGAATCCCCATCTTTCTCGAAAATTTCAAAAAGTCGAACCACATGGACGGATAATCGTGGGATTCGTTCAAGCCAACGGTTTCACTCGGACCCTCACCTTCCCATACCTGCGCGAAACCGTGGCGCTCCAGAATCTGGATCAAACGCGAAATCTCACCCTGATCAAAATTGCATGACTCGGCTAATTCGACAAAAGGTAGCTCAGGACGCTGTCCGCGTCTCCTAACCGACCCGGCGCGCTCTACAATGATTCTGACAAGTACCCGAGCGTTTTTCGGAAGATTTTGTAGCCGTGACGCCAGACCGTTTAACAATTTTGCGCTGTCCTCCAGCTCATGATCGTCAAGACCCCAAGCAAGCACTTCGTTTAGACGTTTCAACGATCGCGCCTTGCGACTCTCCGTCTTGGCGGTCACGTCCTCCAATACCCGAACCATAGCAACTGCAGGATCGGAAAACATTGTCTCGTGATTCACCTTCATATCTTTGAGCTTGCTCACGGAATATTGCTCTACATCATTTGTGATCACATGGTGTCCATGACACATGAGCATCAGGTTTTCGAACGCCCGCCTTTGTTCATTTGTCATGAAACGGTTGAACCTCTCGCCCCCCGGTTCCGCAGCCTCAATGTGGCAGAGCTGACCAACAAAATGGCCGGCCAAATCGATCATTAGTTCTCGGCAACCCGGGAACGCACATACATTCCCTGAAGTGAGGAACAAACGCCGCAACGTCTCGGGGAGCGGTTGCAGTCGCTTCGCCTTTTCAGCTTGTCTGGCCATCCTGCGTCCCTTCCGCGGCCATGTTGCAAGCAATCTACTTTCACCGAACGCGAGAATCGCTTTAGGGCAGCTCCGCTTCGCGTAGCTTCTGCCGAACTGAACGAAAAACACCGTCGAATTCCGGCAAAATCGACATTTGGTGCGCCAATCGAGCTATCCACAGCGCCCGAAGTCGAGCCTCTTTTGCTGCGACAGCGCTCTGAATGCCCACAAACAGCTTGTCGCGAAAGCGCAGCTTCTCCCGAATTCCGTCATGAACCAACAGGAGATCTACGCCACCCTCAGTTGTGAGATACCACAGATCATAGAGATCTCTTGGTTCAGTTCGTGCCGCGTCCATGAGCGCGACTATTTTTTCGATGGCAATTTCAGCCAGGGAATAAATGGTGATTGCGCGTCCTTCCGGCACATCCTCGAATTCCGGATACGATCGTAGGACGACACGCTCCTCACATGGTCGAGTTATATGTTCAGTGATTGTTATGTCGACTTTGACTGAGTTTTCACCGGGCAACGGCCCGGTGTACCTCAGATAGAACGTGTGGCTATTCGTATGCCCGTGCCGGTCGAGTCGGTCGAATGCAAACGCGATTCCCGAAGCGTTGCGGATCTCGGCGTACAAGGTTTCTAGGTGTTTTAGAATTTCCTCGAGCTCTATCGGCTGGAGTAGCGTGAAATCGAGATCTTCGGAAAACCGATAGTTGTCAAAGTAACAGCGCTTTAGCGCTGTCCCACCTTTGAAAGCGAGAATCGGCTTCAAGGGAGATCGCGCGAGCATCGCTAAGAACCATGCCAGACAGTAGTCACGCTCAAGTACCGCCTCCGGAATGCGCCGGCCGCCTTCGCGAGCAAGCCTATTTGAGAGAATCGAGATCTTTCGCTGTGGGATCATGTCTGCCTGATAGATTCCAGCTCATCAGCCGAGACGTTCAGTCGTAAACGCCAACGTCCCGTGTACGGACCACTCTTGCCGAGAACGGGATCCAACAGGTCGTATGTTCGGGTCAACCCATCGCGTAGTCGATCTAAATCAGCGGACGTTCCAAGGCCGTACAATTCAAGGAGGTAGCCAAGTCTGCGCTTTACTGCACCCACCTTCAGCCGCGTTGCATACTGGACGAGTTTCTTCGTTTTGACGTCTTCGTGTCTCATCCACAGACCTCTTGCCACCTCGGCGATCCCGCCACAATATTCAGGGCGTCTTAGGCCGTCAACCACGGTCCGCTCAATATCGCTCACGATGATCTGATCCTGCTTCGTGACCCAGTGTGGCTGCGTACCGAAGATTTCTTCCGGCTTAACAGATATGAACTTGTAGCCCGTCGAGTGAAGGACGCGATTCGTAATCCTCTTGGAAGCGGACACGATGACTTCGAGCCGCGGCTGAGTTACCATTCGATGTAATTCCATAGCTGTTGAGTGAGACAGATAATATGGTGCGCCGCCAACGAGCGCGCGCGCGACTAGATAAGGGTTGCCCGCGTACTCCCGCTCACTTCCAAGTTCTGAGGGAACGAGCGTGAACAACCCTGGCTTCAGGCGCGAGACCAATCCACGATCCACGGCCTTTCGAAGGAGGCTACGCAGTGAATTTGCGCTTAGGCCCGTAAGTTCCTGGGCGTTCGATAACGTGAACGTAGTCTGGCTGCGGTCATAGAGTGCGGCGATAAGCCGGGCGGATCGACTTCCCGCCGTCTTAGCGGGCGAACGAAGTTGCTTTGTCATGGTGTTTTTCCACGACTAGCTTAGCTCTTGTCATATTACATGTAAAGAGTGTGCCCTGACAGGGCACGAATGTGACATCCAATATGATTCCAATGCCTTCTGCCTGAACCACCCTGCCAATCGCCCCGATAAAGGAAGGCAAGGTATATATACCTTGCCTTCCAAAACGAAGCCTTCTTGCTCTCTTTCCGGACTGCTTGGTATGTATACCAAGCAGTCCGGTTTGACGATCACGGTCAAATGCCCAAATCCGACATCGACGCCGCCCTCTTGAAACGGTACTTCGAGACCAACTTCGATCGCGCGTTCACATTTTCCGATCTGGAATCCATCTTCAACGAACACACCCACTTGTGGAATTTACCTCGCAGCATGACAGCTCAAATCTTCGTTAAGATGCTTCTCAGCAAAACCAAGCTGAGAGAACTCCGACTTCGTTCATCTGATTACCCAACACTCTTGCGATACACCTGGGGAACCCACGCATCGCCCGTGTCCGTCGCCCTGTCGGTAAAGAATGGCGCGTTCTTCTCCCACGCCTCCGCCATGTGGATCCATGGACTAAATCCAAATCACAAGAACATTTTCGTCAACAAAGAACAATCTGAAAAACGTCGGAATTCAGGTCAGCTCTCGCAGGAAGCCATCCATCGCGCTTTTCGGAACCAACAAAGACGATCAAGACTAGCCTACAAATACCGCGACTCTACCATCACGGTGCTGAGCGGGAAGCACACGGGCCGTCTAGAAGTCGAAGTCGCCAAGGCACCATCGGGCCATAACCTCTATGTGACATCCTTGGAGAGGACCCTCGTCGACATCACTGTCCGGCCGGGATACGCCGGAGGTGTTCCTGCTGTGCTCGAAGCTTTCAGACTTGCCAGGAACCGGGCATCCGTCAAAAAACTCATGGAACTCCTGACGAAGCTCGACTACATATATCCCTACCACCAATCGATTGGCTTCTACCTCTCACGTGCTGGCTATTCCGAGGAAGATCAACTCATAGCGAGAGGGAGCGGCCTAGAGCTCGACTTTTATCTCTGCCACGGTCTTGACGATCCGACATTCGATCAAAACTGGAGGATTTTTTTTCCACCAACTTTACGCTAGGCCGCAGGCACACGCTCTTCACGACAATTCGCCAAGCGTTCTCTGGCATCTGCGCAGACTCACGGAGCAACCAGTCTTTTGAACGCGACGCTCTCCACAAAACTTGCGAAGCCTTCGTTGTACTGTTCGACTACCGCGTGGCCGCAATCGAAGATGGGAACTTTCCGGGATGAATCCTACTGTCCTTCGTCGGCGAATGGGTCACAGTTCTGCTGCGATGACGGCGCGATACACCGGAGAAATTCCACTCGAACTGGGGCGGGCGGCGTTTTCCAGCATGGGAATGGAAAATATGGAAAATGCCGTCTGTAAGATTTCCTGTTGAAAGTGGGGATAAAAAGAAAGAGGGTGTCTCCCAACGACTCTGCCTTGGCGGGCAGAAAGGAGACACCCCATGTCAT
>Ga0209008_1000260_pt1 | contig 21909 bp, 18 predicted proteins | sample JacPin_JW_Ref_O3_FD_187963 | JGI IMG/M metagenome (GOLD analysis project Ga0209008, IMG submission 187963) | Forest soil microbial communities from Algoma, Ontario, Canada - Jack Pine, Ontario site 1_JW_Ref_O3 (SPAdes) (version 2) | ecosystem: Environmental > Terrestrial > Soil > Boreal...
TGTCGATCAACTTAACTTCAAATCCGGCCTGCAAGAGTGGCGAAGCCAACGCGAGCAAACACAAAGGCGCGCTCAACGGGGGGCCATCGTAAGGCGGGTAAAAAAGTACGATCTTGTGTTTTCCTGGCAACTGAATCTCACCGCAACGCGGAATCAATGGTCTGGATGGTAATTGCAGCGGGAGGGTCGATTGTCAGGAGTTTGTCAACTTCTCGTCACTTCTCGAACCGCGCCGCGCCCGAAAATAAATTCGCGCACATTTCATTTTGTAGGTCGGGACGGAGCCTGGATCCAGCGAGCCTCTCGGGTAGGGCACGGCCGACCCTCCCGGTTCTTCCAAACGGAAATCTTGACGGCATAGTTGATTTTGCAATACGTTGACAAATTCTTGACATTCGCGGTCTATGTGCCTGCTAGCTTCCAATGAAGGTTACAGAGGTGCGGAACGCCACGCATACTGGCGTTGAGGAAACGCAATGAACGCTCAGTCAATTGACTCCGCTCAGGCGTACTGGGATGCTGCGGCCGAGACTTACGACTTAGACTTTGCCAACACACTGATTGGGCGAGCGCAACGAGAATCCATCTGGAGAGAGATCGAGAAAGTCTTTACCGTCGGACAGCGCATTCTTGAACTGAATTGCGGCACAGGGATAGATGCCGTCTTCTTAGCCCATCGCGGAGTAAGAGTATTGGCTTGCGATATCGCTCCACGGATGATCGAACTCGCCCAAAGACGCGCCGATTCGACACAGACGAGTGGGCTGATTGACTTCCGCGCCCTGGCGACAGAGAACATCGAAGTACTTGAGAAAGAAGCTCTATTCGATGGCGCCTTCTCTAACTTTTCCGGATTGAATTGCGTGGACGATCTCCCGAGCATCGCGCAAAAGCTGGCGAGACTTCTCAGACCTGGCGCCCGGTTTGTTTTGTGTATGATTGGCCGTTTCGTTCCATGGGAGATCGCTTGGTACGTGGCCCACGGAAATCCGCGCAGAGCCTTTCTGCGATTTAAAAAAGTCACGGTGGGCCGTATCGGCGAAGGTGCGGTGGTTAGTGTGCGTTATCCATCCGTGCGCAAATTGGCGAGCATCTTCGCGCCCGGCTTCCGACTAAGAAAACGGCAAGGAATCGGCATTACTTTGCCGCCATCTTATTTGGAACATCGGGCGCACAAGTTTCCTTTAGTCCTCAATCGCTTGGCGAGCTTTGATCGCCGCATTGGGTGTCTGCCTCTGATGAGGTCAATGGGCGATTGTGTCCTGTTGCAATTCGAACGCACGGAAAGATAAAGATGAAGGATAAGGATTAAGGAGTGTCGGCGCATCCCCAAAGTTGCAGTGATACAAAGCGGCGCCGAGGCCGCGAAATAATCAAGCGGCTCGTTTTAGGGCCGTCTGCCTTTCCTCATAAGTGCGCGGTGGGGCTGAGTGCCCCGCAGTCTGAAATCAGTGTCTGGTTGCACGGCATTGGCTCTCCGCGCGATGTCACCTCTACAAACGTTATTGCCGGCACGACACCGCTAGTGATTGGAATTGGCACGGACAGCAGAGAGAGTCGGCCGGTTGCTGCCCATCACCACCCAGTGCTGGTATTTCGAGAAGAGAAAGCGGATCAACGAATCCTTGGCGAAATCAGCCTCAAGTGGATGGATACGCTCTCGGTTGGGACCGCGCAGCTGCATTTATTCCAAGCTCTGCATTCCGCGAATTACTGTTTGCCAAAATCCAGACAGTGGGCTCGCCACTTGTACCACGAGTATCAGAGGTGGCGTTCCGGAACTCGATCGATTGTGTCCGACATTCGAGTTTCGCAGCGCGAGCTGCATTGCCTGTTCACCTTCTATATTTGCCCACGCCCCGTAGTTCTAGTGAGTGTGATGGACAAAGGTGCAGGGAACATTTTTCCGATGGATCTTATTGGCAGTTTCGCGGATGGCTATTTCTCTCTCGCGCTCCACGCCACCAGCAGCCCGGCGTCGCTCATGGAGAACTCGCGAAGGATCGCCTTAAGCGACATACCCATAGAACACACTCAATTGGCCTATGAACTGGGCAAGAATCACAATCGGAGGTCCGTGGATTGGAGCCAGATCGCGTTTGCTACGACAGCCTCGCCATCATTCCGGTTGCCGGTGCCTCAATTTTCAATGCGAGTGCGAGAAATGCAAATTGAGGCAGTTCGGGATATGGGTAGTCACAAGTTGTTTCTCGCCTGCCCCCTTGCGGAGCAGCGGCGGTCCAGTGGATTGCAACTGCATTTCATCCATGGGTTCTACCAGTCGTGGAGAGAACAACCGCGAATCGCCTGAAAGTTGAGAACAGCGGGGAACTCATACTCTACCGGAACTGTTATGACAGCCAGCTTGGCGACGACACAAACTTCCGTTCCCTCCAGTTCGCGACGCTGGCTGAAACCCGCGCTGTGGGCCACGATGGGTGCAATGACTCTCTCGGTCCTCTTTTACAGCGAGATCCCAATGCTGCGCAAAGCGGACGAGCGAGCATATCTATCGACCATTCCGTTTCTGATCATCCCACACGTTCTGGCGGGCATTGTTGCGTTGCTGAGCGGCCCGCTGCAGTTTTCCCGCCGAGTCCGCCGTCGAGCGCCTACGTTTCATAGAGTGCTCGGCCGCGTCTATGTTGTCTCGGTCTTCATCGCTGCCCCGCTCGCCATTCTGATGTCCAGCACGCACCGTGAATACCATGATCTCTACTTTGTTGCAGCCATCGTCGTTCAGGCCGGCACATGGATGGTCGTCACAGCCGCTGCCTTGCTCATGGCGCGCAATCGACATTTCCAGCAGCACCGCGAGTGGATGATCCGCTCCTACGCCGTGACCTTTACCTTTGTTGGCACCCGGGTGTTGCAGCCGATCCCGGCCTGGAATCGCTTCAGCGCCCCTGGCTTCGCCATGGCAATCGTCGTGATCACATTGATGGCCATTCTGATTCCCACCATCGCCCTCCATTGGCGTGAGCTAACCACGCGTCGAGCCTGACCCATCTGCGAGAAGGAAGAGCTGAATCCTGGATGGTAGCGAAGTTTGAATGCAAACGGCGTCGCTAATGCATTTTGCATTATGTTGACAAATTCATGACATCCGCACTTTATGCGCCTGCTAGCTTACTAGCGTCCATCAAGGCTTAAGAGGTGCAGCCGTGAAGTCGTCGAACAAGATAGTATTCTTCGTTGCCTCGTTCTCCAGTATTGAGGCCACGGCCCCGCTAGGAATTCTGGCGATTTCCACTCCGCTACTGGAAGCGGGCTACGAAATCCGAATCATCGATTCCACAATCACGCCCGATTACCTGCGGCGCGTGTTGGAAGAAGTGAAAGACGCGCTTTGTCTCGGAATTTCGGTGGTCACAGGGCCGATGATCCGGGAGACCGTGGCGGTCGCCAAGGCCGTGAAGGCATGGGATCCAGACTTCCCCGTGATCTTGGGCGGCTGGCATCCATCACTCTTGCCCAAGCAGACGATCGAAGCGGAGTATGTGGACATCATCGTGCGCGCTCAAGGCGAAGACAGCATGTTGGAAGTGGTGGAGCGCTTGCAGAGCGATGAACCGCTTGACGATGTTCTGGGGATCGGTTTTAAGCGCGACAACCAGGTTGTACTTACGCCTGAGCGGCCTTTGAAGCAACTGACCAAGATGCCGCGGAAGGCATATGAGCTCGCCGACTTCGACGGCTACGAGCGCGTCTGCGGACGGCGCTGGGCCATGTACGTTTCCAGCCTTGCGTGCCCGTTCAACTGCTCGTATTGCACCAATGCCGCCGTGTATGGCCGCAAGTGGAATGCGCTTCCGGTCGATCAGGTGGTCGAGGAAACGATGGAACTAACGCGTCGTTACCGGCTGGAGTTGCTGTGGATGGCGGACGACAACTTTCTGGTCGATCTCGAGCGCTCACTCAAGATCGCCGAAGGGCTGGTGCGAGCGGGGGCAAAATTTAAATGGAGCGTCCAGGCCACCACCAACCTGACGGCTCGCCTGAGCGTTGAAGAACTCTCTCTACTGCGCCGCTCCGGCATGCACCAGGTGTGCCAGGGCATTGAAACCGCGTCGCCGACGGTGATGAAACACATGAACAAGGATTTCCAAGTCCTTGCCGACATCTACGAGTCCACCGAGCGCTGTCTTCGCGCCAACGTCATTCCGTCGTTCAATATTATTTTCGGTCATCCCGGCGAAGGACCAAAAGAACGGCGCGAAACCGTCAGCTTTATGATGGATGTGTGCCGGCGCTTCCCCGGAGCAGAATTCTGGACCAATATTTTCACACCCTATCCCGGCTCGCCCGTGTTTTCACAGGCGGCGAAACTCGGGATCGATGTGCCCACCTCTTTAGAAGGCTGGATCGACTACTTTCCGCGCTACACGACGCTACCCTGGCTCAAGGGCAAAGATCATCAACGCGTGCAAACCATGCGCGATTATCTCCGCATTGCCTTCGATCGGGCGCCGATCGCCGCCAAGGGGCCGGGACGAATCGCAAAAGCCATTCAACATCTCACCGCCTATCCAGCGCGCTGGCGATTAGATCATGATTTCTACGACCTTCCGGTCGAGCTCTGGCTCAATCGAGCCTTGAAAAACATTGTGAAATTGCCCAAACCGAGTGTGGACGCAAAAGTTATGGAACCGTCACCCGTGCCGAGTTGCTAGCGGGGGCTCCGGATGTGGACTACGGTACAAAAATTGGATCCGGTCGTCGCGAAATGATCATTCTCTACAATCCAAAGGCGGCACGATATCGCAATCGGCGCTTACCGCTTTCCATTTTGTCGATTGCCGCGGTTCTGGAGGGCCGGGAAGAATATGCGATCGTGGACGGAAACCTCGATCTCCATCCTACCGAAACGATTGCGGCGCTGATTCAACTGCACGCGGTCGAGATGCTTGCCGTGTCGGTGATGCCCGGACCACAAACAGTTGGCGCAGTCTCCACCTGCCGCGAGATTCGAGCGCGATTTCCGCATGTGACGATCGTCTGGGGAGGCTATTTCGCCACCAACTATACGACAGCGGTTCTCAATGCCGACTATGTTGACTTTGCTGTGCGAGGTCAGGGAGAGCTTACTTTTCTTGAGCTGCTGACCGCTCTTCGAGAGAATAGAGAGATGCAGAACATTGCCGGCCTTTCCTATAAAGACAAAGGCTCCGACCGGCGAGCGCGGCACAATCCCGAGCGGCCCATGAAAGCTTCGGATGTGTTTCCCTGGTTGCCCTATCATCGTCTTCCGGTGGAGAAGTATCTGCTCCCGACATTTCTCGGCCGGCGCACGGCGGTGCATCAGGCCAGCATCGGCTGTCCCTTCCACTGCAACTTCTGTGGCGTCGTAAATTTTTCCGGAAGCCGGGAGAAGATGGAGGCTCCGGAGCGCACGGAAGCTGTCCTCCGCCATCTGGCGCAGAGCTATGGTGTGGATGCTGTTCAGTTCTATGACAATAACTTCTTCTTGCGCGAGGACCACACGCGGGAACTCGTGGACCGCATGGCGCCACTGAACATGCAGTGGTGGTGCGAGGGCCGCTCCGACATCATGATGTCCTACTCGGATGCAACCTTCGAAGCGATCCGGCGGGCGGGCTGCAAGATGATTTTTTTCGGGGCGGAATCGGGCAACAACCAGACCCTGAAAGAAATGAAGAAGGACCTTAAAGCGGAAGATACGCTGGCACTCGCTTCCCGCATACGCCGCTTCGACATCATTCCTGAGTTCTCGATTATCTTCGGCAACCCCAAAGACCCGGAAGGCGACACCCAGGAGTGCATTCAATTTATTCGCCAGCTCAAACGTCTGAATCCGGATTGCGAAATTGTGGTGGAACATTACACGCCGGTTCCGCAGCGAACGCAGATGTATGGCAATGTCGAAGACAAAGTCAGGCTTCCGGACACTCCCGATGAGTGGGCTACCGAGCGCTGGCAGCGTTTCGCCACGCAGAAGGATCCCAAAACGCCCTGGCTGCGGCCCAGCACCAAACAGCTGATCGACAATTTTGAACTGGTCGTCTCTTCGCGCTGGCCCACCGTGCAGGATATACGTCTGCCGAAGTGGGGCAGAGTCACGTTGCAAGCCTTGAGTGCGTGGCGCTACAAGCTTGGAGTTTACTCGGCGCCATTCGAACTGAAGTGGACCCAGCGCATGATCGATCTGCGCAGGCCGAAGGCGGAGAGCTTGTGATCGGCAGTTCCCCGGCCGCGACGACAATCGCGCCGACGATCACGCCGGCTATCGATCAGCAGGTCTCTGGACCTCCTGCTATCCCCTGCCGGGTTTCTGTCGAAGAAGGTTACGCGCGCTGGGCGGCAACCTACGACCAGACTCCGAACCCACTGCTCGCCCTCGAACAACGCTGCCTTCTGCCGCTGATTCCAGACGTCGCCGGGAAGTGCGTGCTCGATCTGGCGTGCGGTACCGGGCGCTGGTTGGAGAAGCTGTTGGCTGCAAAACGCGCGTCGGGCTTCGGGATTGACTTGTCGGCGGCCATGCTGGCGATGGCCCAACAGAAGGCCGCCATGGCTGGACGATTGGCCAGAGCCGACTGCCTGCAGCTTCCGTTCCCGAGCGATGTATTTGACTTGGCGGTCTGTTCCTTTGCGGTGGAGCATATTCGGAAGTTGAGCGCAGTCGCGGCCGAGTGGTCGCGCGTGCTGAAGCAATCTGCGGATCTCTTCATCACAGGCCTTCACCCCGCGGCCTACGCCACCGGTTGGCGCGCGGGGTTTCGGAACGGCCAGGATGCGATGCAGATTGATGCCGTGCCCCATTCCGCAAAGGAAATGGTGGCGGTGTTTAGCGCCGCCGGATTCGAGCTGCGGCACACACTGGAATGCTTTGTCGGCGAGCCGGAGCGTCCGCTTTTCGCATACGCGGGGAAGGAACCCTTCTTCGATGCCGCGCGTGGAGTACCCGCGATCATGATTTCGCATTTCCGGCGTTGTTCCCGCGCATCGGCGCGCCAACCACAAGGTCATCTCGTTGAAGGACACGAGCGAATTTGAGGCGACCACCATGCCACTCAATCGGCGGAACTTCTTGGCTCTAACGGCGGCAAGCGATTTGGTGGCATCCAGACCGCTCGCTCGATCCGCGACAAGACTCCCGCACAAAACCGAAAGATCAGGGCCCGTCGCCATCAAGCGTTCACTCACCGACAGGAACCTGCCGTCAGGACGAATACCAACCTTCCCCACCCCAATTATTGGTGGAAAGAAAGCGTGTGGAATTCGGAATCTGAGTAAGTTTTCCAGGATCCAATTGGAAGCCGACCACACTGCTGTTGCCGCCCACGTTGCTGACGTACACAAGATTTCCGTGCTGTAGCACTGCATTCTTGTCCTCTGTAACCCCGATGACGTCTCGCGATCAACTTCTACAAACTGTTTTGTCAGCTGCTCTCGGCGTGTGATACGGCAACGACATGGAATTTACGGGCGTCAAATCTACGGCGCGACTTTAGGCCACCTTGTACGTAATACCGCTATGGTTCGTTTTTGAATAGTGGCTGTGTTTTGATTTTGAAGGCTGATAGTAAAGTTAACAATTAATTGACATCCTGCCCGTATCCCGCCCTTCACGCGCCGCGTCTAACTCGCATAGGTCGTTAAAACCACTTGATAAATGGCTCCTGACACACTCGTGGAATACAGTCTCACGAGCGCAGTTATCAATGATGAACGATTAAACACGGTCTAAACAAGGAGAAATCATGAAGAAGTCATATTTCACAGCTGTATTAGCATTGACGTGTGTATTGGGTATTGGCATTAAAGCCCGCGCCCAAGATGTCGACACAGTAGCTGTAACAGTGCCCTTCGAGTTCGTCGCCGGAGGCGTCACGTTCCCAGCAGGAGAATACAAGGTAAGTCGTGTATATCCTGGTCTAAATCGAGAGCTAGCAATCAGTAGTTATCACGAAGGGAGTGCATTTCTACTTCCCCTGACATTCGAGGATAGTTCCGACACCGGGGGCAAGCCGACCCTAAGTTTCGAGCACATAGGTAGACGGTATTTTCTCAGCGCGATTCAGACCCTCGGGGGCGTCTATAGCATGGCGACGCCAAGGGAGATGACGGTGCTGGCGCAGACCAACAATCAAAGTGCCATGCCTTCCACCGGCAACAACTGAGTCGGGAAGGGCATTGGCGTGTACGCGGTTGTGACAGGGAATGTAGGCGCTCGGGACCGTATCGATCTGCGCTTACATTGTCTGTCCAACCAATAACTCACTTGCGAGACAACAATGGAGCCCCCCGCAATGAAGGACGGCCGTCAGCAAATATGGTCGACTGTTTTCCTGTGTGCACCGATAGCGGTATTAGTAGTATTCATGATCACAGCCGTCGTCGCATGCTTCTTTGCGCAAACCGCAACCAGCGGATACATACCAGGAATTGGAAGGGATACAAACGCAGTCGTAGTGTCTGGAGCGTCTCTCGCCTTGGCAAATCCCGCTAACGGCGGGCCTGCTTCCTCAAGCGCTGACCTGCAAGGAGCGGTCACCCTTCCTTTTCTGCATGAAGAAGGTGGGAAGGGCCGAGTGAAAAGGTCACAGAGCGAAACGTTATTCGGACAATTATTTCTGTTACGCGGAAATGATTGGTCGCCGTATCAGTTGTCCTCTATCAGCGGCATTATGACCCGCAATTAACTTGCACAAATTGTGTTGTCAGCTTCTCTGGCGTGCGATGTGGCAGCGACGTTCATACAAAAAGTAATAGAGACAAAATCTATAAATCCATTTGGGCACGAAAAACCAGGATATTGGACTTATGCATCGCTATGAAGACTATAGGCAACTTACTGTGCTGGTTGTGGAGTATCACGTGCATAGAGTCGACACGAAGTAACTATGGACTTCTTCTAGGTCAGTTATGACCTGTCTAGTTGTCAATCAGGGGTCGGAGGATTTACTGTGAAGATGAGGCTCGGCAATATCCAACAAATAGTTGCGGTAATTGTTATGTTGTTTGTCATCAGTGGCGTGGTTATTGGGCAAGGCATTGTGACTGGATCGATCTCGGGAACAGCGTTGGATCCGCAAGGCGCTGTGGTGAGCGGAGCCAATGTGCGAGCCACGCAACGCGAAACCAATCGCGTCTTTTCAACCACCAGTTCTGATGCAGGAGTTGTTCAACTTCCGTCGTTGCCTCCGGGAACATACGCGGTGACTGTCGAGGTTCAAGGGTTCTCAACATACGAGGCAAAAAATGTTCTGGTTGAGGTTGGCAAGGATACTTCTCTTGGCTCCATCAATCTAAAGCTCGGCAGCTCCGCCGAAGTCGTGACTGTCGAGGACGCAGCTCCTCTGGTCGAAAGCACGACTGATCAACTATCCGCAACATTTAGTACTGAGCAGGTTGCTAGCGTTCCGTTGGGCAACACCTACGATTCATTCGTTCTATTTACCCCGGGTGTAGCGACGGCAGGAAGCGGCGGTTTCAGTAACAACAACGGTGCGGAATTGTCCGTGAACGGTCAGCGCGCTCGCTCCAATAACTTTCAGCTGGATGGGCAGAATAATAATGACAATACGATCGGTGGACCTTCAATTTTCTTTGGCAACCAGGACGTGATTGCAGAGTTGCAGGTAGTTACGAATTTCGACGCCGAGTACGGCCGCAACATGGGCGGAGTGGTCAATTACATTACGAAGGGAGGGACGAACGCGTTTCATGGAACGGGTTTCGAATTCTGGCAAGGCGATCGCTTCGATTCGCTGCAAAACCAGGAAAAATCGCCTCTCCTCGGTTTTTGCGCTTCGGGACAAAGTACAGCCACGGGTTGCGCTGAGCCAGCAATTCCATTTTTCGTGCAAAACCAGTTCGGCGGCACGATCGGGGGCCCGATCAAGCGGGATAAGATCTGGTTCTTCGGATCTGCCAACTTCGAGCGCCAGCGCACTTCCGGCAACCCTTTCAGTTCGTCTTCGTCTCTTACGCCTGATGCTGCGGGAATTCAGGAGCTACAAGCGGCATTCCCCAACAACCCCGCGGTCGCAGCGCTGGCGCAATTCGGTCCGACGACCATTAACTTGGGAAATCCGACCTTCAGCAACATTCAGCAGGTAGCGGTTACCGATGCAACGACCGGAACGAGTGCTCCGATCGAGATGGGTACGCTCACAAGATTCCTATCGTCACCCTTCAATGACTACGAGGCTACGGGCCGCGTCGATTTTCAGATCACGAACCAAGATCGGTTTTTTACCCGTTACATATTTCAGCAGACGATCAACTCCAACGAGGCTTTTTTTGGTCCGGCAGGAACCGCCGCGGGGCAGATCGTCAATGTTCCCGGCCGCAACCAACAAATAGGGCTAGACCTCACTCACACGTTTAGTCCCGAGTTTTTAAATCAGGTGCGATTCAGCTACTCTCGCGCAACCTCGGAATTCGACGGGGGAGCCTATCCCAATTGCGTGCTGGCGACCATCGGATCTTGTACACCTGACATCGAGATCGAAGATCCAGCCTCGTTGGGCTTTGGAGAAAACTTTATTTTTCCGCAGGGTCGCATCATCAACGTCTACCAACTGCAGGATAATGCCTCGCGAGTCCATGGCAAGCATGTGATGAAGTGGGGCGGCGAGTACGATCGACAACGCTCGCCGAACTTTGGTCTTTTCGAGACGAATGGTGTGTTCATCTATAACACCTTCAACGATTTCATTTCGAACACGCCGCTGCAAACCCAGGTGGCGTATGGGCAGCCAGTGCTGAGATTCAAGGAAAACGACCTGGGCTTGTATTTTCAGGATGATTGGAGAATTAAAGACAACCTGACCATAAATCTGGGGCTGCGATGGGACTTCTACCAGCAGGCGAGCAATCTGCTGCACAGTGAGAGCGTCGCGCAACAGACAGGGTCGAATCCCTTGTGGAGTACCACGCTCCCACTGAGCCAGACTACTGTTCCGCTACTTCCGAATCACTATCACAACTTCGGCCCAGTTCTGGGTTTTGCCTGGACGCCGAAGATTTTTCCAGCTTTGCTGGGCAATAATCAGACGGTGATTCGCGGCGGCTTCCGTATTGCCTACGATTTTGCTTACTACAACCTTGCAACCAATGTTGAGGGCAGCGCGCCTTTCACAAACCTGGCTACGATTCCTAACGCTGCCGGCACAGGCGCCGCAGGTTTGCCGTCTGTTTCTACAATTGACGGCTCCAATGTCGCCTCCGCGCTTTTCCCGCTAGCTCCCAAAGGAAATCCGGGAGTAGCTACGGAACTTCAGTTTGGCAACAATTTCCGCAACCCATACTCACAGCAGTGGAACCTCGGGGTCCAGCGTCAAATTGGCGGCAAGATGGCCGCCGAGGTTCGCTACGTGGGGAACCACACCTTGGGGAACTTCCAGGAGGTCAATGGCAATCCGGATATCTTGCCCTTGGTTAACGCCGGTTTCGGCAATCTGATACCCAACGGTCTGACACCGTGCACAAATACGGCGCTGCCCGGTGCGCAAGGAACGGACACGGCCGGAAATCCTGTGGGATACGCCAACTGCAACTTTAGCCGCGTCATCCAGTACACGAACACCGGTTATTCCATTTATGACGGCTTGCAAACCCAGTTGCGTGTGCAGAACCTGCACGGCTTCACTGGGGAGGTTGGTTACACCTACAGCAGGACGATCGACAATGCTTCCGAAGCGTTTTCGACCGCCGGAGGCACTGTCTTCGCCCTTGCCCAGAATCCATTCGACGTGACCAGTGCCGAGCGGGCGCAGAGCAATTACAACTTTCCCAATGTTTTTACCGCGCTCTGGGTATACGATCTGCCTTTCCGCCACCAGCAGTCGGGTTTCCTCGGACACGTAATGGGCGGTTGGAAGATCAACGGAACCTACCGCTATACCAGCGGCCAGCCTTATACCATAGAGCAGAATGCACAACCAGGATCACTGTGCGACCCGACTAACTTTACCGGAGGCGCGCTCGATGCTTGCCGGCCGATCCTAAGTAACGCCGGTTTGCCGTTCGATACGGTAGGCCAGTATTGCGACGGAACTGGAGTGACCTGTCCAGTCGCAGCAACAGGCACTACAGGGCTTCCTTTTGGAACATTGGCCAGCATCAACGCTGGATGCGTAGGAAGTGGAGGGAGTTCGAGCCAGTGCGCGGTCACTCCTATCACTGGGGCTCACTGGATTGTCAACAATCCGATTGCCGGTACCATCCTCGGTTCACCTTTCTTGGGAGTGGGTCGCAATACAGAACGGGGCCAGGCGATCAATACAGTGAACACGAGTATTTATAAGAACACCCGAGTGACGGAACGAGTCACGATACAACTGCAAGCCGACGCATTCAATTTGTTCAACCATCAATGGCGGGGAATACCAATCGAGAACGTGAATAATGCCGTCAATAGCGTAGATGGTGTTAACCAGTTCGGAAGTACCGCCTTCAATCCGAACGGCGGCGATACTTTTGCCGGCAACATTGTCACCGACGGTATAGGAAGGCGTCGTTTGCAATTGGGTGCGAAGATCATCTTCTAGCCCAAGCATAATGCAGGAATGATAGAGCGTCCCGGAAAGGACGCTCTATTCATTCTACGTGCTGTGGAGCAGGACGACTCAAGCGCCGTCCCCGCTCGCGATCTCATCCACGCTCAAAAATGAAAAATGATTTTGGCGCACGTGTCAAATGCTGCACAGCTGGAATCTTCACTTCGCCCCAGCGGCGCCGCCTATGCTAACCTCATGGCAGACTTGAACCCGCGGATACCCTCCCCACCTTCATTGGTGGCGGCAGCATGGACTCTGGCGCCAGCATATAGCGGTCGACAGCGCGAACGATGCGTACATACCGGCTCACCAGCTCCACGACCTTCCAAATGTTGTAGCAATCAGGCTTGCCGCGGCATCTCTTAAGAGAGGGCGCAAAACTCTGCTCGCTCGTTACAATAGACAGATATGACTAGCTTGCCACTGCCGCTTGCGGTGTTCGTCGCCGGATTGATCTCGTTCCTGTCGCCCTGCGTGCTTCCGCTGGTACCTGGATATGCCTCCCTGATCTCGGGCGTTGGCGTCGAGCAGTTGAAGCTAAAGGAAGGACAACTCTTCCGCAAAGTGATGCTCAATTCGATCGCGTTTATTATCGGCTTCAGCATCGTTTTCATCACGCTGGGCGCGATCTCGACTGAAGTGGGCCAGGTGCTCGCGCAATATAAATCGCTGCTGGCGCGAATCGCCGGAGCGGTCATCATTCTTTTTGGTCTGCACCTAACTGGCCTCTTTCAAATCAAGGCGCTGCTGGCGGATACTCGCCTGCATGGCCTCAAGGGCAGTGCTTCGGCGTGGGGCGCGTTTGTGATTGGATTTGCGTTCGCCTTTGGGTGGACGCCGTGCGTTGGTCCGATTCTCGCGGTCGTCCTCGGATTCGCCGCGGCTCAGGATACGGTGTGGAAGGGAATTTTTCTGCTGGCGATTTACTCGGCAGGATTGGCCGTGCCTTTTCTGTTGACTTCGCTCCTTATGGAGCGTTTTCTAAAATTCTACAACCGCTTCAAGTTCCACATGCACGCCCTGGAAGTAGCGAGCGGAGGATTGATGATCGTGTTGGGGATTCTGCTGGTGATGGGTCGCTTCTCGCTTATTTCGGGCTATTTTTCGTTCTTGAATCGCTTTGCACTTTAGGCGGGCGGACTGCAGGTCTCTTGCTTCGCTGGGGATGACAAAAAGCTTGAGGCGTGATTAGAAGTTTATTGAGAGTAATTATGAAACGAAATCCACTAATTCTGTTTTTCATCGCCGCCATCGTTGCGGCGATGTTGTTCGCGGGGTTGCGCATGGCGCGCAACAATCGCGCGAACGGCCCTAACAAGGGACAACTGATCGGCAATCTGGCTCCTGACTTCGACCTGCAAACGCTCGATGGCAAGGATGTCAAACTCTCGGATCTGCGCGGTAAGGCGGTTTTGCTCAATTTCTGGGCCACTTATTGCGGACCTTGCAAGGTTGAGATGCCGTGGTTTGTCGAATTGCAAAAAGAATATGGACCGCAGGGATTCCAGATTATCGGCGTGGCCATGGACGATGCGACCACGGAGGATATTGCTAAGTTTGCAAAAGATATGGGCGTCAACTATCCGATCCTGCTAGGGAAGGAGTCGGTGGGCGAGAGCTATGGCGGGGTCAGCGTGCTGCCTACTACTTTTTTTGTGGATCGCGATGGCAAGGTTATTGCCCGCGAGTTTGGTTTGCAGAGCCGCAGCGTCTTTGTCGACCACATCAAAAAGGCTCTCAGTCAGGGGCAAGCGGTACAGGCTCGTAGGTAACTACAAACCGCTTGCAAACCTGGAGTACTCTAGAACTGAGTTACTCTGCCCAATGAAAAGTTTTCTTGCGAGCGCGCTCTGCTTGTTGTCAGTGTGGGCTTCAGCCCAGGATAGCCCCGTTCCGCAAACCTCGGTCGTAAAGATAGCCCCGGTTGTGACCGTGACTGCCGTGCAGGGGAAACCAGCTACGGTTTCGCTTGAATTTCGGGTGGCTAACGGCTACCACATTAATTCTAACCAGCCGAAGGCGGAGTATCTGATTCCTACGGTGCTTAAGGTTGAAGCCACTACCGATATCGTGATCGGGAAAACCACCTATCCTGAGGGGAAGGATATGAGCTTTGCGTTCGCTCCCGATGAGAAGCTCAATGTTTATACGGGAGATTTCAAGGTGGATGTCTTGGTGCGTCCGTTGCTGTCGGTGCAGACGGGAAAATATATCGTACGCGGAACTTTGAAATATCAAGCCTGCGACAACCAGGCGTGCTATCCGCCAAAGCAGCTGCCGGTTAGTTTTGATGTCAAGATCGCCAAGGCTCCGGCGGCACGCCATAGGAATCCTGCACAAAGCCCGGACGTGCATCAGTAGGCATTCTCAGAGAACAACCGCGCGCGCATGATCGAGCTGGCGCGTAAGCGTGTCGATTTTTGCTTCGAGCACGTGGCGGATGGAAAGTATGCCGAGCAATCGCCCGTCGTCGTCGACGATAGGCAGATGACGGTAGTGGCGCTCGACCATGGTGGCGAGCGCTTCGGCCGCGGTGGTGGCGCGGGTCGCCAGCTCGACGGGCGTGGTCATGACCTCGCGAATGGAAGTCTGGCGCGGGTCGCGTTCTCCGAGGGAGAAGCGGCGCAGGACATCACGCTCGGTAAAGATTCCCGCGACGCGATGGTTCTCATCGAGCACGGCAACCGCGCCTACGTGGCGTTCCAGCATTGTTGTGATGGCCTTCTCTACGGTCGCTTCCACCGGAACCGAAGCCGCTTCTGCATCGCACATTTCGAGAATATTCATGCGTCACCTCTGCATTCATTGCTTAGCGGCCAGATCATTCTTGAATACCTTTCCATCGTTCATCACAAAACCGACGTTCTCAAGGACTTTGATATTCCCCAATGGATCGCCCTGCACGGCAATTACATCGGCATAGGCTCCGGGAGCAATCACGCCCAGCTTTCCTTTCATATCGAGCAGTTCGGCGGCGTGGGAGGTTGCGCTTTGGACGGCCTGCATGGGAGTCATGCCGAGTTCGACCATGCGCGGAAATTCCTGCGCGATCGGCTCGGTCCACGGAATGCCGCCCATGTCGGTGCCGAAAGCGATCTTTACTCCGGCTTTTAATGCTTTGCGGAATGACACTTCGTGCTCGGAGGCACGCTTGCGATCACGCTGGCCTTCCGGAGTATCAGCTGGCGCCCAGTCGGTGTAATAGACGCTTAGAGTCGGACAGAGCCATGTGCCCTGGCGAAGCATCTGCGCAACCTGCGCGTCGGTCAGTTGCAGTCCGTGCTCGATCGAATCGCATCCGCCATCGAGCGCGCGCTGCATGCCTTCTCCGCCGTAGGAGTGGCAAGCCACTTTTTTTCCCCAGCCATGGGTTTCATCGACGATGGCGCGCAGTTCCTCGACCGTCAGCGTGGGCTGTGATATAAGTTCGCCGTTCTTGCCTACCCACGATCTATGGGTCATGTAGACCTTGATCCAGTCGGCGCCGTGATCGAGCTGCTCGCGCGCTGCCTTGCGAGCTTCGATTGGGCCGTCGATGATCTGTACACCCTTGGGCACTTCGATCTCGGGCGCGTAGCCTTCGAGCGGATATCCGCCCGTGGTCGAGATGGCGCGGGTCGAGACGAAGAGGCGCGGCCCGGGAATGTATCCGCCTTCGATGGCCATTTTGATGCCGACGTCTCCGTAGCCCGCACCTTCGGTTTCCATGTCGCGGAGCGTGGTGAATCCCTGCTCGAGGGCGCGCCGCACCGATACGGTGGCGCGCGCCGCACGGAAGGCTAGCGGATATTTGAGCAGTTGAATATCGTATCCGCCCTCGGCGGGATCTTCGCCCTGGAGAAAGATGTGGGTGTGGGCGTCAATCAATCCGGGGAGGACAGTGGCTTGCGAGAGATCGATGAAGGTGGCGCCCGCGGGAAGGTTTGTTGGAATCGCTACCCCGGCGTCGGCGACGTCGGTAATCGTATTTCCGCGAACGGTAATGACGACGTTATGGCGGGGCGAGGGCGACGTGCCGTCAATCAATACACCCGCGCGGATGATCGTCACGGGCGCCGGCACGGGTGGATTTTTCTGTGCCCAGGTAAGAGAGACGAGCCAGAAGAGGCTCAGCAGCATAATCGGTTGAATAAAGCAGCGCTTCACCGCAACCTCCGGAAAGGCTGGATTGTACTCCTAAGCGTAAATCTTGCTCGGTAAAATTTCAGGCCCGGCTCATAAAGGGGGAAGGTGGGGTTGGTGCGCAATGCGAAGAACGAAGCCCCCAGGGCTGACGCAGGTACGATCGATATCATTGTTGCCGGGGAATGCGAGCGATGCTTCGGCGCCTTCGAGCAAGCGGCTGGCGATCGCCGGCTGCGGACGCGGGAACGGCCTTGGCGGAGTTGCGCTTCGCAGGCGAACCGGTGAGGTCCGGGTTGACGTCATCTGACGCACGATAACCGGACTGCTCGAATGGACCTAGTTGTGGAGGCGGTGTGAGGAAGTTGCGGAACGGGAAAAAGACAGGTCGCTGCTGGATTGCGACGACAGCTTTCTACGCGCCGAGCGAAGAACGAATCGCACCGACAATTGCCTCCGCGAGGCGATCCATTTGTTCTTTCGACTCCGCCTCGATCATGACGCGCGCCAGCGCTTCGGTGCCGGAGTAGCGCACGACTACACGGCCGTTGCCGTCGAGTTCACGTTCGGCCGCTGTGATCGCTGCTTGGACCGGAGAAATCTCAGCGAACGGAGTTTTGTTTTTTACCCGCACGTTTCGAATCGTCTGGGGAAACACTTTCAGGTCGCTGACCAGATCGGCCAGCGGCTTGCCGGTCCGGGCGATGATCTCGAGCACTCGCATTGCGGTCAGCAGTCCATCGCCGGTGGTCGCGTCGCCGTCGCGAAACAGTATGTGGCCGGACTGCTCGCCGCCTAGTGTCGCGCCCACACGCTGCATTTCTTCCAGCACATATTTGTCGCCGACGTTGGCGCGCAGCATATCAATTCCCGATCGTTTGAGCGCTAATTCCAATCCCATATTCGACATGGTCGTCGCCACCACGGTGGCGTTGGCGAGGACACCGCGCGATTGCATGTCGCGCGCCGCTAGAAGAAGAACCGCATCCCCGTTCACCACGCGTCCGCCGGCGTCGCTAAAGAGAGCGCGGTCGGCGTCGCCATCAAAGGTGATGCCCAGGTCGAAACGACCCTGCTCACCAACAACAACCTGGTCGGCGGCGAGCCCGTCGTAGACGTAACGCGCTACGACTTCTGGATGCAGCGCACCGCAATTCTCGTTGATGTTCTGCCCATCGGGTGCGGAGTGCAGGAGTGTCGTTTCGATTTTGAGCGCGCGAAATAGTTCCGGGGCCTCGGCCGCAGCGGCGCCATTGGCGCAATCTACCGCCACACGAAGCGAACTCAAGTCGGTGGCAATGCTGCCCGCGAGCCAGCGAACGTAAGCATGGCGCAGACTCTCATCGCCGGGAAGGCTTGCAACCTCAGGCGTTGGATTGGGCGCCGAAACCGCACCAGCCTGGAGCAGCGCGAAAATTTCTTTTTCAATCGCCAGTTCGCGCGCGTCGGGCAGTTTATAGCCGTCGCGAGAGAAGATTTTGATTCCGTTGTCGGTCCAGGGATTGTGGGAAGCCGAAATCACGATCCCGGCGTCGAATGCCTGCGAACGTGCCAGGAAGGCGACTCCGGGCGTTGTAATCACTCCGGCGCTGCGCGTTTCGACTCCGACGGATGCGAGCCCTTGCAGAAAGCGGTCGGCAATCCAGCGACTGGAGGCGCGCGTGTCCTGTCCGATGACTACGCGGGCTTTGGCGTTGGTGCGTATGAGGTCGTGGCCGAGTGCGCGGCCAATCCAATAAACGCTGTCACGCGTCAGCGGAAATTCACCCGCCACGCCGCGAATTCCATCAGTGCCGAAGAGTTGTCTGAGTTGGGTCATGAATGGGTGGTTCGCCGTTGGTCGTTCGTCGTTCGCAGAACGTCGCCAGTTTAGATTCGGCGAACGACTACCGACCAACGACCACCGACTGTCTTATTTTTTTTCTCCCAATCCTTCCATGATAACCGTCACGCGAATTGGAATGTGATGCACAACCTGAATCAGAGGATCGGGGACATAGGCTTGGGTCACAAAAGTGGCTCGGGTCATGGCTCCGCTGACGTCTACGGGATCGGTGGTGGCAGCCTCAACTGCATCGATACGACGGCGCGGCCCGGTGATCATCACAGTGGTCGGATCGGCGACCACTTGTGCCACACGCATGCCGCTGGCAAAAGTTCCGGTCACGCGCGGGCGCACTTCGACCATGCGAGTGGCGCGATTATCGAAGGAGAGATGGAACTGACCGGGAATGATCTGAACTACTTCCAATTCCTGGGGCACGTGGACGTGACGAGCGGTTAAATCGAAGGTTTGCTCTCCGGGTCGCACCTCAGCTAGATTGATGTCGGCTCGCACATCTTCAGCTTGCAGACGATGAATCACGCGCTCCGGTCCACGTATACGAATCTGCGCCTCGGTGAAGTTGGCAGAATCGATTTCGAGATTGTTGGGAAGATTGTGGAATTCGATAGGAACGTGCATTTCGACTTCAGCGATGGGATCGCGCGCCACGACGAGCCACAAACCAATGGCGAGCAATAGGGAAATGATCTTGAGGCCAATATTGTGCACGAAAGCACGCTGGAAAAAGCTGCGTTGCGCGAAGGCCGGCATCAGTCGTCCCTTCCCACGTCTTGCCTGCGCGAGATTTGCGGTGTGGACGATTCTTCATCGAGGAAACTATCTTCCACCGCTCCGGGCAGCGTGTGCGCGGGGGCATAGCGGCGCAAGAGACTGCTGAGGCGCTCGCGCAGACGCTCCACCGTCAACTCGCGTTCGATGCTACCCGCGACCGCCACGCTGATCGTCCCAGTTTCCTCCGAGATGATGACTGCGACGGCGTCGGTTTCTTCGGTGATTCCGATCGCCGCGCGATGACGCGTCCCCAGTTGAGTTGAAAGGACGGGATTCATCGAAAGCGGAAGGAAACAAGCGGCCGCCGCAATGCGGTCGCGCTGCACAATTACAGCGCCGTCGTGCAGCGGAGCAGAGGGGCGAAAGATCGTGGCCAGCAGATCGTAGGAAAGCCTGGCATCGAGCGCCACGCCGCTTTCGATATAGGTGCGGAGACCGATCTCGCGTTCGATCACAATGAGAGCGCCAGTTTGATTTTGCGAAAAAAGATTGGCCGCCAAGACAATGTCATCGTAAACGTCGGCCACCGAACTGCTGGACCGCATCAGCGAAATACGACTGCCGAGATTGGCGAGGGCATGGCGAATCTCCGACTGGAAGACGACGATGAGCGCAAAGACAACATAGGGGAGCATGGTGCTGAGCAGCCAATTCAGCGTTCGCAACTCGCCGAGGCGCGCTAGATAAAAGGCCAGGCCGAGAGCGGCCACGCCGACCAGCATCGGCGCTGCCCGCGTGCCCCGCACCAGCGCCAGAAACTGGTAGATCAGGATCGCGACCAGCACGATGTCAAATACCGAAATGACCGAAATCGCCGAGATGTGCGACCAGATCAGCGACGGCGTCACGCTACCCTCACATTAGAAGTTGAACTGATTTCATTCTAATGCAGCGCGATGGATGCAGCGCATCCAGGCAGATTGTTTAGGGCAGTTCGCTGGATTCTGCATCGTTATTATTATTGCGCTCAGTTGCGGTCACGCGAGCGTGAATTCGTCCACGGGCCAGGCGGGCCGAGATTTCTTCGCCGGCATTCAATCTTGACGCGTCTTTTACAAGTTCTCCACTCGCGTCGAAGAGGAGGGCGTATCCGCGATTCAGAATTGCAACTGGCGAGAGCGCCTCCAGACTGGCAGTTCGGCGATCGAGGGCACTGCGGAGTTCGAGCAATCGCCGATGCATGGCGGCGGCGAGGTTGGCCATTTGCGCCGCCAATTGTTGCCGTATGGCAGCCAGTCGGCGGCGCGCGTCGTAGTGCCGGACAGCGGCCATGGTGCTTTCACAGCGCCGATGATATCGCTCTAATAGCTGGCGTTCGGCTTTTTCCAGGCGGAAACGCTGTTCATCCAGCTTCTGCTGCCGCCGGTGGATGCCATCCATCATGCGGGCGAAGGCGCCGTGTTGCGCGCGCTCGGTCAGATCCTGACGGGCCATCAGGAGGCGATAGCGCATACCGCGTTCGAGCCGGCGATAGAGATCCTCGGCCTGCGCTTCGATCTCCTGTCGTGAGCGGATCACGAGTTCAGCTGCCGCCGAAGGTGTTGGCGCGCGCAGGTCGGCGACAAAATCGATAATGGTGAAATCCGTTTCATGACCAATGGCCGAGATTACCGGAAGCTTCGTGTTTGCGACGGCCCGTGCCAGGCCCTCATCATTGAAGCAAGCCAAATCCTCGACCGAGCCTCCGCCGCGCGCGATGATGATGACCTCGACCGCGCCGCGGTCAGTGGGCGTTTGATTGAAATGCCGCAGCCCGGCGATTACTTCGCCCGGGGCCGCGTCTCCCTGCACCTGGGCGGGATAGATCAGGACATTGGCGGAGTGATGCCGGCGGGCCAGAACGTTCAGAATGTCACGCAGCGCCGCTCCTTGGGGCGAAGTGATGATGCCGATTTTTTGCGGCAGCGGCGGGATGGGCTTTTTTCGTGAGGCTTCGAATAAGCCTTCGGTCTGCAACCTTGCTTTCAATTGTTCGAAGGCTAGTTGCAGAGCGCCGGCGCCTTTCGGCTCCATGAATTCGGCCGAGATCTGGAGTTCTCCGCGATCTTCATAGACAGTAATGCGGCCGCGGACGGTAACGTGCACGCCGTTCTCCGGGCGGAAGCGCAACAGTTTCGCGCTTGAACGAAACATCACCACGCGAATCTGTGAGCTCTCTTCCTTCAGCGTGAAGTACAGGTGGCCGGAATCAGGAATTCGCAGATTGGATATTTCTCCTTCTACCCAGCAATCCGAATACTCGCGCTCGATGTGTGACCGAACAGCGGAGACCAGTGCGCGAACCGTCCACACGCGGCGCTCTGGAGGACGAAACTGAAAGCCGAGTTGGTCGGAGGCGGCCATAATTCAGTTCTGACGTTTCAGTCTACCTTGGCGCACAAATCCGGATTGTCAACCTGAAAGCGATGGACTTGTGCACTCTCCTTGCATAGGCAAAATGCATAGGTCCTTCGCTTCGCTCAGGATGACAGCACAGATGTCGCGCAACCTCGCAGGCAAGACCTTAATGCTTGAGCCGTCCAATCAGGTAGAGCACAATCGAAAGAACGACGCTGATCAGTATGGAAGTAGCCAGCGGGAAATAGAAAGTTGTGTTCTTGCCTTTGTAGAGAATGTCGCCAGGCAGACGGCTCAAGCATT
>Ga0209008_1000262_pt1 | contig 21844 bp, 16 predicted proteins | sample JacPin_JW_Ref_O3_FD_187963 | JGI IMG/M metagenome (GOLD analysis project Ga0209008, IMG submission 187963) | Forest soil microbial communities from Algoma, Ontario, Canada - Jack Pine, Ontario site 1_JW_Ref_O3 (SPAdes) (version 2) | ecosystem: Environmental > Terrestrial > Soil > Boreal...
GTCTTAAGCGGGACTACGCTTGAGCGAAGCCACTGTCCCTCTACGAACCCGACGACGCCCTGAGACTCAGCCGAAACTATCGGAGCGCCGCTTTGCCCTCGCCGGACCTGATGGTTGAAAAGAAACAATTCGGTGTCGTTCCGTCCCTTGTCCAGTTGAGAAAATTGAAAATCGAACACGTCACCCGGTGACCTGTAGTCCACCAACGTATCCAGGGTGTAAGCCTCCCGAGGAAACGTGGGAAGCAGAGATGCAGCAAGCACAGCATGCCCCTGGACTGGTCCGTCATACGCGAGCGCCAAGAATCCAACCTTGTATTTGCTCGCAAACGGATTCGGCGTCGCTCGCAGTAGGGCCACATCGTGATCGCGATCCATCGCCACCAATGTCGCTCGGACAAATAGGGGCGGGCCCGCAATTTGCCGAAGCAGAATGAAGGGCGGGCCCCCGTGAAGTGGGCCCAGGACGTGGGCGGCGGTGATGAAGTACCCCTGATCGTTGATGAAGAAACCATTCCCATAGAACAGGTAGCGATAACCCCTCTGCGACGGCACTTGATCGACTGGGTAGACGATCGGACAGATGGCCGCCGACAGTGCGGAATCGTCAGCGGGACTGCCGGACGCTGGAAACACGCTGCCAGACGACAAGAAGCAAACAATGGCGACGAGCGCATTGGCGACCACTTTGCGACGCAAGATTACTCCCACGGCGACTCCGGTAAATCCTATTCCCCCCACCCAGTTAGCATAGCGTCAGGAAAGCCCGGCGCAATTGACCTTAGGGACAGGAGCATCGCATTGGAAACCCTGTTTCAGAACACGGGGACCGAACGCATGGTGTGGAGGCCCGTGTTTAAAGTCCCGTGTGCAGACCCGCGTGTCGAGAAACCGGTCCGGTAAGTCGGCCAATCGAAAGTGCTAAACCGAAGGGGTTGGATTGAAAACTGACGTCGTGTTGCTGATTCGCGGTCTTCCTGGTGTGAGTCTGCAGGCTGTGCGACAGCCGTCCGGCACGAGTTACAGCCCGGTCATTTGCGGACTGGCGTTGGCTGAGGTTCGTTGACGGCACTAAGACCGTTGCGAATTTCCGTGACGTCTGCGTCGATGCGGTAGAAACCTGCGGACCATTGGTCATTCGCCTCTTCAGAACGCACGTAAAGGATTGCAAGCGTGCCGTGTGAGCTCCCGTTGCTCGATCGGCTGGGAAACTCGTCCCCGAGGCGCGTTGCGAGAGAGCGATTAATCACGCGATCGCACTCGTCCCAAGGCAGTACGGCATGCAGAATTCCGTGAGTCTGGTTTTCCGGTTCCCAGAAATAGAGGTTCGGCATACGTGATCATTCTTGCATAAAAGCGAAGAGCTGCAGTAGGTTGCCGTTACTCGATAGCGGCCATAGAGTACACCCACGCCAGACCGGCTCCTTGGTCCCCACACGGCGTCGCCCCCCAATTCGCGTGAACGGAATCTGACATCGGAGGAAGGCAGGCTGGGGGACTGGCGGACCGCGAGGACCTAACGGATTCCAACCTGCCCCCGAACGCTCTCGATGAGCTTCTTGGAGTCATAGCCCACACCCGCCTTGAACACGGTCTCGACGTTTTCAATATCTTCAATACTCTTTGATGGATCGCCCTTAATCAGAACGATGTCTGCCTGTTTGCCCGGGGTAAGTGTTCCAATTCGATCCTGCTGGCCAAGATACCTCGCGCCATTCTCTGTAGCGATCTGAATGGCCTGGATTGGCGTCAGGCCGGCCTCGACCAGGAGCTCTGTCTCGCGTTGATCGCCGAATCCTGGAAGTACCCCGCCATTTCCGGTTGGGTCCGGCCCCGCCAGCAGCATTCCTCCGCCTTTGACGAAGGCCACCTCAAAGTCCATCTCTTTGCGCAGCTGCGCTGTCCGGGGCGAATCCAGCGACACGTTCGCACGCATGGTCAGGTAACTTTCAGCCGATTCCGCGGACATCGCATTCAAGACGCGCGATTGCAATTTCGGTCTTCCCGGGACAGTTGTTTCGAACACGGGTAGCGTCGAGGTTACCGCAACGTGGTGTGACACCAGATCGTGTACCAATCGCTGCACTTCGGGACCATTCACATCCAGTTTCGCCCAACTGGCCGGCCCCTGGGTTGTGCACACGTCCGGCTTCTTGTCCGCCACGAATTCGGTGTCGGTGAATACCGGCCCATGTTCCAGGTCGTCGATCCCCAGAGCGATCGCTTCTGGCCAGGTTACCGAACACAGATGGCCTGTAAGTTTCAGCTTGTGCGCATGTACCTGCTGGATCGCCACGCCTAGCTCCTCACGCGTGATGTCCATATACGCCTTGTACGAGGTCATGCCCTCAGCTGCCCAGTAGTCCACCAGACGTTTTGCATCGTCCGGCCCACTCAGTTCATGCATCTGAGCGAATAAGGCCGGTGCGCCTTCCAGGTACGGTGCCGTCGCGTCAATACTGGGTCCCGGCATCAGGTTGGAATCAATCCGACTCTTTACCTTGAGGTCGGTGTAGGGTTCCAGGCTCCCAGTCGTGCGCAGGGTCGTTACACCTGCTGCCAGATAAAGTCGCGGCGCCGTGAAAGGGATTTCCGCGGTGAGTTGACCGGGCTGGGCAATTCTGCCGCCGGCAACTTGCACGGCGATCGAATTCGCGTAGTAGAGGTGATCGTGCATTCCGACGATCCCGGGGATGACGGTATACCCCGCGCGATCCAGCAACTGCGCACCCTGAGGGATCTGGGCTGCCGTGGCAGGACCAATCGACTGAATCTTTCCATTTGCGATCACGACAGCTTGGTCTTCACTCGCCGCCGCACCGGTACCGTCGACCACTCGAACATGGTTCAGGACGATTACGGGTTCATCTGCAACTACGAAGTCCGCGACGTCAATTGCCTTCTGAGTTTGTGCAACTGCTCCCGAGGTGGCGAACAGCAAACCAAATAGAAATAGAAAACGCATCCCTGCACCTCGATCGTGGTCTGGTTGAAAACCCGGCAAGAGCGGGTGATTCTACTCCGACGCCGCTTCAACTGAAAGGGCCCGGAACCACCGAGCGTGTGCGACCGGGACCCAAGTGAGGCGAAAGCGAGACGAGTACAGTACTGCTCGGACGACGGCCGGGGATCGAGCTAGCCTGGCCCTGGCGCCGTTAACCGGGGAGCGCCCTGGATCGATCAGGGAGCGACTCCACCGGCGTGAGCTGCTTCCGCTGGCGTATTTGTTCGGCAATCACTTCCCCGGCCCGCTTGTAGACCCTATACGCCCGCGAGTTCTTTCGCGAGCTGATGACCTTATAGAACCGTCCGTCGATGAACTCGATCGCGCAGTTGTTGTCAATCGCGATTCCAATTCCTCCGATCTTCCGAATGAGCCTCTGGAAGTCCTTTCTGCGTGGCACTCCTAGAGTCGTGCTGTTGTAGTGCGGGCAATGGGTGCCTGCTATGAGCCCTATTCCCCTCACGTTTATGTATTTCCATTTTCGCGGATTGTAAAATGACATCGAATCGGAGTGCCCCGAGTCAAACCAGCAGATTGACCCAGCGCTGATGCCGCATAGGACCGTTCCTCTCTCGTATGCAGCTTTGAGAAGCTTGTCGACACCAAACCTCCGCCAAACACGCATCATCAACAGGGTATTTCCGCCGCCAACATAGATGATGGCCGCCGACAGGATCTTCCTTTTGATTTCTTCTTTCGTGGGTTGGTCCTTGATAAGGAACAAGACATCGGTTTTACATTTTAAGAAATTGCCGAAGTATTTTTGGACTCGCTTCCAATACACGTCGGAATCCGAACTCCCGGTAGGAATGAAGAGCAGTTTCGGGTGCTTCTTGCCCGAAAGCCGGATGATTTCCCGATCAATGGCCGCGGTCCCCCTGGTCCGTATCAGCCCGCCGCCGATCGCTACAATCACCCTTGGCATGCCCACATAGTACGGTGTTTGGGGAATTGAAATCTCAACGAGTGCCGGCAGGCAGACCACCGAGAAACGCCATCGAGCGCGATTGCCTACGTCAAGGCGCTGGGGTAAACTTCATGGCCGATGACGGATATATCCACCATTATTGGTCGCACGATCTCCCATTACAGCGTGTTGGAAAAACTCGGCGGCGGAGGAATGGGCGTCGTCTACAAGGCCAAGGACACGCGCCTGGGTCGCAATGTTGCGCTGAAATTCCTTCCAGATGATATTTCGCAAGACTCCCAGGCGATCGAACGATTCCGCCGCGAAGCGCGGGCTGCCTCGGCGCTCAATCACGCCAACATCTGCACAATTCACGATATAGGAGAATTCGAAGGCCGCCCATTCATCACGATGGAGCTGCTTGAAGGTCAGACTCTGAAGCACCGTATTGCCGGCAGGGCCATTGAAATACCGGAGCTTCTGGAGACCGCAATTCAGATTGCAAACGGCCTCGATGCGGCGCACTCCAAAGGGATCGTCCACCGCGACATCAAGCCCGCAAACATTTTTCTTGTGGAACGGGGGCAGGTAAAGATCCTGGATTTCGGATTGGCGAAGCTCACCCCTGTGGTCCAGCATGCTGCCGAATCGGTGGGCGCCACATCGATGCGCACACAGACGCATGTGCTCAATGACACACAACTGACGAGCCCGGGCAGCTCGCTTGGCACGGTTGCCTACATGTCGCCAGAGCAGGCGCGCGGCGAAGAGTTGGACGCGCGTTCGGACCTGTTTTCACTCGGTGTCGTGCTCTATGAGATGGCTACCGGGGCAGTCCCGTTCTCCGGCGCAACCTCGGCGGTCATTTTTGATGGAATTCTGCATTCCATTCCCGCTCCTCCAAGGGAACTAAACCCGCGCCTGCCTGTCGCGATCGAAACCATTCTCGGCAAGACACTCGAGAAGGATCCCGACCTGCGGTGCCAGACAGCTGCCGAATTCCGAGCTGACCTGAAGCGCATCAAGCGAGACCTCGACTCGGTCCGCCGCCCGGTTGCAGAAAAGGCCGACGCATCGTCTGTGACTCCGGCCAGCGCCGTTCCGGCGAAAAAGTCGGTTGCCGTGCTCTACTTTGAAAATCAGAGTGGTGCAAAGGAAGACGAATATCTACGGGACGGCATCACCGAGGACATCATCACCGAGCTCTCCAAGATCCGGGGCTTGAATACCTTTTCGCGCCCCACCGTTTTGGCCTTCAGAGACAAGCCGGTGACCCCGGCGCAGATTGGCCAGCAGCTTGGCGCTGCATACGTTCTTACCGGAACCCTGCGGCGCGCCGGGGCCCGGCTGCGCATCAGCGCCCAGCTGGTCGACACGCACACGGATTTTCCGCTCTGGTCGGAACGCTTTGACCGGGAGATGAAGGACGTTTTCGAAGTGCAGGACGAAATGGCCCGCAAGATCGCCGAGGCCCTGCGGGTGACGCTTTCCCCGCAGGAACTCGAAGCCCTTGCCGACAAGCCCACGGAAAACCTGCAGGCCTACGATCAATACCTGCGCGGCAAGCGCTATGCCCGGCGCCTGACGCGCCAGGACGTCGAGTTCGCACTGCAAATGTTTGAAAACGCGGTAGCCCTGGACGCCAGCTTCGCGCTCGCCTATGCCGCCTGTGCGAACGCCTGTGCGATGTACTACTCCTTTTTCAGCCGCGATCAGGTGTGGGTCGAGCGAGCGCGGGAGGCCTCTGGAAAAGCGGTGGCGCTTCGCTGGGACCTGCCGGAAACGCACATCAGTCAGGCCTGGGTCCTTTACGCCGCAGGACTGTACAACGAAGCCGTCCGCATGGTGAAAAAGGCCATTGAACGCAAACGTGATTGCGACGGTGCCTATTACCTCCTTTGCCGCGCGCTGTTTGCCGCGGGACGCGCCCAGGAAGTTATGGACCTTTCGGAATCCGCGATCGAGGCAAGCGGCGAAGATTACAACGTTTATGTGCCCATCTTGAATGCTCTGGGCGCCCTGGGAAAAGACGATGCCAGACGCAATATGGTCGTCAGAGTCAACTTTGCGCTTGAGAACCATCTGAAACAGGTACCAGAGGATGCGAGGGCGCGCGTTTTGCTGGGTGGCGGATATGCCGATATGGGAAGAACCGATGACGCCTTGCGCGAGCTGAACCTGGCGGTGACCTTGCGTGCGAACGAAGCCTCCATCCTCTACAACGTGGCTTGCGTGTATTGCCTTTTGAAGAAAAAACGGGAAGCGTTGGATGCCCTCGCCAAAGCCTGGGAGGCAGGTTCCAAGGATGCCGTGTGGACTCGCCGAGATCCGGACCTCGCGATCCTGCATGGCGAACCGGAATTCGAGCGCCTGTATCCGGAGACGCCCGCTTCACCCACCTCCCCGATGTAACCTAAATGTCCGACCAGCCAGTTGTTCAGCAAGTCCGGGACTGCGCGGTCAAGCGCCTGCTGGTTCGACCAGGATCGTTCCAGCGAACTCCTTAGCTCCTACAGGGCCAGTCACGAATACGTCGATTGGCCCCATATTCGACGCAAAAATCAACGTGAAGGCGAAGAAGGGGCAACACTCGCGCTCCGCCGCAATTAATTCTGTCACAAGTGCAATCAGCCTTTTGTCACCAGGCAGACGGAAAACATAACCGTCCGGAAGTTCCCGTGTTCCGGTTACAGCGGACCTGAACTCGGCAAGGAGCGTCGCTTCACGATCGTGGAATTCTCTGTCCGACAGGCTGCAAGCAACCGGGGTATCACCTGACTCGCGCGTCACGGGCGACTCGCTGGCGGCACGATGCCGTTCATACGCAGGTATTCGACCATCTGGCCATAGTGATTGCTGGAGTGCGCCACGGCATCCACGGCGAGTTGAAGACGGGTCGTCTGGCCGGAGCTGGGGGAAGCCGCGAGAGGCGCGAGCATGTTTTCTTCATTGATCGCAGCTACCGCACGATGCAGCGCTGCGAACGAGCCTCTGACATAGTCCATGATCTGGGCCTTGGATTGGACTGCATCGGGCCCAGTCTCGGATTTCTGTTCAGCGGTGGGGGTCTGATTGAGGATGTAGGCGGCCATGCGGTAATTATTGGCGGCCAAGTGCTTGACCTGCTGGGCGAAAGTGCGGACGCCGGTGAACTCGCCCGCACTGGGTGCAAACGAGTATTTCTCCGCCGGCATGGCATCGGCGGCGGGAACGACCAAATTCTCGGTGTTCGTGATCCAGAAGTCGAGCGCCTGACTGACGGTACGAACCGGCACCGTCTCGCCGTGCTGCGCGTGCGCTGGGCCGCTGCTGACTAGCAGGAGCCCGAGCGCCAAAAGGCTGTGCAATCTTTTCATATAGAGCCCTCCCTGGCGTGCCAGCATCTGTGGCGCTGCCGGCCGCATCAAAACCCTAAGACTTCAAGTGGACTTTAAGGCAAGCGTTATTTTCACCATCTGAAGTCGCGCACCGAGCCTGGCCCCCGGGGGCTCGGCCAACGCGCTCGAGCGAAATGTCCGGGAGATTCCTTCGGGGTGGGCTCCCCTGTACGCCCCATGTGAACTTGGACGTGGCCGTCCCGAAGGGACTGCCCTAGAATGCCGCCATGCCCCCATTGTCCATTTCTGAAGTAGCACGGAAGGTTGGACTTCGGCCGTCTGCCATTCGCTACTACGAGCAGATTCATCTGCTCCCTCCCGCCCTGCGGTCGAGCGGGCAGAGGCGCTACGACCCGTCAACGCTCCATCGGCTTGCGCTCATTCAGCGGGCGCGCCGACTGGGTTTCACGCTAGACGAAATCCGGCAATTGTTCTTCGGCTTTGCCAAGGTCGCTCGGGCTTCGGAGCGCTGGAGGAAGCTCTCCGAACGTAAGCTCCTTGAACTCGACAATTTGATGGACGGGATAAAGACACTCCGCCGACTCCTGAAAAAAATGACCGTAAACTGCGACTGCGAGACGCTCGACCAATGCGGCAAGGCAATATTCCAGAGTGGACGTGACAGTTTGTAGTGAACGCTCAGCCCCGCGACCCCGGGCCAATGAGTCCTTGAGCCGTTAGAAAAGTACTTTCACGGCAAACTGAATGCTCCGCGGCCCGCCGCCCCCCAGGACCGGGTTTCCCAAGCCGACGTCCGAAGTTGCTGTCAGCGGGTAGAAGCCAGCGCTGGTGCCGTTCAGGTTGATCCCGTTGGGAGCGGCATCGGCAAAGAAGGCGGGCAACAACGGACTGGCGAAATTGGGGTGATTGAAAAGGTTATAGAAATCCGTGCGGAACTGGAATTTCCAGCGTTCGTTGATCGAGGTCATCTTGCTGATGGCGAAATCCAGATCTCGATCATTCGGACCGAGAAGCGAATTCCTTCGTTCATCGCCGAAATGGCGAGTTCCTGGGATGCAATCTGTGTCTGCCGTTCCTGTTCCGTCAAGCGTGCAAGGCACCGCGAAAGAGGAAAGGTCAAGAAAATCGGCAGGATTGCTGTAGTTGTAGTGGATAGGCGCGACGACATCCGGGCGTCCAAACCCCTCGCCGCTGCCGTCGTAGTCGCCTTCATACGCATAGTTCAGAGAAAATGGATGGCCGCTCATAACCGTCAGGATGCCGCTCAGTGACCAACCCTCTCCGAACTTCTTGAGGGCGTCGACCTTCGGAAGATCGTACGTCGAGCTCATCACGAAGCGATTGCGGGTGTCGAAGTTCGAGTTGCCCTTGTTCCCAGCCGGATTGGTACTGTCGTTCGGTTGCGAGGCGTTGGGGACGTAGTCCTGCCCGTCGCTTGCCGTATCAATCGAATGGGACCAGGTGTATGCGATCTGATTGTAGAGGTGATGCCAATCGCGCTGTGTCAACGACACCTGGAGTGAGTTGTAGCTCGAATTCGCGCTGGTCTGGATCTGATTGACATAGAACGGCTGGTTGGGCGCAAGCGCACTGAGCACGTGTGCCGTGTCAAACGGCCGAGGAACGTCAAACGAATTGATGCAGCCGCATTCAAGATCTGCCGTGGTGATTTCCGCGCTGGTGGGCTGATTGATGTCGAGGAAATGAAAGAGTTTACGGCCCGCTGAACCCACGTAGCCAACTTCCAGGACCGTATTGCGGGCGATTTCCTGCTGGACATTCAAGTTGTAGTTGAAAACGTAAGGCGTACGAAGATTCTGGGACACAGTAAATGCGTCGGTGCTCGAAGCAGTTCCTGCAGTGACCGATGCCGGATCAAACACCGGTATCTTGCTCTGAATGATCGTATCCCCGAACAAGGGACTCAGGGGATTGGCATTAACCGGGAGGGCGGGATTAAATGCGGAGGTGATGTAAACAGGGTTGGGCCCGATGGGGTTGTAGGCTGGCCCGGTGTTGTCCGTGTTGTACGCCAGTTGGCCGGTGAAGAAATCCTGGGAGAATGCGTCATAGAAAACGCCAAACCCCGTCCGGATGACCGTCTTGCCTTTGCCGAACGGGTCGTATGCAAAGCTCAGGCGCGGACTAAAGTTATGGAAGTCCTTCGGGTACAGTTGCTTCTTCTGAACCAGCCCCAACGTCGGGTCGTAAATACTGAACTGGTCGCCATCGGTGCCGATCACGCCAAAATAATCCCAACGAAGGCCCCAGTTGACCGTCAATTTCTTCGAAAGATGGAATCCGTCCTGAATATAAAAGGCAATTGAGTTCTGATGAGTATCCCGCGACGTGTTGCCGACATTGGCGGTCGCGAAGTCGAGCCCACCGCCAAGAAACTCCGCCAGACTGTTGAAATCGAGCTCGCCGCGAACGACAAGGTCGTTGAACGACTCGACCGTGGTTCGCCGTGCTTCACCGCCCAACTTGAGATCGTGGCGACCCAACTTCCAGGAAAAATTGTCGAACAGTTGGTAGTTTGAATCCACGCGATTGCGGGGATTGGAAAACGCCGAAGAGCCGAGGTGTGCGAATCCACTCACCTCGATCGTAGGCAGCCCATAATCGCGCGGGTTTGCCGGCCCGGTGAGATCAATGGTGTTGAGGCCCAGTGACACGTTTGGATCACCGAAGATGGATGCGTCCTGGGGGAAGAAACCGTTCCGATAACGGTTCCATCCGAATCGAAGTTCGTTCACTTTTTCCGGAGACACCGTTCCTACCCAGCTCAAGGACACCAGCTGCGTACGAATCGGCGCGTCGGTGTTTGTGTTGGGAAGGTTGTTGCCCCCGCCGACCCCTAGCGGAAAGCTTTGATAGCTGTTCCCCAGGAAGTAACGACCGGTAATCTGATTGTTGCTGTTCATATCGTAGTCGATCTTGATGATGCCGTTGTCCTGATTATTGGTCGCGGGTCCGCCAACCGCAGTTGCGGTGGGCCAGACATTATTCCCGCCCGAACAGTGGCCCGAGCTGTTGCAAACACTATAGAGATTTGAGATTACGGGATTCACAACGCCCGGACTTTGTTTCGTCACGCAGTCGAAAATCGTGTCGCACACGGCCGCAGATCCGCCCAAGGATGTTACCGCGGCCTCATAGTCACTAAGCTCCGGCACCTGGTCAAGCGAGGTGATGGCCATACCTTCGCGCTGGCCTTCGTAGCTGCCGTAGAAGAAAATCTTGTCCTTTACGATGGGACCACCGACCGTTCCCCCAAATTGGTTATTCCGAAAAGCGTCTTTCGGCTGACCGTCGGTGTTGAAGTAATTTCGCGCATCGAGTACGGCGTTCCTGAAATCTTCAAATGCGCTGCCGTGGAGTTCATTGGTCCCGCTCTTTGTGACGATATTCACAACCGAGCCGGAATTCCGGCCGTATTCGGCCTCCGTATTTGAAAGGACGCTCAGTTCCTGAATGGAGTCTTCCGGAAGAATGGTTCCGGGCGTGCCGAACACCCCACCCTGGTTAATTGCCGGCAGGTTACGGTATCCGTCATTCATGTCCGTTCCATCAAGGAGGTAGTTGTTTGCCCGTCCGCGGCTGCCGTTTACGCTGAACTGGCCGTACGAGCCCGGTGAATCACCGCCACCGTTCGGTTCACCGGTCGCACCGGGAACTAAGATGAGCATCTTAGTGTAGTCGCGGCCATTGATCGGAAGGCTCTCGACGGCGCCGTTCTCAATCGTACCGCCCAGCGTATCGCTCGAGGTTTCCACCACGGGTACGGAATCGGCTGTGACAACGACTTGCTGAGTGAACTCGCCAGGCATCAGCACGACATCTACGCGGCGCTCAGCGGCGACGGAAACTGCCACTCCGGTAACCTTGGCTTTTTGAAAGCCCTTGGACTCGACGGTGACGTCATAGGTACCTATGGGCAGCTCCGGCAACAGATATCCGCCATCCCCCGTCGTGGCCGTGACGCGATCCACTCCCGTGTCCACGTTGTGAACCGTCACTGTCGCCCCGACAATCGCGGCACCGCTTGAATCGGTGACAGATCCCAGAACTGATCCGCGAAAGGTTTGGGCGTGAGTTGATCGAGTGCTCGCCAATATCAGCAAGAAGGCGCCGACGGTCAGGACAGCGCGCAGATTCCACGGCCGATAAAACTTCATGAGTTCGTCCCTCCTCTGGGACCACGAGAGCAGATTCCACCTATTGAGTCAGAGATTCTATTAAGGCTTCCCGGCGAACTGCCTGAACCACGGCCACACGCTTCCGACTCCGCAAAACTTGTAGCAGTGGTCCGTCATCCTTGACAGCGATGGGGTCCAAGGATAATTCCGTAGCGAGATTCTGTCCATCTCAAGTAGCCGGAGCGGAACAGTTCAAGGTTCGCGAACTCCCAAGCAAAGCCCAAACCGGAGAAGGCGTCCTGTAATCCGAACAACCTGTAGCTAGCCGCCTTCCCACGTTCACGATATCGCGCGATCTCATTTCGCTGCGCTTCGCTCACCGTGTTTATACTTTATTTGGCGTAAACGGATGCTTGTGACCCGGTTTCCAAGCACGGACGAACACACGCGGGGTTGTCCTTGGGCTGCGGGAATACTATCCGAACGTCAGAAAGTTGCTGTTTCCGGTCGCGGCGGGGGGCTAGAAATGCCAGGCGAATTTTATGTAGGCCGTGCGCTTCACTTCCGATGAGTTCACAACGGCATACGTGTCGTCTGCCTCCACGTGGCGGTCCGCGAGCAGGTTCTGCCCCACAATGCTAAGTTGCCCCCGTTCTGACAACTTCCAGGTCAACATCGAGTCTAGCCGCGTGTAGGAGGGGACCAACTGCGCTGGAAGAGCTCCCACAAAATAGGCGCTTGAATCCCACTCCAGGCCGTGCGGCAGTTTCAGATGAGACCTCAGCTGTGCCTGGTGGCCGGGATTGGAACCCTGCGTGTCTGGCACGGTGGTCGTGTCCAGGCTGTCCATATTGGTATGCAGATCCATTGCGAGGAATGAATAGCCCGGGCTTAGCGTCCACCAGTTCGTTACTTTCCACTGGACGGAAGCCTCGGCACCTGCCGTAGTTCCATGGATTTTGTTCGCGAACGATTTGGGAAGAACCAGAAGAGGCGGCGAGGTATCGGGCTCGAAGTACGATGGAAGCGGCTCCTGGCTTTCGAGATTTCGATAGCTGTTTACGAACGTTGCCAGATCAATCGAAATCCGCTTGGTGATCTCCGTTCGATAGCCCAGTTCATACGCGACCACGCCTTCAGACTGTAACTTGGGGTTACCAAACAGAATAACCTCGCTTGGCCCCGGTAACGCGGCCAGGGTTGCAACCAAATTCAGGTCGTGTCGCGAGGGAGCGCGATCCGCATCGGAAATCGAAGCCCAAAGCGTCTGGCGTTTGCTCACACTCCAGGCCAACCTGATGCTCGGCTCAAGAACGAAACCCGTGAAGTAGTTGTTTTCAAGTTTTGTGCCGAGATACAGGTACAGAACGTCCGGTTTCAATGTGATTTGATCTTCCACGAAGAAGTTCCACAACTGGCCTGAACGGTCGGCGGGAACGAAAGCCTGGTCGATCGTGCCGACGGTCTGGTCTGCGCTGTAGCGGTATCCCAAGCCCCATGTCAGGTCGTGACGTGGGCTCAAGACCACGTGATGACGCAAATCGAAATCGACGGTATTGCGGAGCTCACGGGACTCTGGGCCCGTCCTCATATATCGGTCGAAATAGAACTGAACTGTCAGGTCCGAGCGGGTCGAAAACTTGCGATTCCAGCGGCCCAGGACGTTGCCTCCGGATAAACCGGTGTGTCTGAACTCGTTGAGATTTTCAGGAGGCGAAAGAATGGAATGCACGATCGATGCCCCTTCGTCGCCGGCGTACAGGTCTCCCTGCAAGGTCAGCGTGTCGTTATTCGAGAGGTCGCTATCGACCCGAAAACCTCCATGCAGCAGATGCCAGCCATCTCCTCCGCTGCCTCCGCCGATCGCAGGGAAAGAGTCGTGAGTCAGATAGTTCGTGAAGACCCGATATGCGGTGCCTTCTTTGATCGATCCACCGTACTGCGCGGTTCCAAAGCCCTGTCCGATTGTGCCGCCACCACCTGCGACTGTGGCGCCCCGGGTATCTTGCGCTTTCTTCGTAATGATGTTTATGACCCCGTTCACGGCATTGTTGCCCCAGACCGTGCCACCCGGCCCTCGAATTACTTCGATTCGGTCAATGTCTTCCAGGGGCACGTTCACGGTGTCCCAGTCCACTCCCCCCAGCAGAGGCGTGTAGACCGCCCGGCCGTCCACCAGGACAAGCAGCTTATTCGCAAACTGGGAGTTAAAGCCCCGTGCGGAAATGGCCCAAGTATTGGCGTTGATTTGAGCCACGTCCAGACCGGGTACCATCCTGAGCAAGTCGGGGATGTTGGTGGCCCCGGACCGCCGAATATCTTCCTGTCCGATTACGAATATCGCCTCGGCAACCTGGGAAAGCGTCTGGTCTTCTTTGGTGGCCGAGGTGACATGGACATTCATTAGGTCCTCGATGCTGAGGTCGGTAAGAGCTGCCGGCGGCGCTTGAGAGAACGCCGTATGAGGTGCAAAGAGACAAAGCACAAGGCAGACGACGACCTGCGCCGCTGGACAGCACGGTGCCCACTCATTTGTAGTCCGATAGGAAGGTGCGCCGAAATCGAGGCGCCCTGGTTCTGCCATTGGATCGCTCCGTACCGAGCGGCGCGGCTCACACCTCCGCGCCACGACAGCAGCTTGGGTCGCGTAGAACGTTGTGCCAAGTGTGGCTCACCGTTCTTGACTGTTTGTTTGCTATCAGGCAGTCAGCGACGACCGCGACCTGCGGACAGTCGAGCACCATGGAGGGGACTGCAAAGGTGCCAGAGGGGTAATTAAGACCGATTGACCCGTTTTGTCCGAACTGTACATCCTTGATTTTGCAGTAGTTTCGACGAGCTGCTGCCGGGATCTTCGATCGTCGCAGCCTATTAGTTATCGCGAGGCACAGTCACTTCGGTTCCTACTCCCCCCGCGAACCAGACGCGAGTGATCCGAAGGGGACCAAGCATCGGTGTGAGGGCTACGAAGGTAACTGGGAATATAACTATCGTGTTAGGCAAAAAGTTTGCAGCGACCGGAATCGATCCACTTCTGTGTCGTCGCTAAGTGTATGACAGGCCGGGCGTTGCAAGGCCCGGGGCGGCGAGGTACCGACCTGCGGTGGCAGCTAGATTGCTCGTTAGCAGGGCAGGTGCAGCCATGCTCGTAGAACCTCAATTCCAGCTGTCAGGAGGAAAAATGAAGAAGGAATATTCCAAGCCAGGTCTCAAGGCGTTGGGTCTGCTGAGAGTTATTACCAAGTTCAGTGGGAGCCAGTTGCCGCCACCACCGCCGCCATACGGCGAGTACTAGTTTTCGCGTCGGATCGGCTTCGGTGATTGGAAACACGAGGAGTCGTGTGTTTGCCTGATTCCGGTTGTTCCTTTCTGGATTGTAATTGTAGAATGGCCGCCGCACCATCGGCGGAGGAACATCCGGAATTCCAGGCGACCAGGGAATCTGCGCGCGCGGCGGAAAGCTGCTGCGTTTGATCCTCTCTGCAGTGTAGCTTGGGGCCAAAGGGCGCAGCTTCCGCTGCGAAACTGTCCCGGTTTAGTCGCCGCAGTCAGGCCTGGATGCCCCGGCGGCCCGAACGGGACTTGTCTGGGTCACTGGCGAGAGCTGAATGATGGATCCGAAGCCCGGACAACTCACCGCATTTTCAATCTCACAGCATCGTCTTCGACTCATCCCAGCAGGGCCCAATCGACACTGGATGCAACAGACTCAGGACCATTTTGCAGACCGCTGTCTGCCCCTTCGAATCGCAAATCAGGTCGGTTGGTTCATACTAAATGATGTTGATGTTACGGCCGTTTGGAATGGGTCCGAACGCCCTACCGGACTTCGGATTATGACTGCAGCTGGGGCCGCCGCCGATCATGTCAAGAGTCACTTCGGATACGGGATTCTTACATGGAGCATTCCGTATTTGTTCCGGACTCCGCCCGGCTACAACCTCTATGTGAGGGGACCAACGAACGCGCCCAAGGACGGGGCGTGCCCTCTGGACGGCGTGGTTGAAACCGATTGGGCAGCAGCAACTTTCACGATGAATTGGAAATTAACCTGTATTGGCCTGCCGGTCTCGTTCCTGGCGGGTGAACCCATTGCGATGATCATGCCTGTTCGGCGTGGCGAGCTCGAAAATTTTGAAATGACAATACGTAATCTCAAAGCTGATCCCGAAGTCGAGCGTGAATACGCGGCTTGGGCGAAGAGCCGCCGCGAATTCCTTCAGGCGTTCGACCCGCCTAAACAAAATCGGAGCAACTGGCAGAAAGACTACTTTTTTGGGAATACTGCGCTGGGGACCGCCTTTGAACATCATCAGACCAGCCTGAAAGTGAGAGAAGTCGTTGACGAAACGGGGACCAATTCCATACCGCTGCCATCTCAGCCGATGCCGGGTAACATCGGTACGAAATATCGAAAGCAGCGCATTGCGGAACAGTTCGCTCGCAAAGTACTGCGCAAACTGAGGACAGCGTTGAGTCCGCGAAAATGAGCGACGCCGGTGAACACTGCCCCTAGAAACCTAACCGGTTGGTATGCGCCCCTCGCCATATCGAGCTTACTGCTTGAGTGGTTGCGGACTGAAATGCGGAGACACCGCCTGCAGGATCGGCGTGGTGGCCACGGTCGTTACAACGGCCATCAGAACAAGCATGGTGAACAGAGTAGGCGAAATAACTCCCAAGTCGAGGCCAATATTCAGCACGATGAGCTCCATCAGGCCTCGCGTGTTCATTAGCACGCCGAGAGAGGCCGCCTGCCGCCAGTCAGATCCTGTTACGCGCGCGGCGATGAAGCTGCCGCCGAATTTGCCCGCCGAGGCTACCCCAATAATCAGAATGCAGATGAACCAGTCCCGGTATCCATGCACGAGATCGATCTGCGTTCGCAAGCCGGTGAAAGCAAAGAAAACAGGCAAAAGGAACAGCGCGACCGGGCCCTCGAGCATCCCTCGAACATCCCCGGCAAGCGGAGAGTCGTGTGGAACGACCACGCCGATAAGAAATGCGCCGAAAAGCCCGTAAATCCCTATTCGCTCGGTTGCCAAGGCAGCAAGCAGGGCCGCCGCGCAGAGAACAACGATCGCATCGGGAGGCACTGTGCCTCCCGGCCGATGCCGGGCGGCGAGTGATCGGATCGCTGGTCGCACCAGAAAGAAGATCAGAGCGACGAAACCGGCCGTCAGGGCCACGGTAAGGATCGCCTGCCCGGGCCGCGCTCTTGCTACGCCCACCACTAAAGCCAGCAGGCACCAGGCCGTAACATCGCCAGCAGCGGCGCTCGCGAGAGCGATCGTGCCGATGCGGCTGGTTTCCATTTGACGATCCGTGAGAATGCGCGCCAGTACCGGGAAAGCCGTTACGGACATCGCCACGGCCATGAACAGCGCGAATTCGGTGAATGAAACACTACGGGTCGACAGAAGTGGATAGAGCCACAGTGCGAGCGCCGCACCGAGCAAGAACGGCGCAACAATGCTGGCCTGTGAAATGGCAATGGAGGTACCCAAGTGACGGCGCAGCAGTTTCGTGTCGAAGCGGACTCCGACCAAGAACATGTACAGAATGACGCCAATCTGGGCGATCACCGACAGCAACGGTAGGATCGTTGACGGAAACACATACGCCGAGACCCCGGGTAGGAAACGGCCAAGCAGGGACGGTCCAAGCAGGATTCCGGCGATCATCTCGCCGACCACTCTCGGTTGGCTTATCAGCTGGAACGCGGCGCCGAGAGCCCGTGCGGCAACGAGAACGACCAGCAAGGCAAGCAGCACCTGGCCAAGAGTCATGTCCGCTTGTGGTGCAGCTTGGTAGCTTGGGTTCTGCAACACCAGTGTCTCCGGTGCGACCAGAGATTTTCCGAAGAAGCGGACCAAAAGGAACGCGCCGGCAGCGACTGCGAAGACTGCCCCATAGACCATCGCTGTGCGTGACTTTGGCATTTACCCTTGGGACCTTTGATTCTAGAGGCGCCGCGTGACGCCGAGAAGGACTTATCGACCCTAAATGACCCACCCCTTGCGCCGAGGATGAGCCAACACCCGCTCTGCGATGGCCTCCGCATGCGGTCGTCGAACCCTATTGCACCACAGTCTCCCTCATCCAGCTTGGATGATCGTCAGCGACAGGAGTGCCGGCAAGACTAGCATTCTGGCCTGGCAGAGCCTTTGGTTTTTCTGCCTCCAACCCCAGACGTTGTCCGACTGGTCGGGAGCTAAACACGCGGCCGGTGCCAAATTCCGAGTCCCGATCCAATACTTCAGGTTTCCTTCCGACCTCAACGAGGGCTACCCGGTGTGCGAATGTAGACAGCGCCCGCCACCGGCTTGCGCGCACAATCCTGTATGTGTCACATCGTCTCCAGTACGACGGTCTGCCGCGAACGACACCACAAGGGAGAACCAAATGAAGAAAAATCTGATGCTAAGTGCGGCCTTGCTCGGGTTACTGATTGCAGGGTGTAATGTGAATCCGGCGGCGGCGCCGGCGCCGGGACCAGCAGGCCCTCCGGGGGCAACTGGACAGCAAGGAGCAGCGGGACAGACTGGAGATCCGGGACAGGCTGGAGATCCAGGTCGAATGGGAGATCGTGGCAGGGAGGGAGATCAGGGACAGACTGGCGACCAGGGCCAGCGAGGTCAGGCCGCGCCGTGTCCTGCTGGGGAGCATCGCCACACCAACCCGGACACTGGAAACGTGATTTGCGTGAACGACTAACGGCCTGACCGCGAATTTCACTGTCTAAAATAATTCGCGGAGGTCATCTCGGCAACCAGCTGTCGCCAAACTGGCGGTGATATACCGTTGTGCCCAATCGCGCGAGAAGTGGTACGGAATCCCGCTGATCCTATGACCGGATCAGGGATCCGTACCACCAAGAGTGGCCTCGCGGATGGGCACAGCTCCTGGCGTTGGAGAGGTTTGCCAGTTCTAGATTCACCCGTAATCGGATGAACGGGCCCGCAGCCCCATAACTTCCGGCAACACCACTGACGACTGCGTGCCAGGACCTGCCGTATCTGAACCGTTCCTTTCGGAGAAATCGCGTTTCATTGAAGAGGGACCCTGTAGAGATTGCGGTGAACCTCGTAATGTATTGACGCAGACAACCCCGGCTTCGGTCCCCACAGAACGATGCCGTCGAGGACTTTTGCGCCTTTGACGTTCTCGACGTCGGCCCCGGTTGCGATGCCCGAAGGTGGGAGCGCCGGCATGTTCTCGTCCTGGGACAGCGGTACGACGAGGGTCTGGGTCGCCTCCATCGTTCTGGTGAAGATAGTGAAAGTGCCTGTGCCATTGTTCCATTGGAGCGGGCAAAATCCGGGACAGATCGTTACACGGACCTGGCTCTCCAGCGAACTCGCAATCACCCGCGCAGCCGTATCCTGACCTGTTCCCTGCTCCATCGCCACGGCCCAGCGTCCATTCGGTGAGACAGCGTCGAGCTCGAGAATGGGATCGGGAAGCACCTTTGCACGCGCGCTCCCGTCGCTTTTCATCCGATATAGAAAATTCAATTTCCCTTCAGCAGCGCGGAAGTAGATGTATCCAGCCGCCCACTGCGGCTGGTCTTCATCGGCTCCTGATGGAAACTGGCGGGGCGGGAAACGGAAGTCGACAGACGCGAGCCACAAGTGTGAGTGTTCTTCCTTGTCAGAGGTGGAAAATACGATCTCGTTGCTGTCTGGCGAAATCGCGTAGCCAGACACCAAAGTGTCTGGTAGCAGTCGCTCGCTGTGGCCCGCATCGAGATCTGCCACCCAAAGCTCACCGTTGACGAATTGTCCGGACACGCCATTGCGACGAACCAGGTAATAGAGTTTCTTGCCGTCCGGGGCAAACTGTGGATCGTCGACAAATCCCTCGGAAGAAATCTGCCGCTCGGCTTTGCCCCCGCGGACCCAAAGGGAGCTTTCCCTCGACCCGACCGATGTGATGAGCGAACTCCCGTCGGGTTCGACCGCGATTCCTTCCTCCTCCGTGCCTCCAGAAGTCACCTGCGCTGGTACGCCTTCGGGAAAACGCTGGCGCCAGATATGAAAACGGCCGCCCGCATCGGAACTGAAGTACATCCATTCGCCGTCCGGAGACCATGCCACGTAGGTGCAGCTTGCTCCCGTTGGCCCGACCGACCGTCCGGCGGCGCGACCATCAAAAGGAACCAGCCGACAAGGCTGCCACCCGTTGTTATCCATCTCGGCGACCAATACCCATTTGTGGTCTGGGGACAATGCGGACCGGTGCGCCATGCCCCGATCTCGCGCCGGCACGTAGACGTCACGACTATCGCCGCGGTTGTCGCTTGAGGTCACCACGGCCATATGGATGCCCGTCTTGATTTCCGAGAACAACAGCTGATTGGCCACAATCCACGTAAGGCCCTCGGCATTGGGCATCATCAGCCGGGGCTCGCCGCCCAGAACAGGAACGACCCATGTATCCCAAGTGAACTTTGCGTGAGAATTCACGGTGTAGGCGACGCTCGACCCATCGAGAGAAAACTCCGGACTCATTTTCGAGGAGGTGTCGTGCGTCAGTTGCACTGGTTCGCCGCTCGGGAGAAGCTTGGCCTCTATTTCACCAGCGCCCACGAACGTATTCCCGCCTCGGATAAAAGCCAGAATCCGTCCATCGGGAGAAAGCGCCGGCGAGACTGCAGAGTCAGCGAAGTCTGTGAGCTGAACCCAGTCTCCTCGTGGAGGGACAGCGGGAGGCAATAGCTTCGACCGCAACAAGTGGAAGCCACCCGCCAGCACCAATAACACAACGACCGCTCCGGCACTGAGAGCGACCCAACGCGGCCTCGACCTCCGAGGCTGTTCAGACGACACGGGCCCCGAATTCGAGGCAGTGGCCTCAAGAGCCGCCCGCACTTCGGTTGCTCGCTGGTAGCGCTGTTCCCGCTCTTTGGCAAGACAGCGCTGAATCGTGGACCGCAAACCCGGAGGCACGTGCTGCGGCAACGGCTCGACCGTTTCGCGCAGAATCGCGGAGGTGAGCTCATACGCCGTTCGTCCGTCAAACGGCGGTGCACCCGCCGACATTTCATAGAGGATTACGCCGAGCGCCCACAAGTCCGTGCGCCCGTCAGCGGGTTCGCCGCGCAGCGTCTCCGGAGCCATATATCGCAGCGTGCCCACGATCGCTCCGGCTTCGGTGAGCGACTTCTGCGAAACGGTCGCTTCCTCCAGATCCGCAGCGGACAGACGCTTGGCCAAGCCGAAGTCCAGCACTTTCGCGTGGCCACCGGTTGTTACAACGACGTTGGCCGGTTTTAAATCGCGATGTACAACGCCGCGCTCGTGAGCGTGCGCCAATGCGGCGGAAATCTGGAGCCCGTACCGGACTACAGTCTCGATTGCCAAACCATCGCTCCCGACAATCGTGTTCAGCGGCTGGCCCTCGACGAGCTCCATGGCGATGTAAATTCTTCCGGCGTCTTCTCCCACCTCATAAATCGTCGCAATGTTCGGATGGTTCAACGAGGAAGCGTTTTGAGCCTCGCGCAGGAGACGGGCTCGAGCCGCCGGATCAGCGAGCGCAGCTTCGGGCAGGAGTTTCAGCGCGAGTAGCCGGCCGAGCTTGATGTCGCGGGCCCTGTACACCACGCCCATTCCACCAGCTCCGAGGCGTCCAACAATTTCGTACGGTCCCAGCCGGGTGCCGCTCTGGAGCACGTCGTTGCTTCCTGCGGAATGACGATCCATGAAGGGGTGGATTATAACTCCTCGAGGTACTGACGCATTGCGTTACTTCTGCTAGGTGACATCGAGGCTGCCAGCCTCGCCGTTTACGACGGCTCGCCGATGGTCCGCGGATGCAGGCCTACCAGGAGTCGTTTCTATGCCGGATTCACGCAATCACAGGATCAACCGGGTTCGTCCCAGCCACCCTGAGTCTTGTGTCAGAGCCACGAGAGAACCGACACCACCGTGGCCGGTTCCCGGTGCAAGGACGATTGCCTAGATCCGATAATGGATATATAATGCTCCATATATGGAGTAATGCCAGGAGATCGCCGTGGCGACCGTTCATCACCCCAGCGCAGGCGTTGCGTGGGAAAAACCAGCCGATCTGTCCGACAAAGATGTATTGAAAAGATTGAGCTTGCCGGCAGTGAGGGCGTTCTTGAGAATTCGCGAGCTTTGGGAATTGCGCGACGAGGACGCAAGGCGTTTGCTGGGAGGAATCTCCAACGGAGCATTTTACGAATTGAAGAAGAAGGCGCGTGGTCCGCTCGACCAGGACCGGCTAACCAGAATCTCGATCCTGACCGGGATCTTCAAGGGCCTAAATATCCTGTACAGCAAGAAGCTCGCCGACCGGTGGATACAATTGCCGAACGAAAATCCAATGTTTCAAGGCGAGACTCCCCTTGCTTACATGATCAAAGGAGGGCTGCCCGCGATGTTGCGTATCCGGCAACTTCTGGATTCTCGTCGTTGCGGGCGGTAGAT